>LAZR01000063.1_pt1 | contig 152281 bp, 132 predicted proteins | sample 329461 | NCBI WGS metagenome assembly LAZR01 (sample SAMN03002196, study PRJNA259156) | marine sediment metagenome | biome: sea floor; feature: Hydrothermal impacted sediments; material: marine sediment; isolation source: Loki non-amplified sample from Loki's castle hydrothermal vent sediment ...
GTGGGAGAGTAGGTAGCCGCCTTTTTTGAAAGCCCTTTACAGAAATGTAAGGGGCTTTTTTTATACCATAAAACCAACACAAACGATACCGTTCTTCCGTATTCATTGTTGTACAAACTCCATTTTATATACAACCGACCCTCTCTCGATCATCGAATACCAGGTGATTATAGACGTTGCCTTATTCTTGCCCTCTTATTCTATAGTCGAAACTTCTAGTGTACCGAAAGTTTACCGGTTGTTTATGGAATATAAAAGAAAAGGAAATATTTTTTAAACAGAACCTCGTTGTAGTTGTGTGTGGATAAATATTCGTCTTTAAGTTTTTTTAAATAGGTAATAACAATTTTATTAGAAGGCAATCATATTCATCATCACTATAAGCTTCAATAGCTATATACCAGTTACCTTTTCTTGAACTATTTAGATATTCCTATAGAGGAATCAACATTAGCCCTTTCTAATAAAGCATCTGCCGCAATAGAGACTAGATTAATTGATTTGTTTGGTATATCAAACTCGTAAAAGGAAAAAAAATATTGCTGTTCTTCTAATTTGAATGGCACATCATCATGTACCTTTTCTTCCTGTAATTCAAACTTAATATTAATATGTTTATAGAATTCATAGGCTTCTTTAGGGTCTTCAAAAATTAACATTTTCCTCTTTGGAAGACTTCTCTTTAATTGTTTTGTAATCCTGTAATTTATTTGCTATTCGTACTGGTATACAAGAAGTTGGTACTGTAAATAAAGTTAAAAACAGCACGGTAGTTCTTCTTTTCATACATTAGCACCATAATTTTTTTAAGATCAAGAACTATACCATCAATTTACTATACTGTATTTGTAAAAATTGAGGTAAAAAAAAACACACAACATTTGTTGTGTGTTTTCATAACTTTTGAAAGTATGTATTATACTCTTGGTAAATCTCCTTCACCTTTAAGGGGTAATGCCGAATCTCCCATTAAATACTTATCAACATGATATGCGGCTTGCCTACCTTCTGAAATTGCCCAAACAATAAGAGATTGACCTCTTCTTTGATCACCTGCAGCAAATACACCTGCAACATTGGTTTTGTAATTATTTTCAGATGCTTTAATATTTGTTCTAGCATCCATTTCTAAACCTAATTGGCTAGCAACAGTATTTTCAGAACCTGTGAAGCCTAAAGCCAATAATGCCAATTCACATTTCCATTCTTTTTCCGTTCCTTTTACTTCTTTAAGCTGTGGGCGTTGTCCTGGTGTTTTAATCCATTCGATTTCCGAAGTAATTAATCCTGTCAAATTACCTTCTTTATCACCGATAAATTTCTTGGTAGATATACTAAAGAAACGTTCAGCACCTTCTTTATGAGAAGAACTTGTTCTAAGTCTCATAGGCCAAAATGGCCAGGGTTGACCTTCTGGCCTTTCAGCAGTACCCATTGGCATAATTTCGAAATTTGAAACAGATGTTGCTCCATGACGAAAAGAAGTACCAATACAATCAGAACCAGTATCTCCACCGCCAATAACAACTACATCTTTACTTGTAGCCTTAATTTCTTTACCTAAATCTTTAATACCGTCTACACGTCTATTATTTTGACCTAAAAAATCCATCGCTTGGACCACACCTTTTAGATCTGAACCTTCTATAGGGAGATTCCTTCTAATGGTAGCACCGCCTGTTAGCACGATAGCATCATAATCTTCTTTAAGTTTGTCTGCTTGTATATCTACACCTATGTGAACTCCACATGCAAAGGTTATCCCTTCTTCTTTAAGGACTTCTAAACGTCTATCAATAACATTTTTTTCCATTTTAAAATCTGGAATACCATAGCGTAATAATCCACCAGGCTTTTCATCACGTTCAAAAACCGTAACATTGTGTCCTGCCCTGTTTAATTGTTGTGCGGTCGCTAATCCAGCAGGACCAGATCCAACTACAGCAATCTTTTTACCGGTTCTATTTAATGGGGGTTGGGCAATAATCCATCCTTTTTTGAATGCAGTCTCTACAATATTCTTTTCAATATTTTCGATACTTACAGGGTCTTCATTTATTCCTAAAACACAAGCTTCTTCACATGGGGCTGGGCATAATCTTCCTGTAAATTCAGGAAAATTATTAGTTGAATGTAATATTTCACTAGCTTTTTCCCATTTACTTCTGTATACCGCATCGTTAAAATCAGGAATTAAATTTCCTAAAGGACAACCACTATGACAAAAAGGAATACCACAATCCATACAACGAGCACCTTGCTCTTTTAGTTCCTTTTCAGGAAGTGGTACTGTAAATTCTTTATAATTTTTTAAACGTTCTTCAACCGGTTCGTATGATTCAATTTTTCTATCGAATTCCAAAAATCCTGTTATCTTTCCCATATTCCGATTTTAAATAGTTTGTAAATTTTCTTCTTCTAATCTGATTAAAGCTTGTCTGTATTCTTCAGGTAAGACCTTAACGAATTTAGGTAAGTATGATTCCCAGTTTTCTAAAATACGTTGAGCTAAAGGACTTGATGTTGAGTTGTAATGGCTTTCTATTAAATCTTTCAGTTGTTTAATATCGCTAGTTTCTTTTACTTCTAAAAGGTTTAATCCTTCCGGACTACAACGTTTTTTAAATGTTTTATTATTGTCTAAAACGTAGGCTATTCCGCCACTCATCCCAGCTCCAAAATTTCTTCCTACTTCACCAAGAATAACGGCAACACCACCAGTCATATATTCACAACCGTGATCACCAATACCTTCTACTACAGCTTTTGCGCCCGAATTACGAACACAAAAACGTTCTCCTGCTTTACCATTAATGTAAGCTCTACCGGCAGTTGCTCCATATAATGTAACGTTTCCTGTAATTACATTGTCTTCTGGAACAATAGTTGATTTTTCTGGAACTTTGATAACTAATTTGGCACCTGAAAGTCCTTTTCCCAAATAATCATTAGTGTTTCCATTAACAATCATAGTTAATCCTCTTGTTGCAAATGCACCAAAACTTTGACCTGCAGATCCAGTAAAATTAAGTCTTAAAGTATTTATAGGTAATCCTTCTGCCCCGTAGGTCTTAGAGATTTCATTACTAATTATTGCGCCAACTGCACGATCTGTATTGCAAATAGGATAATCTAAAATAAGTTTCTCTTTTCTGAATAGAGAAGGATTAGCTTTTGCAATAATATCAAACTCGATAGATTTATCTATATCGTGTTTTTGCTTTTCGGTATTATAAAATTTAGTTCCTTTTGGAACATCAACTTGATGTAATATTGGAGTTAAGTCTATACCAGCCGCCTTGTAATGATCAATAACCTTTTTTCTATCTAATTTTTGAACTTGACCGACCATTTCATTAATAGTCTTAAATCCTAATTGAGCCATTATTTCACGTAATTCTTGTGCTACAAAATACATGTAGTTAACTACGTGTTCTGGCTTTCCTTTGAACTTCTTTCTTAATTCAGGATTTTGAGTTGCAATACCAACTGGGCAAGTGTTTAAATGACAAACACGCATCATTATACATCCTGAAGCTACTAAAGGCGCTGTTGCAAAACCAAATTCTTCTGCACCTAAAAGACATGCAATAGCAACATCTCTACCGGTTTTTAATTGACCATCACATTCAAGAACAATTCTATTTCTTAAATCATTTAATACAAGAGTTTGTTGTGCTTCAGCAATACCAAGTTCCCACGGTAATCCACAATGTTTTAGAGAAGTTAAAGGAGATGCTCCCGTTCCTCCATCAAAACCAGAAACTAAAACTACATCTGCTTTTGCTTTTGCAACACCGGCAGCAACTGTACCTACACCTACTTCTGATACTAATTTAACATTGATTCTTGCTTTTCTATTTGCAGATTTTAAATCGTAAATAAGTTGAGATAAATCTTCGATAGAATAAATATCGTGATGTGGCGGTGGTGATATTAAACCTACATAAGGAGTTGAATTTCTAGTTTTTGCTATTTCAGGATTTACTTTTGGTCCAGGTAATTGTCCTCCTTCACCAGGTTTGGCCCCTTGTGCCATTTTAATTTGTATTTCCTTAGCGTTTGTTAAGTAATTAGAAGTAACGCCAAACCTACCAGATGCAACTTGTTTAATTGCACTATTTCTCCAGTCACCTGTGGAGTTTTTGTAGAATCTATTTTCGTCCTCTCCACCTTCGCCTGAATTACTTTTACCGCCAATACGGTTCATGGCAATTGCTAAATTTTCATGAGCTTCCTTACTGATCGAGCCATAAGACATTGCTCCGGTTTTAAACCTTTTTACAATTTCTGTCCATGGTTCAACATCTTCTAAAGGAATTGGGTCGTAATTTGAGAATTCAAAAAGACCTCTTATCGTCATAAGGTTTTTTGATTGCTCATTAACCATACTTGAATACTCCTTATAAGTGTCTGGTTCATTATTACGAACCGATTTTTGAAGTTTAGCAATTGATAACGGATTAAACATGTGTTTTTCACCGTCTCTTCTCCATCTATATTCGCCACCTATTTCTAAATCTAGATTAGCGGCTACTTGTTTTTTACTAAATGTTTTATGATGACGTAATGCTATTTCTTTTTCTATTTGGTAAAGACCTATACCTTGAATACGTGTTGGTGTATTTGGAAAGTATTTGTCAACCACCTTTGTATTGATACCTATACATTCAAAAAGTTGAGAACCACGATAAGAGTTAAGAGTAGAAATACCGATTTTGTTCATCACCTTTAAAATTCCTTTCCCAATAGCTTTATTGTAATTTTTAATGGCTTCATCGAAAGAAATATCGGTAATATCATGTTCCTCTATTTGCTCTGCTATAATCTCATTAACCAAGTAAGGGTTAATTGCACTAGCCCCAAAACCAAATAATAAAGCGAAATGATGCACTTCACGAGGTTCTGCAGATTCGATGATGACACTTAATTTAGAACGTTTTCCTAGTTTTTGTAATCCACTGTTTACAAAAGAACAAGCTAACAAAGCAGGAATAGGCGCCATCTCTTCGTTTATATTTCTATCAGATAGAATGATAATGTTTGCTCCTTCATCAACCGATTTAGATGCTTCATCCAATAAAGATTGTAAAGCATCTTCAAGTCCATTATGTCCTTGCTTAATAGAATAAAGCATAGGTATAGAAACTACTTTGTAATCAGGACTTACATCGTAATTTTTAATTTTGTCTAAATCCTCTTTAGAGATAACAGGGTTTTGAATTTTAAGTTTTCTACAGTGCAATTCAGAGAACTCAAATATGTTATGGTCACTACCTAGTGTTAAACTTATATCTGTAATTAATTCTTCACGAATACCATCCAGTGGTGGGTTGGTGACCTGAGCAAATAATTGTTTAAAATAATTATATATTAATTGAGGTCTTTGCGATAACACGGCAATAGGGGTGTCTGAGCCCATTGATCCGATAGGCTCTTTACCTGCCTTAGCCATTGGGAGAACAATAGTATTTATATCCTCTAAAGTATAACCAAATACCGATTTTCTCTTTTCAAGCGTTTCTTCACCTAAAAATAAAGGACAATCATTATAAGGGATGTCTTTTAAATGAACTAAGTTATCTTCTAGCCATTTTTTATAAGGGAATCTTTGGGCTATATTTTCCTTTATCTCTTCATCATTTATAATTCTACCCTCTTCCATATTCACCAAGAACATCTTACCTGGCTGTAATCTTCCATGAAACTCTACATTTTCTGGAGTTATATCAACAACACCCGTTTCAGATGACATAACTACATAGTCATCTTTTGTTACTGTGTATCGTGAAGGTCTTAAGCCGTTTCTGTCTAATACAGCACCAATAAAATTACCATCGGTGAAGGGTATTGAAGCTGGTCCATCCCAAGGTTCCATCATACATGAATGATATTCATAGAATGATCTTTTAGCCTCTGACATTTCTGTATTTTTCTCCCATGCTTCAGGTACTAATACCATCATAACTTCTGGCAGTGATCTACCGGTCATTAATAATAGCTCAACTACCATGTCCATTGTAGCTGAATCTGATTTACCTGGTAATATTATTGGAAGAACATTTTTAATTTCATCTCCAAACATATCACTTTCCAGTAATTCCTCTCTGGAGAACATTCTAGAAACATTTCCTCTTAAGGTGTTTATTTCACCATTATGGCACATGTATCTAAAAGGTTGCGCCAAATCCCAAGTAGGAAAAGTGTTTGTAGAGAAACGTTGGTGAACCAAGGCTAATCTAGTTACTACTCTGGAATCCATTAAGTCCGAGTAATAAAGGCTAATATCCAATGGCATCAATAGTCCTTTAAATATTATTATTTTGGTAGATAAGCTAGGAACGTAGAAAAATTTGCTTTCAGATAATTTAGAAGCTATTATAGTATGCTCAGTAACTTTTCTTGCTATGAATAGTTTTAGGTTGAAATCGAAGTATTCTTGTTCTTCATTTTCTTTTGCAACAAATATTTGCTTTACAAAAGGTTCTGTTTCTGAAGCAATTCTACCAGGGATTGATCTATTAACAGGAACATCTCTCCATCCAAGTAATTTTAATCCCTGTTTTTTAATATTCTCTTCAAAAACTGAAATACAGAAATCACGTTGATTCTCTTTACGAGGAAAGAATATATTACCGACAGCATAATCGCCTACTTTTGGCAATTCAAAGTTACAAACAGCCTGAAAAAAATCGTGAGGAATATCAATTAATATACCTGCTCCATCTCCTGTTTTACCGTCTGCACTAACTGCACCTCTGTGTTCTAATCGTTCAAGTATTTCCAACGCTTTATGTATAATGTCGTTGGACTTCTTTCCTTTAAGACTGCATATAAATCCAGCCCCACAGTTATCATGTTCAAATTCCGGTAGATATAATCCTTGCTTCTTCAGTGTCATCCTTTGTGGTATTTATTCAAAAATATTAATTTAATTGAATTATATTCAGTGATTTAAACAAATTCAAATAAAAAACTCAACGAAATAAATAAAAGCTTAAAAAATCGATAATTATGGATTTTTAAAACCTTCAATTTATCAGATTGATAAATTTAAGTTAATATATGGTAAATATAGTATGAGTATAGGGGGTGGGTTGTAGTTTTTGTTGCTTTCTAACAATTAAGCTCAACTTTATTTGGAGTGTAACAAAGTGTATGTTGCCTTAAATGAAAGTCACCCCTATTAAAAACAGGGGTGACTGTGTTATTTTTATGAATTTACTTTAAAATACTCCTTGAAATTACAATTTTTTGAATTTCAGAAGTGCCTTCGTAAATCTGAGTAATCTTTGCGTCTCTCATTAATCTCTCAACGTGGTAATCTTTAACAAAGCCATTACCTCCATGTATTTGTACGGCTTCAACTGAGGTTTCCATGGCAACTTTAGATGCATATAATTTTGCCATAGCTCCTGAAAGGTCGTAATCTCTTCCGTTGTCTTTGTCTAAAGCTGATTGATAAACAAGTAATCTTGCTGCTTGAATTTCGGTATGCATATCTGCCAGTTTAAAGGCGATTGCTTGGTGATTGCTAATTTCCGTACCAAAAGCTTTACGCACTTTAGAATATTTCAAAGCTAGTTCATATGCTCCTGCAGCAATACCTAAAGCTTGGGCGGCAATGCCTATTCTACCGCCAGCCAATGTTTTCATCGCAAACTTAAAACCAAAGCCATCTTCACCTATTCTATTATCTTTTGGTACTTTAACGTCATTGAATATAAGGGAATGTGTATCGCTACCTCTTATGCCAAGTTTATTTTCTTTAGGGCCAATTTCAAAACCAGGCGCACCTTTTTCTATAATTAATGCATTGATACCTCTGTGTTTTTTGTCTTTGTCAGTTTGTGCTATTACAATATAGGTGCTTGCTGTGCTACCGTTGGTAATCCAGTTTTTAGTTCCATTGACAATATAATGGTCGCCCATGTCAATTGCTGTGGTTTTCTGTGAAGTAGCATCACTACCTGCTTCGGGTTCAGAAAGGCAGAATGCTCCAATTTGTTCTCCCGTAGATAATTTGGTGAGATATTTTTCTTTTTGAGCTTCGGAGCCATATTTTTCTAACCCCCAGCATACCAAAGAATTATTGACAGACATAACTACAGAAGTAGAGGCGTCAATTTTTGAAATTTCTTCCATGGCTAAAACGTATGAAAGTGTGTCTAAGCCACTACCGCCATATTTAGGGTCAACCATCATCCCAAGAAATCCAAGCTCGCCCAATTTTTTAACTTCCTCTTTAGGAAATCTTTGCGCATCGTCACGTTCAATTACCTCTGGTAATAACTCTGTTTGAGCAAAATCACGTGCAGCTTGTTGTATAAGTTTTTGTTCTTCATTTAATGAAAAATCCATCTAATATATATAAAGGTTAACTTCTCAAAGATAAAGATATACCAGTTAAATATTCAACTAAAGACGCCAATTTTGTTGGTTTTCATTAAGGGCTTTACTACTTAGTTGATGGAGTCTTCATATTTAACATTTTGTTAAGCGTTAAAATGAGGTCAATAAAAACTTGTTAAATTTAAATTAGCAATGATTTAAGTATTTGGATGTCAGGTATCTTTAGAATTATTGTGAAATCATTAGGAATTCACAGACAATTTTAAATATCTTTAAGGATTATTTTTTTTAGAATTTGAACCTATATTTGACAACTAATAACTAGTTATTTAAAAAACCAACGAAAATGGAAACCATCATTGTTATTGTTTTTTTGGCGGGATATCTTGCCATTACCTTAGAACACAATCTTAAAATTGATAAGTTAATACCAGCTTTAGCCATGATGGCTATATTATGGGCTTTAATTGCTTTGGATATAGACGGATTTACCAATTGGTTCGATTCTGCAAAGCAAGGTTTAGTGGATGGATTTGCGTCTTTGGGGCATCAGGAGAAAATGCATATGATGGAGGAATCTCTTTTGCATCATTTAGGTAAAACTGCTGAAATTCTGTTCTTCTTATTAGGGGCTATGACTATTGTGGAAATAATTGATTATTTCGATGGTTTCGCTACTATTAAAGGCTTTATTAAGACAAAAGATAAAGGAAAATTACTTTGGTTGTTTTCAATATTAGCTTTCATATTATCTGCTATTATTGATAACCTTACAGCTACTATAGTTTTAATAACAATACTGCAAAAAGTTATTAAGGATAGAGAAACAAAATTATGGTTTGCCGGTATGATAGTTATAACGGCTAACGCTGGTGGAGCTTGGTCTCCAATTGGTGATGTTACAACGACTATGTTGTGGATTGCAAATAGGGTAAGTGCGGGTCAATTAGTACTTCACGTACTTTTACCTTCGTTGGTTTGTATGATTGTACCTGTTGTTATTGCAAGTAGATTTAAGGTTTTTAAAGGGTTAATAGATGGCGAGTTGGAAGGGGAAAAGGCAAAATCAAAATATAGCGGTGTAATGTTGTATTTAGGTCTTGGAGCTATTTTATTCGTTCCAATTTTTAAAACGGTTACTCATTTACCACCTTATGTTGGTATGATGTTATCTTTAGCTGTAGTGGCAACTTTTGCTGAAATATATAGTAATAAGAAATTTAGTATTTCTTCTGTGGAACAGGAAGGTCAAGATAGCGAGGGTCATCATAGTCCTGTTCATCATTCATTATCAAAAATTGAATTACCGAGTATATTATTTTTCCTTGGGATTTTGTTGGCAGTTGCGGCAATGGAATCATTAGGGATTCTTTTTAATGCTGCTGGCGCTCTTAATGAGGCTATACCAAATACTGATATTGTTGTATTATTATTTGGAGTAGGTTCTGCGGTTATTGATAACGTTCCTTTGGTTGCAGCAAGTATGGGAATGTTTAGTGAACCGTTAGATAGTCCGCTTTGGCATTTTATTGCTTATTCTGCGGGTACAGGTGGTAGTATGTTAATTATTGGTTCGGCGGCAGGTGTTGTTGCTATGGGTATGGAAAAAATTGATTTTTTCTGGTATCTTAAAAAAATTGCATGGTTGGCATTCGTTGGTTTTATTAGTGGAGCCATAGTTTTTATATTGTTAAGAGATTTTGTACTCAACGTATAATTTAATTCGCAATTCATCGTTATAAAGGCAAATTCAATACTTAAAGAATATTATGTTATTATACCAGGATTTGGCTCAAGATGCGAGCGATGAATTATTGTCTGAAGAGAAAACTCTTTCGGTTATAGATTTAATATTTAACGGGGGTGCGGGTAGTGTAATTATTATTACAGTACTGTTTATTATGTTAGGTGTTGCTCTATATATCTATTTTGAACGATTGCTAGCAGTAAATGCGGCATCTAAAATAGATAAGAATTTTATGAATCAAATTCGTGATTATGTTACTTCGGGTAAACTAGATGCAGCAAAGTTATTATGTGCGCAGACTGATTCACCGGTGGCAAGGTTAACGGAAAAAGGAGTTTCCCGAATAGGGAAGCCTTTAGATGATATAAATACCGCTATTGAAAATGCAGGTACTCTTGAGGTTTACAAACTAGAGAAGAATGTAAGTGTTTTGGCAACCGTAGCCGGTGCAGCTCCAATGATTGGTTTCTTAGGAACTGTAATTGGTATGATCTTAGCTTTTCATGAAATGGCAAGTAGTGGTGGTCAAGCAGAAATGGGTTCATTGGCATCGGGTATTTATACAGCGATGACAACTACTGTTGCGGGTCTTATAGTTGGTATTATAGCTTATGTAGGTTATAACCATTTGGTGAACAGAACGGATAAGGTGATTCATAAAATGGAGGCTAATGCCGTAGAATTCTTAGACTTATTAAACGAACCTCTTTAATTTTGTACTATGAAATTAAAAGGAAGAAATAAAGTAAGTCCAGACTTTAGCATGTCTTCAATGACGGATATAGTATTCTTGTTATTGGTATTTTTCATGCTAACTGCAAATTCTCCGAACGCTTTAGATTTGTTGCTTCCAAAGGCAAAAGGAAAATCAACAAATACGCAAAACGTATCGGTAAGTATCGATAAAAATCTTCAATATTTCGTTAATGATGAACGAATTAATGGAGAGTACATAGAAATTGAATTGAAAAAAGCTTTGGTAGGACAAGATAGTCCTACCATAATTTTAAGAGCAGAAGAAAGCGTTGCTATTAAAGAGGCTGTAAATGTTATGGACATCGCTAATAGAAATAATTACAAGGTTATTTTGGCTGTACGCCCAAATTAAATGGCATTTTTAGATACCAAACATAAAAAGAAATCATTAACACTTACCACATTGTTGTTAAGTGCGCTCTTGTTGGTTTTATTTTATATAGGTCTTACTTATATGGACCCTCCAGAAGAAAATGGTATTTCAGTTAATTTTGGTACTATGGAATTTGGCAGTGGTAAAGTTCAGCCAAAAGAGAAAATACAATCAGAACCTTTAGATACACCTCCAGTTGAGCCGACTAAGCAAGAAGTTGCAGAAGCGATAGAGGAGCCAATAGAAGAAGTTGAGGCGGCGGCGGCGGCGGAGAAAGAATCGCCTGCTGAAAAACTTTTGACTCAAGAAAAGGAGGAGGCTATAAAAATCAATCAGGCTAAAGAAGCTAAAAGAAAAGCTGATGAGGCTGCCACCGATGCAAAAAAGAAAGCAGAAGCAGTAGAGAACAAGAAAAAAGCTGAGGCAGCCAAAATTGCACAGCAAAAGAAAGACGCAGAAGATAAAGCTCGCCAAGAACAAGAAGCCAAAAAGAAAGCTTTGGATGAAATGATGGGAGGACTTAATAAATCTGACGGTACGGCTTCTGGAAGCGAAGGTGATGATAATAACGCAGGGGATAAGGGGCAACCGGATGGTGATCCTTATGCAACTAGCTATTATGGCTCTCCGGTTAGCGGTAGCGGTACTGGTGGGTATGGATTGAATGGCCGTACGCTTAAGGACAAAGGAAAAGTGCAACAGGAGTGTAATGAGTCTGGTAGGGTTGTGGTTAAGATTATTGTAGATAGAAACGGTAATGTTATAAGTGCAGAACCTGGCGTTAGAGGTACCACAAATAATAATAAATGCTTGTTGGAGCCCGCGAAGAAGACAGCCTTTATGCATAAATGGAATTTAGATAGTAATGCTCCAAATCAACAAGTAGGTTTTGTTGTTGTTAACTTCAAATTAGGAGAGTGACCTATAAAGAGACTTTAGATTGGATGTTTGCTCAACTTCCAATGTATCAGAATAAAGGAAAAATAGCCTTTAATTCTAAACTAGATGGCATCATATCATTTGCAGGCCATTTAGATGAACCACATACTAAATTTAAAAGTATTCATGTTGCAGGTACCAATGGAAAAGGTTCTAGCAGCCATTTACTAGCATCTGTTTTACAAGAAGCAGGGTACAAAGTAGGTTTATACACCTCTCCACATTTAAAAGATTTTAGAGAACGAATTCGTATTAATGGCAAAAAAATAGGCAAAAATCGGGTAGTCGATTTTATTGCTGATAACCAGTCGTATTTTAAATCGCACAATCTTTCTTTTTTTGAAATGACCGTGGGCATGGCATTTTCTTATTTCGCTGAAGAATTAGTAGATATAGCAATCATAGAAGTCGGTTTGGGGGGTAGGTTAGACTCTACTAATATTATTAAGCCAGAGGTAAGTTTAATTACAAATATAGGTTTAGATCATACTGATATGTTAGGTGATACAATTCCTTTAATAGCTAAAGAAAAAGCTGGAATTATTAAACCTGGGGTACCTGTAGTCATTAGTGAGTATAACGAAGAGACTGCGCCAGTTTTCAATGCTATTGCTAAGGAGAAAGATGCTGAAATTATTTTTGCGGATGAAAAGGAATACCCTGATTATAAGATTGGTCTACTTGGTTCTTACCAAAAGAAAAATATTAAAGGGGTTTTAGCTGCTCTAAGTGCTTTAAATCATTTTAAGGTTACTACTAGTCATATTGCACAAGGTTTGGAAAGCGTGGTGGAGAATACTAGTTTGATGGGTCGTTGGCAGCAACTAGGAAAAGAACCAACTATAATATGTGATACGGCTCATAATAAAGAGGGAATATCTCTCGTATTAGATCAGTTGAAAGAACAAGATTTTAATAAGCTTCATATTGTATTAGGTTTTGTAAAGGATAAGGATATCAGGAAAATTATACCGTTATTTCCTAAAAATGCCAGTTATTATTTTTGCAAACCAAAAATATTTAGAGGTTTAGACGAAAATATTTTAGCAGATATGTTTTATGAACAAGATTTTAAAGGTAACATTTATGAGTCTGTAAATAAGGCATTTAACGCAGCAAAAAAAGAGGCGAAAATGAATGATTTCATTTATGTAGGCGGTAGTAATTTCGTTGTCTCAGAAGTTCTTTAAAATTTTATTGATTTTTCTTTTGTGGAATGTAAAAGTATTATATATTTGCACTCCTTTTGGGGCTCTTAGCTCAGTTGGTTCAGAGCACCTGCCTTACAAGCAGGGGGTCACTGGTTCGAATCCAGTAGGGCCCACAGGTTAAAAGGCTTTCATGAAAATGAAAGCCTTTTTTTATTTTTATATGTTTAGTAACTCATACTTTACTTCCCTTTTTTATCATATTCCAACAATAGTTTTAACGATACTTAATATTCAAATTTTTCGCTAATAAATTTGAAGGTTTAGGGTTTCAAATTAAATCCTTTTCTAGTGCCGTATTAGGATTAGAAAACATCCTTTTTTTATTATAGAATCATAACTACTTCATTTAGGATAATAATAAATTTTATTCAAATACAGGAGTTACATATTATAGCTTTATTTGGATTAACTGTTAAATCTGATAAAATTATAACAATAAATTGATAACTGTGTGTACAGGGGTAGAACATGATATTCTAGATTTGGTATTCTATTTCAAACGGCTTAAAACATTAATGTTTTAAGCCGTTTTCTTTTTACAGCTAGAAATCCTAAGATATTATCAATTGTATAAAATTTGCTAGAAAATTTATAGGAAATGATAATATAAAAGGCTGTAAATCGTCAAAGTAATTTTTTTTAACAATATAATAACATATATTTGGTAAACCAATTTGACGAACCAATTTGGTAAACCAGTTAAAATGAAATTAATAGCAATCCAATATTAACTAAAAAATGAGACATGAAGCCTTAGAAGAAATTGCATAAAAAAAGGACGGGTGCTCGCCCATCCTTTTTAATAAAAAAATTACTTCATTTCGAAGGGAAGTAATACACAAACATGTAAATATTACTATAAACACATTTCCTGTAAAAATAGGGATTTTCATTGATTTAAAATGAAAATGTGTGAATTGGTAAATTAGAGATTATGATGCGAAATAAGTACTCGCATTTTAAGTAGATCAAAAAGCTGGCAAATGCCAATTCAATAGAACTAACTTAATTTAACACAGATGAATTTTAAACTGAAAATTTTTATGGTTGCAATGTTGCTTGTCAACATTCAATTATTTGCACAAGATACCTACGATCTATCAGGTACCGTAGCAGATGCAAACAATGTACCAATACCTGGTGCGAATATTCTTGTAGCAAATACAACAAGAGGTACTCAAAGTGATTTTGACGGAAATTTTACCATTCAAGTAGCTAGTGGTGATATTGTGCGTATTTCTTATATAGGGTATAGTACTCAAAATGTAGCTATTGTTGCTCAAAAAACTGTCAACATTACATTAAACGAAGACGCTAGCCAACTTGATGAAGTTGTAGTGGTTGGTTATGGTACACAAAAGAAATCTACTATAACAGGTTCTATTTCTAAAGTAACGAATGAAACTTTAGATCAAATAGCGGTATCAAGGGTTGATGATGCATTAATAGGTCAAGTATCTGGTGTAAATATCCAAGCAACAAATGCTGAAGCTGGTGGCGCTCCAACCATTACTATTAGAGGTATTGGTTCTGTAACCGCAGACTCTGGTCCTGCATTGGTAATAGATGGAGTTGTTGTAAGTTCAGACTTCCTTGGTAATCTTGATATGAATGATGTTGAATCTTTCGAAGTATTAAAAGATGCGGCTTCTGCTGCAATTTATGGTAGTGAAGGTTCTAACGGTGTAATTCTTATAACTACGAAAAGTGGTAAAGCAGGTAAAACAAAATTCAGCTACCAAACCTATACGGGTATTAAAAGTGCGCATGGTAGCGATGATTATAAAAAAAGTGTAGCTGATTGGGCTGCAATAGAATTAGATGCTACGGGTACACTTTCTAATGAAACTCAATATGCTCAACTATTGGTTAAAGCTACTGGTGTTGACAGAGATTGGCAAGATGTTTTCTTTGATGGAGGAACTATTACAAGTCATTCTTTATCTGCAAGAGGTGGTTCTGAGGATACTAAATTTAGTACATCTTTAAGATATCTTCATGATGAAGGTGTTGTTATTACAGATGATTACAAATTGTTCTCAGCCAACATGAAGGTTGATTCAAAAATTGGAGAAAAGGCAAGATTTGGTATTAGAGCTACACCTTCTTACACTAAGCAAAGAAGATTGCCTACATCAATTCACAATCCTACACGTCAATCTCCTTGGTTGCCAATATATCATACAGAAGAATCATTACAATTTATAAATAGAGATGTTTACCCAGATGTTGGAGTAGGGGATTACTTTTATGAAAATCATCTTGTTGAGTTAGATGTAAACGGAGATGGAAATGATAGTAGACCACGTACTTCTGGTGATTCTAACCCATACGCACAGTATGTAGAAAGAGAACATTTCGAGTATAATACTAAATTATTTGGCTCTACTTATTTAAGTTATGAGCTTCTTGATGGGCTTACTGCTAAAACATCTTTAGGTGTAACTCTTGAGCAAAGAAAAAGAACTAGGTATGATGGTGTATTAAATCATGCTAGTGGTAATTCAAGAGCTTCTTATTATTTAGCTAATAGATTTAGAACTAGAGTTATTTCTGATAATACTTTAAATTACACTAAAACATTTAATGACGATCATGATCTAAATTTATTGTTAGGTGCTACAATTCAAAAAAGAACATCAGAAGAAAGTATTACTACAGGTAGTGGATTTTCAAATGACTTACTTAAGAATTTTCAAGGAGCAACTTTAGTAGATCTTCCTACAGAAATTAACACAGAACTTAAGAAGTTGGGTTATTTCGCTAGAGTTAACTATGCATATAAAGGAAAGTATTTATTGAATGCTTCATTTAGACGTGATGGTAGTTCTGTTTTTGGAATAGATTCTAAATGGGGTAACTTCCCAGCCGTATCTTTAGGTTGGAATGTTGCTAAGGAAAATTTCTTATTAGATAGTGACGCTGTTAATACGTTAAAATTTAGAGCTAGTTATGGTCTTACCGGAGCAGAGAATTTTAATGTAGGTGATGATATTGTAAACGCATGGCCTTACTTGGCGTTATTACAGAATTCTAATTCAATTGATAATGGTAGTATCGCTGCAGGTGTTTCACCATTAAATATAGCAAATACATTATTACAATGGGAAGCTTCGAAAGAATTGACTATTGGTTTGGATTACGGATTTTTCGGTAACATAGTATCTGGTTCTGTTGATTACTACAAAAGAACAAGTGATGAATTATTATTGAATAACCCAGTTTCTTACATATCTGGGTTTAATAGTGGTATTGTAAATTTAGGTGAAGTTCAAAATAAAGGTTTTGAACTTGAATTGAGAACTAGAAATATTTCTAATGAAAAATTCTCTTGGAATTCTACAGTAATTGCTTCTACCAATGCCAATGAATTATTAAGTTTTGGCGATTCTAACAATGCTTTAATTGAGGATGATTATGGTAGAAATTCTCAATGGATTAATAGAATAGGTGAGCCAATATCTTCTTTTTGGGGTTACGTAGTTGATGAAGAAGCGTTTAATGAAACTTCTTTTAGAACAACATATGTTGATAGTCCTTGGAACAGGATCAACGGTCAATCTGATGATACTATTGTAAAAGATTTAAATGGTGATGGTTTAATTACTGAAGAAGACAAGACCATATTAGGAAGCCCTTATCCAGATTTAGTATATAGTTTCACCAATGAGTTTAAAGTTGGGAACTTTGATTTTTCTTTTATGGTTCAAGGAAGCTTAGGTGCTCAAGTTAATAATATTGGAGATCAATATTTCTACAATTGGTTTGGTAACAGAACAAGAAGTGGAGGAGAGTTAGAGGCGGTTGCTAATGGTCTTGTGTCCGATGTTTCATTCATTCAAGAAAAAGTATTGACGAGCGATGTTATTGCAAGCGCAGACTACTTCTCTTTACGTAATGTAAACCTTGGGTATAATCTACCAAATGATGTAACAGACCGTATAGGTGTTGCTGGCTTAAGAGTTTATGCTACAGCTCAGAATTTGCTTTATATAACTGCTGATGATTATCACGGTTTTAACCCAGAACATATCGATGGTAGCAATCCAAGAGCTTACGGGTCTCAAAGAGCGGGTACGCCAATCTTTAGAACGGTAACATTCGGTCTTAACGTTGACTTTTAATCTAAAAAAAACAAACAATGAAACATATAAAATATATAATTTTTGCCGTAACAGTGTCCGTTTTTGTTTCCTGTGATACTGAGGAATTTTTAAATCCATTGCCAGATACGGCAGTTGCCGTAGATGGGTTCTTTCAATCTGATGCAGACGTGTTGTCTGGGGTTTATGGAATTTATGATGCCCTTCAAGGTGTTAACAGTAATACAGAATCTAACATCGGTGATTTCAATAGAGGTGTGCAATTTGAGCACCTTTTAACAGAGCACCGTACAGATAATACAAGAAATGCAACACTTGAAGGCTCTAAGGCTGATTTTCACAGGTATGTAGTAAATGCTAATAATGTTGAGTCTGAAGATTATTATGCTTCTATGTATGAAGTTATTTTTAGAGCTAACAACATCTTAGATTTTATTGATGTTGCAGACGAAAGCAATCGAGCAAGGTATACTGCCGAAGCAAAATTTTTAAGAGCTTATGCTTATTTTAAATTAGTTAGAATGTTCGGTGCAGTGCCATTAGTAACTTCAGTAGTAGGTCCTACAGATAATGAATCTCTATTTACTAGAATTCCAATAGCACAAGTTTACGATCAAATCATAACTGATTTGGAAGAAGCTGCTAGCGCTTTGGACAATTCTTCAAAATCAAGAGCATCAAAAGCGGCTGCTCAAGGTATCTTGGCAAAGGTTTACTTGTCATTAGATAGTCCAGATTACGCTGCTGCACAGCAATTATGTGAGGCTATTGTTAATAGTTCTGATTTTGCTTTAGAAGGTAATTTTCATGATGTCTTTTATAATGAATTGAATAACGAAATTATTTTTGCTGTTCAATATGAGACAGGTAATAGTGCTGAAAGTCAAAGTTTTTCATCTGAATTTACTTCTTCAACACGTGCCGGTTCAGAAGACGGTCAAAACATTGTTAATGAAAATTTAGTTTTAGACTTTGCTGCGTTTGGGGGTAATAGAACGGCTGAATCATATATTACTTTTGGAACATCAAATGAAGTAATTAAATTTTTACCTGACGGATCCGATATCACAACTTCACCACCTTCTTATGGTTCAAGTGCACGTGATGCTGGAAACGATTACATTGCTCTACGTTATGCAGATGTACTTTTAATGCATGTAGAAGCTATTATGGCAGGTGGTGCATCAACAACAAATGCTGCTGCATTATCTTCTTTCCAAGCGGTAAGAGATAGAGCTGGCTTAACAGCAACTGTTTCCGCAATTACAAAAGAAGATCTTTTAGTTGAAAGAAGAGTAGAATTAGCATTCGAGAATCAACGTTGGTTCGATTTACTTAGGTTCGGTGTTGCTGAATCAGTATTAAGTGCTCATTCTGTAGAAATGGGATATGTATTTGATGCAAGAAAATTATTATTGCCTATTCCAGCAAGAGAAATAAATATAAGCGGTGGTCTTCTAACACAAAACGCGGGATATTAAATTTTAAAAACTTTTAAACTATGAAAAATAAACAAAATATTTTCCGTAAAACAACCTTGTTGCTCTTTAGTATAGTTGTTACAAGTTCTTTTGTTGGTTGTGTTGGTTCTGATACTTTTAGAGATGATTTACCAGATTCTAATTCTAAGGTAGATACTATATTTCCAGAAGCTAATTTTGATTATACAGCAGATCAAACTGATTTTACAATAATAAATTTCACAGATCTTTCTACAGAGGCAGCCTCTTATGAGTGGGATTTTGGAGGAGGAGCTACATCAACAGATCGTGACCCATCTTTTCAGTTTCCTGGCGAAGGAACGTTCCCAGTCACTTTAATTTCAAGTGATGGTAATGGTGAAAGCTCAACTGTTACAATAAATGTTGAAGTTGTAGATGAACTAGTAGCAGCTTTTCAATGTCCAGATTTCTTATGTAGTCCAAGAACACCATGGGCTGGTGTAGATAGAGGAACCACAAGTTCTTATTCTGCTAGTTCTTCACCTGCGCCACCAGAAGATAACGGTGCAGCTAAATTAAGTAGTAGTTCAAATTTTCTTGATCAAAGTATTCGTGTGGTTGCTGGTGCAACATATGAAGTAACTTTTTGGTATGTAAGTAAAACAACTGGTACTTCTGCTGGAACACTTTTAATTGAAGATGCTGATACAGGAGATGATTTCCTTAATCAAGCTATTCCATTAACTGATCAAGCTTCGTCATATGTACAAACTTCATTCTCATTTACTACAGGTGATGAAACGGAGAACATGAGATTTAATATTGAATATGCAGGTACTGAATGTAGATTTTCTAAAATTAGTATCGATAGATTGAATTAACTAAAGCTCTTGAAATAGTAATTAAAAAATGTGGTTGCACTTTGGTGAAGGTTCATTTTTAAATTACGCTTCAAGAAATCATGTATACGCTTATGTTGAGAACCCTAAGGTTTAATCACCAAACTTATTTAAGCAGAAACCAAAAAATAAAAAATAAAAAATTATGAGTTTAATAAAAAAAGGAATAAGTGCCTTGTTGTTTACTGGCCTTATTATGTCATGTGATGATGATGGGTTTGAGCCAATTGAGCCAGTTGATTCATCTGGAGGGTCTATTGAAAGTGTATTTTCAAGTTTTGACGTTTCTACTGGCGGAGATGGAACTATTGTTACCGTAAAGCCATTATCTGTTGGCGTTGATTCATATATAATCGATTTTGGAGATGGTAGTACTCCTGTTACTGCTCTTCAAGGAGAGTCTGTTACTTATGATTATTCGAATGTAGAAGCTTCAACAGATTACACTATTACCGTAACTACAAAAGCTGCTGGTCAAAGTGATCTTACAAAAACAGAAGATATTACAGTAGAACATACAGTACAGTCTATTGATAGTGCTCCTTCTTCACCAGAAGTGAAAAAATACAATTTGTTGAATATTTTCACAGATGCAAGTTCTGTTGGTTCAGCAGGGACTGGTGGTAAAGCGGTAGTTTTGGAATCGGGAAATAACTTAATCGAGTTTTCTAGATTACATAGTGATACAGGAATTTTTGCTTTGAGTGATGAAGTTGTTGCTGCTGATGCTTTTTATAGCGGAGTTGGTTCTAACAATATTCATTTTGATGTTTATTCCGAGTTTGCGTCGGGTATTGATAAACTAAAAATAACTTTAGTCGATAGTACCAATTCTACGAGCCACGTAATTGATAATTTAGACTTAATAGATGGTGAATGGACTGGTATAGACTTGGATTTAGCTACAGATTTTTCATCTCCTGTTTCTCAATTTGAAACGATTCTTTTTGAATTAGGAAGTACGGGTATGGCAAATGATCATGCAACTATAACTGTTGATAATATTTATATGTCAAGAATGACTGGGTCAACTATTTTAAATGGTGATTTTGAAGATGGTCAAGATTTCTGGAAATGGTCAACATTTACAGATGGGGAAACAAACCCTTTTGGTTCTAGTTCAGATGGTTCTAATCAAGATTATGATGGTGTTGATTCAGGAAGCAAGACAAGAGGAGCGAAATGGTCTTCAAGTCAATCTGGGGGAGAGTTTAGAACTGCTAGTTCTAGATACGCATATCAAGAACTTAACTTGGTTCCTGGTGCTGATTATGTTTTAGAGTACCAATATGCTATAAAAGATGATAGCGGCACTGACCCTGTAGGAGGAAGAAAAGTTGTAGGTTTAATTCTAGACGGACAATACGATGATGGAGCTGATGCTGTTGATAATCTAGGTGACAACTTAGGTTTTAATGAGGGGTTCGTAGCTGAAGGTAAATTTTCAGATACAACTGATGGTGCTGGTACATTGGTGCAGATTCCATTTACAGCAAATTCTAGCGGTGAAATTGCCATAATGTTTTATGCTGTTACTCCAAAAGATGCGTTTATAGATAATGTAAAAGTACGTTCAGTAAACCCATAATTTAATAGAATGTTAAAAATCCGAAGAGAAATATTAGTGTGCATTGTAGTACTATTTCTATCTGTTAACGCTATTTCTCAAAACAAGAGAAGTAGCGTTACAGAATCGGGTTTACAAATAAAAAAAACCAAGAAGAGAAAAAAGAAAGTCAAGCTACCAAGTATTGATTTAAGTAATTGGAAGGTGACCATACCAGAAGGAAAGGGAAAGGGAGGAGCAATTAGTGTAGAGCCGCCGGCAATTTTGGATTATGCTACAAATGAGACTTTAAAACCTTATATGTATAACGATTCTACAAAAGGAGCACTTACTTTTTATGCATATCCTACCTCTGCTACTACTGCCAATACAAAATACTCTAGATCAGAACTTAGGGAGCAAATGGTCCCTGGTGATGATAACGTAAACTGGACATTTAAGCAAGGAGGTACTTTAAAAGCAAAACTTTCTGTAGATGATGTTTCTCGGGATGAAAATGGTAAATATCACAAGGTTATCATTTTACAAATACATGGGAGATTAACAAATGAACAACGAGATTTAATTGACCAAAAAGACAATAATGCGCCACCAGTATTAAAAATATATTGGCAAAATGGTAAAATTAGAGTCAAAACTAAAAAGCTTAAAAATACAGAGGTCAATTCTATTGGAATATTGCATGAAGAAGCATGGACAGATGATGAAGGATTTAATTTTGAACAAGAAGTAGGATTTGGAAAGTTTCAAATTGAAATAAAAGTAACCGATGGTAAAATGGTCGTTAGTTTAAATAAAACAGAATTTGCTGTATATGATGACTTTAATATGAAACGTTGGGGAGTATTTGAGAATTACTTCAAGGCAGGGAATTACTTTCAAAGTAGGGATGAAAAGTCTTTTGCTAAAGTTAGTTTTTACGAACTAGAAGTGGAACATAAATAAGTTAGCACATGACATTTAAAGTTATATTTTTTTATTTGAAGCGATTTACAACTGCCAGTATACTTGCATTTATGTTGGTTTTTGGTTTATGGAGTTGTGATAGTTCATCTGATATAATTGAAGATGAAGTGGAGCAACAGATTAATGAACAAGAAGAAGTTGAAGAAGAGGAGGAGATTGAAGAAGAAGTTATTGTAGAAGAGGAAATTATTGAAGTAGAAGGCGAAGATTATTTCTTGCCATATATAGATTTAAGTAATTGGAAAGTAACATTGCCAATTGGCAGTCCAGACGAGGTAGAGCCACCTGAAATTTTAGATTATGCTACTGATGAGCGCTTACTACCCTATATGTATAATGATTCTACAGATGGTTCTTTGGTGTTTTATACTTCACCAGGTTCTTCAACAGCAAACTCCTCATATTCAAGAACGGAATTAAGAGAGCAAATGGTACCTGGTAGTAATAGTACAAATTGGACCTTTTCTCAAGGTGGTCGTATGAAAGGAATATTGTCTGTTCCGGAAATTACAACAGATGTAAGTGGTGAATATCATAGAACATTAGTAATGCAGATTCACGGTAGACTAACAAATGAACAGCGAGATTTAATTGGGGAAGACGATAACAATGCACCCCCAGTTTTAAAAGTGTATTGGCAGAAAGGAAAAGTTAGAGTGCTGACCAAAAAGCTTAAAGATGAAGATTCTTCCAGCGAAGAAATATTACATACTGATGCTTGGGAAGATAATGAAGGCTATACATTCTCAGAAGAAGTAGGGGCTAACAAATTTACTTTAGAGGTTATTGCTTCCAGTGGCAGGTTAGAAGTTATTTTGAATGACACAGATGCTGTTGTTTATGAAGATATCCATATGGAAAAATGGAGTGTTTTCGAGAATTATTTTAAGGCAGGTAATTATTTGCAGACTTTAGATACTGGTGCATCTGCCAAAGTTAAATATTACGAATTAGAAGTAACACATTAGTGTTAGACGATTAATATACCTAGTATAAATAAGAAAGTTGTTTGAGTTAGATTTGTTGAAATGAATTTACTGGTCTGTTTTAGACCAGTAAATTTCATAAACATAGAAATCTTTAAGTTTAAAGTGTGCGATGTTAAGAATAGAGTTAGCTCTTGTGGTCAACGAAATGTTAAATCTTAACTCATGATTTTGCAAACCAATTTTCTTTTAAAGCAAGCTATATATGAAATTAGAAATCCTCACAAGGACAGAAAATCAAGAAATACATAATGAGATTATAGTACAGCTAAGAGATTTAATGAATAATAAAAATCTTGAACCTGGTGACAAATTACCATCAGAAAGAATGCTATCCGATAAATTCGGAGTTAGTAGAAGTAGTGTTCGCGAAGCAATTCAAAAATTAGAATTCTATGGAATTTTAATATCAAAACCTCAAAGTGGCACTTTTGTCGCAGATATAGGTCAGGTTGCGATGAACGGGATGGTCAATGATATTTTACGCTTAGATGAACCTGATTTTAAATCATTGGTAGAAACTAGGATTCTTTTAGAACTCAAAACAGTTAGGCTTGCTGCTAGAAGAAGAACTGATAATGATTTAAAACAGTTGAAAAACGCTTTGGACGCTTATCAGAAAAAGGTAGAAAATGAAGAAGATGCCGTTCAAGAAGATTTGTTATTTCATTTGGCAATAGCAAAAGCAAGTGGTAATAGCACAATGAACACTTTCATGTTAATTATTACGCCAGAAATATTGACCAATTTTGAAAAGTACCATGTTTGTGATAAAAATATGGCATTTAGGGGTGTTCAAGAACATCAAGATATTTTCGATGCCATTAAAGAGCAGAATCCGCAATTAGCAAAAGAAAAGATGAAAATTCATTTTAAGAACCTATATCAATATTGCTATAATTTAAAACCTTAGAAGATTACAGAATTTATAGGCGCTGAGGTTTGATGAAATGGTGAGCCAATTCAAACTCATCTAATCTGCTTAGTTTTCTGGACAAACTTAATTAACTAGTTGGTTTTAGAAGCGCATCTATTGGCGATAGATTAATAAAAGCTGTTTTTCGCTACAGAGAATATAATTGATATGTTCTCGAATACCTCCAAACCAAAAGAATACGCAAATGAGTAACTCGATAAGCCCTTCAATCTGGAAAAAAATAATAGCGTTAGTACTAGCTTTTGGTCCAGGTATTTTTGCTATTGGCTATACGATTGGTACCGGGAGTGTTACTTCTATGATAGTTGCAGGTAGTACTTATGGTATGCAGCTTTTATGGGTATTGCTTTTAAGTTGTATTTTCTCAGGATTATTAATGCACGCTTATGGAAATTTTGCGTTAGTTACGGGAGAAACTGCTTTGTATGCATTTAAGAAACATTTAAAATGGGGTAAGCTTATCGCAATTCTTATAATTATTGGAATCTCTTTTGGTCAATGGAATTCGTTGATGGGTATTCTTGGTATTTCTGCCAATATTATTTATGAGATATTTTTAATTTACTTCCCATACTTAGCAGACTTCAAATATGAATCTGTATTAATAATTGCAATTACCGTTATAGCTGTGTTTTACGCTTTATTAATGGTAGGAAAGTATGCTTTTTTTGAAAAGATTCTGGTCATATTCGTAACGATAATGGGGCTTTCTTTTATTATTTCACTTTTTATGGTTTATCCTTTGCCTGTAGAAATTGTAAAGGGCTTGATACCTACAATACCAAAAGTTGAAGGAGGTCAAATGATGGTTGTGGCATTTGTAGGCACGACTATGGCAGCGGCAACGTTTCTTTCTAGACCTCTATTTGTTAAAGGAAAAGGTTGGACTATTAAAAACCGCAGTCAGCAAAAAAAAGATGCTATTATTGCGGCTATTCTTGTATTTTTTATTAGCGCATCTGTGATGGCTGTAGCATGTGGAGCTTTGTTTCATCAAGGGCAACCTGTAACTAAGGTGTTGGATATGGTAAATACCTTAGAGCCTGTAGCTGGTAAATTTGCCTTGACTCTTTTCTTTTTTGGAACATTAAGTGCAGGCCTATCTTCAATATTTCCTTGTTTATTAATTGCTCCAATTTTGTTGGCAGACTATCAATCGGGAGAATTAGATACTAATTCAAAACAGTTTAGAATTATTACAGCAATAGCGTGTGTGTTTGCTTTGATTGTTCCTGTTTACGGTGCAAACCCAATAGAAATGCAAATACTCTCGCAAGTGTTTAATGTGTTTGTATTGCCATTGGTGATATTGGGTATAATACTTTTAATAAATAACAAAAAGTTAATGACCAAATACAAAGCTACTATTTGGCTTAATATTGGTTTGTTCGCAGCATTATTCTTTTCGTGTGTTATCTCTTATAATGGAGTTGTTGCCTTATTGGATTATTTTTAATTTTATGCGATACAATTAAAATAGGATTAGTAGTATCTTTGTTTCCTTAATAGTAGTTTTAAGGGGATATTAGCTCAGTTGGTTTAGAGCGCTGCCTTGACAGGGCAGAGGTCACCGGTTCGAATCCAGTATATCCCACTCATCTTCTTTTAGGAATAGCTCAGACGAAATCTAATACTCTCTCTAATGCCATTCCTCTTGAGCCTTTTATTAGTATCGTAGAGTTTGCGGGTATTTGATTTACCTCTAAATAATCTTTAAGATGATCAAAACTCTTCAGTTTGGTTGCGCTAGTGTTGGTCAGGTAAAAATTCTCACCTACTAAAAGCACTTGTTCAAAATTCAGTTTTTCAGTTAAATCAGCAATATTTTGATGTTCTTCTTTTGCAGAATGTCCTAATTCGAACATATCACCAAGAATTAAAACTTTTCTATCTTTATTTATGGAGTGAAAGTTTTTAAGGGCTACAGTCATACTAGAAGGGTTTGCGTTGTAAGCATCTAGAATTATATAGTGTCCATTCGTATTTAATATCTGGGATCTATTATTGTCGGGAGTGTATTTTTCAATAGCGCTTTTTACTTCATTAAAATCAACATTGAAATATTTTGCTATAATAATTGCTGCGCAACAGTTAGTAAAATTATAAGCACCTATTAAGTTAGATTTTATAATTGTATCCTTAACTTTTAAGGTAACAAATGGTTGAGCTTCTACTAATTTGATATTGTAGTACTTAGAATTTTCTGAGCTAAACCCATATTTTTTAGTGTAAGTGCTAAGTTTTTCTAATTGGATGGTATCATCAGCATTTAAAAAAATAGTTTTGTTATTTAAAGTCAAGTAATCATACAATTCACTCTTACCTTTTTTAACTCCTTCAATACCGCCAAAACCTTCTAAATGAGCTTTGCCGAAATTAGTGATATAGCCAAAATCTGGTTCTGCAATTTCACATAAAAACGCTATTTCCTTTAGATGATTTGCACCCATTTCAACGATAGCTATTTCGGTATCTGCTTGTATGGTAAGTAAAGTTAATGGAACACCTATGTGGTTGTTTAAATTGCCTTTGGTAGCTATTGTATTGTAAGTTTTGCTGAGTACGGTCTTAATCAATTCTTTAGTAGTGGTTTTGCCATTACTACCTGTTAAGCTAATAACCTTTGCATTACAGTGATTTCTATGGTAATTGGCTAATTGTTGTAAGGATGTAAGAACATCTTTTACAAGAATTGTCCTGTCATTAAGAATATAATCTTCTTCATCAATGATGACTAAACTTGCTCCATTATCAAGGGCTTTCTGTGCATAGCGGTTACCGTTAAAATTTTCTCCTTTTAAAGCGAAGAAAATATCATTCGTTTTAATTTTTCTAGTGTCTGTGCTAATAGATGGATTCGCTAAAAAGGCGGAATGTAAATCTTGAATTTTCATAAAATCGAAGATAAAAAAAAGCCCTTTAAGAAAAGGGCTTTTTTTAGTTCGTAAAGAGAAAAATTATTTAGCTTTCTTTCCTCTAACTGTTTTGTTCTTTGTTTTTGATTTTGAACCAACTCTTGACATTGCACATCTAAAGCCGATATTATCTGTAGCCATATACTGTGGTAAATATCTTCTTTGTGCAGGATCTAACCAATAAGCTCTATCTCTCCAAGAACCACCTTTGTAAACTCTTACTTCATCATTTATTAGAGTAGTTCTGTTGTTTGAAGCATCATATCCTTTAACAAGGTCTCCTAAAGAATCTCTTTCTACAGAATGTTTTGGAGAATTATACATTTTCTTGTTTGAATCTTCTTCTTCACCGTCATTGAATCTGTCGTAAAATCTTGAAGAGCCAGCATCACCATCTCTATATCCTCTATTGTCACTAGAAGAAAAGTTTGTTCTTAGATAAGTTTCTTTTTCATCAACTGGCACCATTTTAATTTCTCCTGGTAAGTTTACGGCAACTACTTTCCCGTTTGGAAGGGTGTCATAAATAATTGAATCTCTTAAGATTTTTACTTTACCATCTTCGCCTATAGCGCTCTTCATATAAATGTTACCTCTATAGTAGTTGAAATCACTTACTTCGTCATCAACTATTGGTCTATAAACATCAGCGGTCCACTCGGCAACATTACCAGCCATATCATAAAGACCTAAATCATTCGGCTTGTAAGACATCACTTGAGCAGTAATATCGGCACCATCATCAGACCAACCTGCAATTCCGCCATAATCACCTTTACCTTGCTTAAAGTTAGCTAATTGGTCACCTCTACCAACGCGTTGTCCGTTTCGAGTGTAATCACCTTCCCAAGGATATTTTTTTCTACCTCTGTAGTTGTTATATTCTCGTTGACCAACTTGAGCCTGAGCAGCATATTCCCATTCAGTTTCTGTAGGTAGTCTATATTCTGGCATAATAATACCGCTACTTCTTTTTGCGAAAGTAGATGTACTATCTTTTTTCATTTTTCCTTGTAGAGAATCAATTTGTCCGTTATAAACAGATTCTGGTCTGTTTAAGTAAGCTTCAGTGCTAAATGTACCTTGTACTTCACCAGTAGCTGCTTGGTATTTAGCGTCTTCAGATAAGTAGCCTTCTCTTTCTAACATTACCTCGTTTACACGGTCAGTTCTCCATTCTGCAAATTGTGTTGCCTGAATCCAGTTTACACCTACCACAGGGTATTCTGCATATGCTGGGTGCCTCAGGTAATTATTTGTCATTGTTTCGTTGAAGCCTAATCTATTTCTCCAAACTAAAGTATCTGGTAAAGCACCTACATAAATGTTTGTGTACTTAGGATTTTCTGGAGGGTAAACACTTTTTAAATAATCAAGATATTCCAAATACATTACATTGGTTACCTCTGTCTCGTCCATGTAAAAAGATTGTACATGTTGCGATGTAGGGGTGTTGTTCCAATCGTGCATAACATCATCTTGTACTTTACCTTTTGTAAAAGTACCACCTTCAACAAATACCAGTCCTGGAGCAGTTTCTTGCTCTTTGAAATCGGTATTGTATTGAAAACCACCTTCCTTGGCATTTATTTTCCAACCTGTAGCTCTAGACGTATTTTTTGAAGATGAAGATTTGGAACAGCTAGTTGCTGTTAAACCTCCTACGATTACCGTGCATGAGAGTACAACTTTTATTAAATGTTTTTTCATAATTAGGACTTGAGTTCAATTTTCACATACTATAGTAGTTTGGCCACTATAGAAATATGATACTGTAATTTCTTTTAATTTGTTTGTCACTTTCGCTCAATAGAACGGTGTTTTTATGAGAATATTTTACAATTGAAAATTATTTTATAAATCTCAAATCGAACTGTCAATAAATTTAGGTTCGCTTAAATAGGTAAACGCTTAAAACAGTTAATTAGTATGGTTTTAAATATTTCTTTTCGAATGCATGTAGAACTATATTATTTTAGGAATCTTAATAGGGAGAAAAGCTTACTATAATATCGTTGGGAAATAATTATTACAAAAAACATAATAATCATGCAAGATAACGGGAAAAAGTGCGTTTACATGTAAAATATTAGAGCTTGAAATAGGTTAATCACTATATTTCAGCTTTAAAAATTTAAAGAACTAATTTAAGATGAGAAAAATTTCAATAATTTTCTTTGTATTGATTATCGGTAAAGTTTTTGCGCAAGATGATCAGCGTGTAATAACTACGGCTGTTCCATTTCTGACAATTGCAGCAGACGCTAGATCTGCAGGTATGGGTGATATGGGGGTGGCAACTTCTACAGATGCGTTTTCTCAACAGTGGAACCCTGCTAAATTTGCTTTTGCAGAACAAAAAATTGGAATAGGTGTTAGTTATACTCCTTATTTAGAAAGTATAATTACGGATATATCTTTGCTAAACGCTAGTTTTTACAATAAAATAGATGAACAAAGTGCTTTCGCATTAAGTTTACGTTATTTTACACTGGGTGAGATAGAATTGAGACAATTCGCAAATGACCCAGGGACAATAGCAAAACCCAATGAATTGGCATTAGATGGTTCATATTCGTTAAAGCTAAGTCCAACTTTCTCAATGGCAGTTGGGGGTAGATATATAAGGTCTAATTTAAAATTACCACAGAACGGAACAGAAGATTCTCAAGCTGCTGGTTCTTTTGCGGTAGACGTCGCGGGTTACTATAGGTCTAATGAAATTGCCTATAATAATTTTGATGGTAGATGGAGAGGTGGTTTTAATCTTTCAAACATTGGTGGGAAGATTCAATATGACGAAGGTGGTCAAGAGAACTTTTTGCCAAGTAAATTAAGTGTTGGTGGTGGTTTTGATTTTATTTTAGATCAAGACAATGTTATTGGTATAACTACAGAATTCAGTAAGTTACTTGTGCCGACTCCTCAAGATTTTGATGGTGACGGTGATGTAGATTCTGCTGATAATGATATTTACCAAAATGAAAGTGGATTCAGTGGTATTTTTAATTCCTTTTCAGATGCTCCCGATGGATTTAGTGAAGAGTTAAAAGAATTTACATGGGCTTTAGGAGCTGAGTATACTTATCAAGATGCTTTCATGTTAAGAACAGGTTATTTCAATGAAAGCGAAGAAAAGGGTTCTAGGAAGTTCTTTACTTTAGGAGCTGGATTTAAATTTAAAGCTGCACAAGTAGATTTATCATACTTATTTTCAACTTCTCAAGTAAGAAATCCTTTAGAAAATACGCTTCGTTTTTCTCTTACTTTTAATTTAGGAGAAGAATTTTACAACGATTAATCTTTTGAAGATTTTATATTAAAAAAACCTGCTCAAAGCAGGTTTTTTTATGCGCTAATATTTTTATGGTATTTTTTTATTAGCACCAGATTTATATTTGTAGATTGAAAAACAAAATAAAAATATGATTAACCGAAAGAAGATAAGTTTTGATGTAACAGTGTACGATGCATTCAATGAATTAAATGATGCTGGTCAAACTTTAATGTCAGCTGCTGTTAAGGCAAGGCAAAGAGCATATGCCCCTTATTCAAGTTTTAATGTTGGCGCTTCTGTTTTAATGGATAATGGAGAAATCATAGAAGGGAATAATCAAGAAAATGCATCCTATCCGTCAGGTTTATGTGCAGAAAGAGTAGCTATTTTTTATGCAGGTGCAAAATACCCAGGTATGAGTATAAGGGCAATAGCAATAACTGCTGCATCTTTAAATCATGAAGTTAGTGAGCCTGCCGCGCCTTGTGGTAATTGTCGACAGGCAATTTCCGAGTATGAGTTTAGGCAAGGAGAGCCGATAAGAATCTTATTAATGGGAGAGACAGGTAGTGTTATTGAGTGTAATTCTTTAGCAGATTTATTGCCGTTAGGATTTAATAGTAGCTTTCTTAATTGATGATTTTTGCAAAAAGTATTGTAAATAAACACGTTATATGCTTTATTTGTTAAGCATATAATTTCTTAATGGATTTACTTCTATTATTTTTATCGGTTCATTTATATGTGTATTTTTGCTCTTCTTGTATACCTAGGTCACGTTACCTTGGTAATCAATTAAGAATTTTAAACCTTTAGTTAAAATTGATGAAAAAAATCACCAAGGAAACATATTTAAAATGGTATGCAGACATGCTATTTTGGAGAAAATTTGAGGATAAATTGGCTGCTGTGTATATTCAGCAAAAGGTAAGAGGGTTTTTACATTTGTATAATGGGCAAGAGGCTGTTTTAGCTGGTGCTCTTCATGCAATGGATTTAACCAAGGACCGAATGATAACCGCTTATAGAAATCACGTTCAGCCAATTGGCATGGGTGTTGATCCTAAAATGGTTATGGCTGAACTATTTGGTAAGGTAACCGGTACTTCAAAAGGTATGGGCGGTTCAATGCATATTTTTTCAAAAGAACATCGTTTTCATGGTGGTCATGGTATTGTTGGGGGTCAAATTCCTTTAGGTGCAGGTATGGCTTTTGGCGATAAGTATGCAGGTAGAGATAACGTTACTTTATGTTATATGGGTGATGGTGCCGTTAGACAAGGGGCATTACATGAAGCCTTTAATTTGGCTATGTTATGGCAATTACCTGTTGTTTTTATATGTGAAAATAATGGTTATGCGATGGGTACTTCGGTAGCTAGAACATCTTTTTCTACAGAAATATGGAAATTAGGGTTAGGTTATGAAATGCCTTGTGGACCAGTTGATGGAATGAACCCTGTTACCGTTGCGCAAGAAATGAGTAAAGCTATTGATAGGGCACGTAGTGGTGGAGGACCAACTTTCCTTGAAATGAAAACTTATAGATACAGAGGTCATTCAATGTCAGATGCACAGCATTACAGAACTAAGGATGAAGTTGAAGAATACAAAAAGATAGATCCAATTACTCAAGTATTGGATATTATTAAAGAAAATAAATACGCAACAGACGCTGAAATCAAAGATATTGACAAAAATGTCAAGGTAATGGTTAAGGAATGCGAGAAGTTTGCAGAAGAATCAGATTATCCACCGGTAAACCAATTATATGATATGGTTTACGAACAAGAGGATTTTCCATTTGTTCAACATAAATTATAATTAGATGGCTATAGTAGTAAATATGCCCCGTTTAAGCGATACCATGGAAGAGGGTACCGTAGCTAAATGGTTAAAAAGCGTTGGAGATAAAATTGAAGAAGGAGATATACTAGCTGAAATCGAAACTGATAAGGCAACGATGGAGTTCGAATCATTTAATGAAGGAACCCTATTGTATATAGGTATCCCAGAAGGTGATACAGCTCCTGTTGATAGTTTGTTGGCAATTATAGGTGATGAAGGTGAGGATATTTCTGGATTGTTAGGTGGAGGTAGTTCATCTGTTTCAGAAGAAGAATCTTCTGAGAAAGAAGTTGTTGCCGAGGATTCTATAGAAGAGTCAGAGGAAGTTGATGAAATTCCAGAAGGTGTTGAAGTAATTAAGATGCCTCGTTTAAGTGACACCATGGAAGAAGGTACTGTGGCTAGTTGGTTGAAGAAAGTTGGTGATGATGTAGAAGAAGGAGATATACTTGCCGAGATTGAAACCGACAAGGCTACTATGGAGTTTGAGTCTTTCTACAATGGTAAGTTGTTGTATATTGGAATACAGGAAGGTGAATCTTCTCCTGTAGATGCAGTTTTAGCAGTTATAGGTCCAGAAGGTACAGATATAGATGCTGTTTTAAGTAACAAATCTCGTGGAGCTAAGAATAGTGCATCAAGTAATACTGAAAAGGAAGAAGAAAAATCTGCTGTTATATCTGATAATAAGGAAGTTTCAAAATCGGTTGCTGATGGAGAACGAATCTTTGTATCTCCTTTGGCTAAGAAAATAGCAGCTGATAAAGGTATTGATTTAGCTAAAGTTTCAGGCTCTGGCGATAACGGTAGAATTATTAAAAAGGATATAGAGAATTATACTCCGAGTGCAAGTCCGGCACCAGTTACAGCTTCAGGTGTAAAAACTGAAAATGCAATTGCTTCACAACCAGTTTCTATGGCTTTGCCATCTGGCAAAGAAGGGACGGAAGAAGTTAAGAATTCTAATATGCGTAAGGCTATAGCCAAGGCATTGGGTAATTCTAAATTTAATGCACCACATTTCTACCTTACAATAGAAGTGGACATGGATAATGCAAAAGCATCTCGTGCTCAAATTAATAGCTTGCCAGATACTAAAGTATCATTTAATGATATGGTGTTGAAAGCTTGTGCTATGGCACTTAGAAAACATCCTCAGGTAAATACATCTTGGAACGGAGATACCACAAAACATCATAAACATATTCATATGGGTGTTGCTGTAGCTGTTGACGAAGGTTTAGTTGTGCCCGTAGTAAAACATGCAGATTTACTAGGTTTAACGCAGATCGGCAGTGCAGTTAAAGACTTGGCAGGTAAAGCTAGGAACAAAAAAATAGCACCTTCGGAAATGGAAGGTAGCACGTTTACGGTTTCAAATTTAGGTATGTTCGGTATACTTGAATTCACAAGTATTATCAATCAACCTAATTCAGCTATTTTATCTGTAGGAGCAATTGTTGAAAAGCCTGTTGTTAAAAACGGTGAAATTGTAGTTGGTAACACTATGAAGTTAACACTTGCCTGTGATCATAGAACTGTAGATGGTGCTGTAGGGGCTCAATTCCTGCAGACGTTGAGATACTTTGTTGAAAACCCGGTTACTATGTTAGCATAGAAAATTGGTTTTAAAATAGAATTGTTAAAGCATCCTTTCAACGGGATGCTTTTTTTTATCTTTAGATTTTAAATTTGATTTTAATATGAAACATATATGTACAGTATTTCTAAGCTTTTTAGTTTTAAGCTGTGGAGGAGCAAAGGTTGATCAGTCAACGGTTTTGAATCCTACCAATCCAAAAGGCGTAAAGGGTCAGATTGTACCTAATACTACTGTCGAAAAAACAGAAGGTAAAATGTCTACATTAAAGACTGGTGTGGGTATTTACACCACGTCTAGTGATATTGAAGCAACTATGTCCTTCTTAACTTCCGATGAATTACAAGGTAGAGATACTGGTAGTGAAGGGATATCTAAGGCTGCTGGTTTTATTCAGAATGTATTTGAAGAGAATAATATAGTTCCATATTTTACATCTTACAGAGATACTTTATCTAACTATAGTGAAGGCACGGCATATAATATAGTGGGTTTTTTACCTGGTACTGACGCAGAACTAAAGAATGAGATTGTTATTATAGGTGCGCATTATGATCATATCGGCATAATAAGCGGTAATGATGGAGATACTATTGCTAATGGAGCGAATGACAATGCATCAGGAACAACTACCGTATTAGAGTTTGCAAAGTATTTTGGTGAATTGAAAAGCAATAAGCGAAGCGTAATTTTCGCACTATTCTCAGCGGAAGAAAAAGGGTTGGTGGGTTCAAAACATTTAGCGGAGAAACTTCAAAATGAGAATATTGAATTATATACTATGTTGAATTTTGAGATGGTTGGTGTACCTATGGTAGATAAGGACCATAGCTTATATTTAACAGGTTATGAGCTTTCTAATTTGGCTGAGGTAACTAATAGATATGCGAATAAAAATTTAGTAGGTTTTCTTCCAAAGGCTAAAGAATTAAATTTGTTTAGACGTTCCGATAATGCTCCTTTTCATGATGCGTTCAACGTTCCTTCTCAAACATATAGTTCTTTTGATTTTACCAATTTCGGTGAGTATCATAAGGTTGGCGATGAAGCCTCATTGATGGATTATAATTATATGGCAACGGTTGTTAATGATATTATACCTGTGCTTACGGGTATTATTAATTCGCCTATTAAAGAAGTAAAGTATAACTAATGGAATATATTATTGTTACCGGAACGAGTAGAGGAATTGGTTTTGAGTTGAGTAGATTATTTGCAGATGCAGGTTTCAAAGTATTGGCTCTTTCAAGAAATGAAAAACCAATTAAGAGTCTCAATCACAAGAATATAGAAGCATTTCCTTTTGATGTATCATCAAAAGAAGATCAAGATAGGTTGTCTCATTTTTTAAAGGAAAATGATTGTACTGTTTCTGCACTAATAAATAATGCGGGTAAATTAATCAACAAGCCCTTTCTTGAGCTAACAGACCAAGAATTTAAGGCTGTCTATGAGGTGAATGTTTTTGGTGTAGCGTCTATGACTAAGTTGGTTGTACCTTTTATGAATAAAGGAGGGCACGTACTAACTATAAGCTCCATGGGCGGTATTCAGGGTAGTGCTAAGTTTCCTGGGCTTTCGGCATATAGTTCTAGTAAGGGAGCTGTTCTTACGTTAACCGAATTATTAGCTGAAGAATTTAAAGAAACAGGTCCTACCTTCAATGCATTGGCGTTGGGCGCAGTACAGACGGAAATGTTGGAAGAAGCATTTCCAGGTTATAAAGCACCTGTAAGTGCTATAGAGATGGCAGAATACATAATGGATTTCGCCTTGAAGGGACAAAAGTTGTACAATGGTAAAATACTACAAGTAAGTAGCAGTACTCCATAAAAAATGCAACAGACATTAGCTAAATACTTACCAGAGTTGGCAGTTAGCCCTTGTTTTGAATTAATTAAAGGTACTCAGGTTCATTTAAAAATTGTGAATGAGCGCGTAACTCGGCATGGTGATTATAGAAGACGTAAAGATGGCAATCATCAAATTACGGTTAACGCATCATTAAACAAATATCGATTTTTAATGACCTTAATACATGAGATTGCTCATTTAGTAGCATTTGAGAAGTATGGTCGTAATATAAAACCCCACGGTATAGAGTGGAAAAAGACATTTCAGCATTTAATGCTTCCGTTCATACGTCCAGAAATATTTCCTTCACAACTTTTACCATTATTGGCTAGGCATTTTAAAAACCCTAAAGCTAGCAGTGGTACAGATGCCCAGTTAGCTATTGCTTTAAAACAATTCGATGAACAACAATCGGATAAAATTTACGTTTACGAATTACCAATTGGGTGTGTTTTTCGCATTCATAATGGTAAATTATTTAAGAAAGGTAATAAACGTACGAAGCGCTATGAGTGTGTAGAAATATCTACAGGAAGAATGTTTTTGTTTCAACCCAATGCTGAAGTAGAATTAATCAAAAGCTGACATGAATAAAAATTATTATGCCGTTTTAATGGCAGGAGGAGTAGGATCTAGATTCTGGCCTATAAGCACAAGTGAAAACCCTAAGCAGTTTCATGATATGTTGGGTACGGGCACTACACTTATTCAAAAAACATTTCAGAGATTAAATAAGTTTGTACCTGCTGAGAATATTTTGATTCTTACCAATGAACGCTATAACGATTTAGTATTAGAGCAACTTCCAATGGTAAAGCAAGAGCAAATAGTTCTTGAGCCGGCTATGAGAAATACTGCGCCATGTATTTTATATGCTGCGATGAAGATTCGTAAAATGAACGACGATGCCGTAATGATAGTTGCCCCTAGTGATCATTGGATAGAGGATGAAGAAGCATTCGCAAAAGATGTTACGGCGTGTTTTAAAAAGTGTGAAACTGAAGATGTTCTTTGTACGTTAGGTATTAAACCTTCTTTTCCAAACACTGGTTTTGGTTACATAGAATACAATAAGACAGATAAAGCCCAGCTTAAAAAGGTAAATCAATTTAGAGAGAAACCCGATTATGAAACGGCTAAAGATTTTTTAGCTCAAGGTAATTTTCTGTGGAACGCAGGTATATTTATGTGGAGTGCAAAAACCATTGTAAATGCATTCCAGAATTTTCAGCCTAAACAATATGCATTATTCAGAGATGGTTTAGTGTGTTATAATACAGATGATGAAAGGAAATTTATATCAGAGAACTATCCTAAAGCTGAAAATATTTCCATCGATTATGCTATTTTAGAAAATTCAGAATCGATTTATGTAAAGGAAGCAACCTTTGATTGGAATGATTTAGGTACGTGGGGTTCTTTATATGATAAGCTAGATAAAGACAAAGATGATAATGCCATAGTAAATGCCAAGGTTTTGGCAGAAGACGCAAGTGGTAACATGATTCGATCTAAGGCTGGTAAAGTTGTTGTTGTAGATGGTCTTAAAGACTATATCATTGTTGATAAAGATGAAGTGCTTTTGATCTACCCTAAGTCAAAAGAGCAGGATATAAAACAAGTTTTAAATAAGGTAAAGGACACCTTTGGTGATGAATTCGCTTAAGTATGGAAAACAATCTTAATCAAGATAATATTACCCCGAATAGTAACGAAAGTAATGGTGGTAAAGAAGTAAAAGAAGATTTACAAGGGCTTTTAGGTAGTGTTAAAAAGTTTCTATCTGAGTTATTGGATATTAGAACCAATACAGATCAGCAAGCGACTAAAGAAGCTATCATTGCTGATATTCCTTTTAAGGGACATACTTCTTGGATTTTGATTTGTTCTATTTTTATTGCATCTATAGGTCTTAATGCCAATTCTACAGCAGTTGTTATTGGTGCTATGTTAATTTCTCCACTTATGGGTCCTATTTTAGGTATAGGTATGTCTGTGGCAATTAATGATATTGATACGTTAAAAAGGTCATTGAAGAATTTTGCCGTAATGGTGGTTCTAAGTGTTATAACCGCGTATTTATTCTATCGTTTTTTCCCACTTAGAGATGAGTCTTCTGAGCTTCTAGCAAGAACAGAGCCCGATATTAGAGATGTTTTAATAGCATTTTTTGGTGGTTTGGCATTAGTAATTGCTCGTGCTAAAAAAGGTACTATAGCTAGTGTTATTTTTGGGGTGGCGATTGCAACCGCATTAATGCCGCCTTTATGTACTGTAGGTTTCGGTTTGGCAATTGGTAACTGGTCTTATGCAACAGGGGCAATGTACCTGTTCATTATCAATACTATTTTTATTGCTCTAGCAACATTTTTAGTTATTAAACTTTTACGTTTCCCCATGGTTCGCTATGTGAATTCGCAAAGAAGAAAATTGATAGGAAGATTGGCTTCCCTATTGGCTATTTTAGTTATGATACCAGCTGGTTTTACTTTTTATAATGTTTTTAAGAAATCATTGTTTACTAGAGATGCTGAAACTTTTATTACTGAAAAAATAGTGCCTTACCAATTTTCTGGAGAAGGTAAATTTTTAAAAGATTTTAGTGAAGTCATTTATAATGATGATGGTAATTCTAAGATTGAATTATTTTTTATGGGTAATGAGGGTATACCTGATAATGTAATTGCTACTTGGCGAACTCAAATGGCAGAATTTAAACAACTAGAAGGTACTGAGCTTGCCGTTGTTCAAGGTTCTAAAAGTGACGAAGCAAACGAGCTTAAATATGTTAATGAACTATATGAGTCCCAGAAAAGTATTCTGACCAGTAAAGATGAAAAGATTCAAATTTTAGAAAATGAACTGGTCCGTTTAAATATGATATCATCCAATCAGATTCCTTTTAAGGAGATTAGTCTTGAGGCAAAAACAAATTATGAGAATTTGGATCGCATAGGTTATGCGTATTTAATTTCAACAGATTTCACTAAAACTGATAGTATACCTTTATTTGAGGTGACTTGGAAAAAGGAAGCGAAAAGAGCAGAAACGGTTAAGGATATGAACAAACTGCAAGATTGGTTGCGTCTTAGGTTGAACAATAAGAATATTCAAATAAAGGAAATGCCTAAAGATTAGTTTTGTTCTTGAATATACATTTGTCTCACTTTTTTAAACAGGTCAGATGAGTACACAAAATTAGTTACCGCTTCATTTTCGGTTTTGAAAATTTCGTTTTTGGTTCCTTCCCATTCTAGTAACCCATCTTTAAGAAAAATAATTTTTTCTCCAATTTGCATTACAGAGTTCATGTCATGTGTATTTATGACTGTTGTAATATTGTACTCTTCTGTAATTTCTTTGATGAGGTCATCTATAAGAATAGCCGTTTTTGGATCAAGACCAGAATTTGGTTCATCACAAAAAAGGTATTTTGGATTCATTACAATTGCGCGTGCAATAGCAACACGTTTTTGCATACCTCCAGAAATCTCAGAAGGAAATTTATGATGGGCATCTATAAGGTTTACTCTCTTTAAAACAGCATCAACTCTGTCTTTCATTTCTGATTTCGACTGATTGGTGAACATTTCTAAAGGGAACATTACATTACCTTCAACCGTCATACTATCAAAAAGGGCACTGCCTTGAAAGACCATCCCCATCTCCTGTCTTAATTCACGTTTTTCATCATCGGTATGATCAGAATATAATTTTCCGTCATAAGCTATACCTCCCTCTTCAGGGACAAAAAGACCTAATAGACATTTTAGAAAAACTGTTTTCCCAGAGCCACTTTGTCCAATAATTAAATTGGTTTTTCCTTTTTCAAAAGTAGTAGTAACACCTTTAAGGATATGAGCATCGCCAAAAGATTTATGTATGTCTCGTACGTCTATCATTATCCTAATAAAAGTTGGGTTAAAATATAATTGAGTATGATGATTGCAACACTCGTCCAAACAAATGCTGTTGTACTGGCTTTACCTACTTCTAAGGCTCCGCCACGCATATAGAAACCATGAAAAGATGGTATCGTTGCAATTACGAATGCAAAAATTAAGGTTTTAACAAAGGCATATGCAATATGAAAAGGAACAAAATCAGATTGTAGTCCAGTTATAAAATCTTCACTGGTTAAGAATCCTCCAAACACGCCTGCCATCCATCCGCCAAATATTCCAACGTACATAGAAATTGCAATAGCAAATGGGTAAAAAAGCATTGCAATTATTTTAGGAAATACTAAATAGTTAAGAGAATTAACGCCCATAACTTCTAAGGCGTCTATTTGTTCAGTAACTCTCATTGTGCCAATACTCGATGTTATATAAGAGCCTACTTTACCAGCCATAATAATGGAAACGAATGTAGGTGCAAATTCTAGTATAACAGACTGCCGTGTGGCAAAACCAATTAGGTTTCGTGGTATTAAGGGATTGGTAAGGTTAAGCGCAGTTTGTATCGCTACAACGGCACCTATAAAAAAGGAAATAAATATAATAATACCCAATGAGCTAAATATCAACTCATCTATTTCCTTGAATATTAGGGATTTCATTATTCTCCATTTCGTAGGTTTTTTAAAAACCTCGCGGATCATAATTGCATAGCTTCCTACAGATGCTAAATAGTTCATTCGTTAAAAATAGATTTCTTATTGTAAAAATAACAATAAAGGACTTGATTTAACCTGAGTTTTATCTTTAAAGGGGTAAATTATTTACATTTGTGTTTCAATCTTATTAAGTATGAAAATGAAAAAATATTTTATTACCTCATTGTTTATTGGAGTATTGTTAATGGCTAACGGATTAACGGCCCAAAAGAAAAACAAAGATAATTCAAGTGACGACTTGTTAAGGGTGAAGCCAAAATTGGTAGTAGGTATTATAGTGGATCAAATGCGATATGACTATTTAACTCGCTTCTATGATGGTTTTGGTGACGACGGATTCAAAAGACTTATTGAGGAAGGTTTTAATTGTAAAAACAATCACTTTAATTACGCACCAACAAGTACTGCGCCTGGGCATACTTCTGTATTCACTGGGGCGACCCCGTCGGCACATGGTATAATTGGAAATGACTGGTATGACAAAAATTTAGATGCGAGTGTGTATTGTGCTGGTGATGATGCTTACACTTCTGTAGGTACTACGTCAAATGCAGGTAAAATGTCTCCACATAGAATGGGTGTTACCACGATAACCGATGAGTTACGCTTAAGTACACAAATGCAAGGAAAGACTATTGCTGTTGCATTGAAAGATAGGGGAGCGGTTTTGCCTGGTGGTCATACAGCTAATGCGGCATATTGGTTCCATGGTGCAGATGAAGGTAAATGGATTACAAGTACATACTATATGAACGAGCTTCCTAAATGGGTAAATGATTTTAACTCATCTGGTAAAGCACAATCTTATAAAAAGGAATGGAACACTCTTAGAGATATTAAGGATTACAAGGAGAGCGGAACAGATAATAATTTATATGAGGGTAAGTTTAAGGATGAAACAACAACTTCGTTTCCTCACAACACAGCAGAACTTTTAGATAAGACAAAGGCATTCAATATTATTAAGGCAACACCTTACGGAAATTCTTTGACTGCGGATTTTGCAATAGAGGCTTTAAAGAATGAAGGTCTTGGGAAGGATCAAATTACAGATTTTTTGACGGTTAGCTTTTCAAGTACCGATTATGTAGGTCATATGTTCGGAGTAAATTCAAAAGAGGTTCAAGATACTTACCTAAGATTAGATGAAGATTTAGCGCGATTGTTTAAAGCGTTGGATAAAAATGTAGGTGAGGGTGAGTATACTTTATTTTTGACTGCAGATCATGCAGCTATTGAAGTTCCTACATATTTAAAAGATCAAAAAATACCTGCAGGATATATAGATAATAAAGCAAATGCTGCAAGGCTTACTGAGTTTTTGAAATACACTTATGGAACAGAGGATATAGTTAAAAATTATTCTAATAATCAATTATTTTTAGATCATAAAATTGTAAAAAACTTAGATCTTAATTTAGCCGATGTTCAAGCCGAGATAGCGCAAGAATACTTAGGGTATGATGGAGTTGATAGGGTCTATACAGCTGATCAAATGTGGAACAATGAGTATACTAGAGGAATTCCATATATTTTACAAAATGGATATAATCAAAAGAGATCAGGTGATGTACTTATAGTTTTGAAGCCTGGTTTTATCTCGTATAATTCAACAGGGTCTACACACGGTTCACCGCAAATTTATGATACTCATGCACCTTTGTTATTTTATGGTAAAGGAATTAAGCCCGGATCTACGATTAATCGTACGGAAATTCCAGATATTGCTCCAACAATTTCTGCCCTTTTAGGAATTTCTTATCCAAGTGGTACTACCGGTACACCTATAATAGAGGTTTTAGAGTAATATGGATGATAGGCGTATAGGTATTTTTGATTCTGGTATTGGAGGTACATCAATCTGGGGTGAGATTCAAGAACTTTTACCGTATGAGAGTTGCATATATCTTGCGGATAGTAAGAATGCACCTTATGGCGAAAAATCTGAAAAGCGAATTCTAGAGCTGAGTATTAAGAATACAGAATATTTATTAAGCCAAGGCTGTAAATTAATAGTCGTTGCTTGCAATACAGCAACGACTAATGCCATAGATTATTTAAGATCGAATTATAATGTACCTTTTATTGGAATAGAACCTGCTATAAAACCCGCTGCTATAAATAGCAAATCTAAAATAGTAGGAGTGTTGGCAACTAAAGGAACCTTGTCTAGTAGTTTGTTTCACAGCACATCTAAAAATCACGCCGCAGGTATAACTATATTAGAACAACGAGGTACTGGTTTAGTGGATATGATTGAAAATGGTAATCTAGAAAGCGAGCAATTGTATCAACTTCTAGAGCAGTACATAATGCCAATGCTTGATAAAGGAATGGATTATTTGGTTTTAGGCTGCACTCATTATCCCTATCTCATTCCTATGTTGAAAAAGATGCTTCCAGAACATGTTACTATAATAGATTCTGGTCAGGCAGTCGCTAGACAAGCAAAAATGGTTTTAGATAAAAATGAGTTATTGACCAGTAAAGAAGAATTGGGCGAGCATCAATTTTATACTAATGGTGATGAAAAGGTACTTGCTACTATTTTAAATTCCTCTATATCTAATTTTAATGTTTCATTTAAAGACTTTTAAGGGCGTCTGTTTTTTTTACATAAGTTAAATATGTAAAAGAGAGCTTATGTTTTTCATCTGTTGGGTGAAACTCTTGTTTAGTCAGCATCCAGTATTCTTCGTCAATTTCTGGGAAGAATGTATCGGCATCTTCAAAAGTGGCATGTACGCGGGTAAGTTCAATTTTATCAGATTGTTTTTCACCTTGCTTGTAGATTTCTCCTCCGCCAATAATAAATGCAATTTCTTCTTTAACTAAATCAATAGCTTCATCTAAAGAATGAACAACTATACATTCTTTATGTTCTACAATGTAATTTTTATCTCTGGTAATTATAATATGAGTTCTATTTGGTAGAGGCTTAGGGAAACTTTCATAAGTTTTTCTACCCATAATAATTTTGTGTCCAGATGTCAATTTTTTAAATCGTTTAAAATCATCTGGCAAATGCCAAAGTAAATCATTGTCTTTGCCTAAAGCATTATTTTCAGCTGCCGCAGCAATCATTATAAGTGTTCTCAAAGCAATTTTTTTTTAGGTTCCATTTCAATAGGGGTTGGCAATTCTTGCTTCTGTTCAATTTCCTTCTCTATTACGGCAATACGCTCCTTTTGTTTCTGTACTAATTTTTCTCGTTGAGAACGTTCCCAATCTTGCCCCATGAATTTATTGGTGATGAATACATTAAAAATGTGAAGTACAAACAAGAATGCCCAAAAGGTAATGGCCCAAATGAACCAGTTGTATTCTTGTCCGTATTTTAAAATCTTATTAATGAGCACCAAGAACACACTGCCAACTAAAAAGACAACAAAATGGGTGTAAAGGCGCTTCTTTTGTCGAACTCTTTTTTGAGCATTCTCTAATAGCTCATGCTGTTCTAAATCTAATTTGGAGGTGTTTTTATTTTTAGAAAACATACTCTTCTTATCTTTGGTATAAAGATACAGGAATTGTACAATACGCTATAACTAATGGAAAAATTTAGAAAGGAATTTCCCGTTTTAAGAAAAGGAATATATGCTAATACAGCGGTATATGGTTTGTTGTATGAATCGTTGTTAGATTGGCGACAGGAGCACGATTTAGATTTTCTAATATATGGCAGCGATATGCGAGAGAAATCATTAAAGGTGGTTTCAGATACTCGTTCTACAGTAGCTAAGTTCTTTAATTGTAAAAGAAATAACGTAGCATTAGTGAATAATTTCTCTACCGGACTTAACGTTTTGTTGGAGGGGTTGGATCAAAAGAAAAAAATACTTCTTTTGGAAAACGATTATCCCTCGCTTAATTGGGGTTTTGAGAATAGAAATTTTGAAATCGAATATTTACAAATGACCGCTACAATTGAAGAGCAAATTAAAGATGCGGTTGAAAATAAGCATATTGATGTCTTGGCACTAAGTCTAGTGCAATGGCTTAACGGGTTTGCTATTGATCTTGATTTTTTAAAAGAATTGAAAAAACAATATCCTAGTTTAATTATCATAGCCGATGGTACACAATTTTGTGGCAGTACTACTTTTGATTTTGAAAATTCAGGAATAGATGTTTTAGGTAGTAGTGCTTACAAATGGTTGTTGGCAGGTTATGGAAACGGTTTTATGTTGTTTTCAGATCAAATAAAAGATAAATTTTCAGTTAACAATATTGGCTTTAATGCTGCTGATGGTGATTTGGAAAAAATGGATACTGTAAGGTTCGCTAAACGTTTTGAGCCTGGTCATCTATCATCTTTAAATTTCGGTAGTTTAAAATTTTCCATTGATTATTTCGAAAGAATAGGGATGGATAAAATTTCCGAACATAACCGCAAATTATCTGAGTATGCGAAATGTGAATTTCAAAAATTAGGACTTTTGTCGGATGAGGTTGTTGAAAGGAAAAGGCACAGTACCATTTTCAATATTAAGGCTAATGAAGCAACTTTTCAAAAATTGAAAGACAATGATGTGTTTTGTGCCCAACGAGGTGATGGTATACGTTTAAGTTTTCATTTTTATAATACAGAAGCTGACATTGATACAATTGTAAAAATCTTAAAAACAGATAAGTAGAGATTCCTAATAAAATAATTTTGTAGGATTATATTTCATTGAATGATTATAAAATGCTTATTTATTACGGAATTCATAAAAATCTCTTAGGTGTTGGAAATGAGTATTTTATTGTACTAGTTTTGTCTTAAATATTAAATTAATAATCATGGCAATTGCAAAAAAATATCTAAAGACCAAGCCAGTGTGTAAGGTTACCTTTACAGTACCTACCGACGATGCAAAAAAAGTAGCTGTTGTAGGCGATTTCAATAATTGGAACGCAAAAAAGAGCGAATTAAAGAAACAAAAGAATGGTTCTTTTAAAGGAACTTTCGATCTTCCAAAAGAGAATTCATTCGAATTCAAGTATATTGTGGATGGAGAATATATAAACGATGCTGAAGCTGATCGTTTCCAATGGAATGATTTTGCTGGATCAGAAAATGCTGTTTTAGAATTATAAACTAAGAATTTCAATATAAAAAAAGCCTGCTATTGTAAATAGCGGGCTTTTTTATTTAATAATTTATGGTATAGACTATGCCTTTTTAAAGACACAATTTTTATACCCATATACCTTAGATTGATAGGCTGTTGTCATTTCTAACCCCGATTCTTTAGCAAGCCAATTAATTATTTCATCATCATATTTCTGCGAAATTTCTGTATGTATAGTTTCCCATGGCTTAAAAGCAACATTTAAATCTAATGCTTCAATTTTTACATCCTGTTCAATTTTGGAAACCAAATAGCTTTTTGCAGAGCCTGTTTCTGGATTGTAGACTTCCCAATGTAGAAATTTATCTAAATCAAAATTCGCATTCAATTCAGTGTTTATTCGTGCAAGTACGTTTTTGTTGAACGCTGCAGTAACACCTTCTTGATCATTATAGGCATCTAAAATAGTCTGCGGATTTTTCTTTTGGTCAAATCCCATAAAAAGCAAATCTTCAGGCTGCATTAATTCTTGAATTTTTTTCATGAACCCTTTTGCTTGGTCATGTTCTAAATTGCCAATGTTAGAGCCTAAGAATAAAATTACTTTTCTATTCTTGCGATTGTTTATGTCTTCTAGAGCCTCAAAATAGGTTCCTTGAAAAGGATGAACTTTAATTTCTGGCAGTTCTTTTTCAATCGAATTATGAAGTTGATTTAAGGCATTATCACTTATGTCGATTGGGACATAAGTGAAATCTACGTTTTTGTCACTAAATTCTTTAAGTAGAATTTTGGTCTTTTTACCGTCTCCTGCACCAAGCTCTATTAAGTCAAAAGCTCCAAATTCGGTGAATAAATTTGTAATTTCCTCTTTATTATCTTCTAAGATTTCATACTCACAATCCGTTAGATAGTATGTAGGCATAGCCATTATATCTTGAAAAAGTTTGTCACCTTTCTTATCGTAAAAATACTTGGAAGACAAGTGTTTAGGGTAATCGGTTAAGCCTATATATACTTCTTTTTCAAACTCAGAGGTACTGGTAAGTGTTGTTTTTGTGTTTTGCATACGTAATATGTCGTAATTATTTGGCTAACCTAATACCGGTGAACTGCCATTTTAAATCTGTTTGAAAAAAATTGCGATAGGTGTGCCTCGCGTGGTTCTTTGGTGTGGCTATAGAACTGCCTCTTAGAACCTTTTGGTTGACCATAAATTTGCCATTATATTCTCCTAAAGCACCATCAACTTTTTTGTAATTAGGGTAGGGTAAGTAAGCACTTTCTGTCCATTCCCAGCGTTGTCCCCAATTAAATTGGTTTTGTGCGGCTTCCCACTCAAACTCGGTAGGTAAACGGCAGCTTTTATATTGAGCAAAGGCAAATGCTTCAAAATATGAAATATGCGTTACAGGCGCTTCTAAATCTACTTTAGTTAATCCTTTAAGACTATAATAATACCAGTCTCCGTCAATTTCGTGCCAATATAAAGGTGATATCATATTGTTTTGTTGAACCCAATCCCAACCGGCAGCATGCCAAAGGTCAAAACGTTTATAACCATCAGCTTTTATGAATTCTAGATATTCGGCATTCGTAACTAGCTTATTTGAAATTTGATAGTCATGTAGATAAACTTTGTGTCTTCCTAATTCATTATCAAAACAAAAGTCGGTAGAATTATGTCCTATTTCATAGATGCCTTCACTCATTCCAATCCAATTTTGAACTTCCTTTTCGGCAATGTATTCTTGGATAGAATCGGAGTATTTCGGCAAAAGAGGGTTGTTCCCTAAAATGTATTTAATATCTGTAAGAAGTAATTCTTGATGTTGTTTTTCGTGATGTATTCCTATTTCTAGAACATTTAAAAGTGTGCTCTCGTTGTTTGTTTGTAGCAACTTGTTCATCGCTTCGGTAACAAAATGTCTGTATTCGTAAACCTTCTTTACTGAAGGTCTGGACAGATTGCCACGGTCTGCACGTACTACACGTTTGCCTACGGTTTCGTAGTAGCTATTGAAGACGAAAGAAAAATCTTCGTCAAATACTTGATATGATTTATCGTATGTTTTTAGAATGAATTCTTCAAAAAACCAAGTTGTATGGCCTAAATGCCATTTTGGAGGGGAAACGTCAATTATAGGTTGTACCACATAATCTTCAATTTCAAGAGGCTTACAAATTACCTCGGTTCGGGCTCTAGTTTCTAAAAAGAAATCTAAGAGCGTATCAGTACTAACCATGAAAACAATTTTTATCGTAAGATAAATAAAATTGGACAAACGGAATTAGCTCGATGAATTAAGAAATTGATACTATTGAACTATTTAAAGCAATATAGAATATGCTTGATATCGATTTGATTGCTCGACGGTGCAATTAATAATTATAGAAAAGTATAGCCGAATATTATTGATATACTATTGAATTCAGAGTTCGAATAATTAATTGATCGATTGGAGATTGTCAAATTCCTTAATTCTAAACTTAATTTGTCAAGGTATTTATAGCCTATTCCAGCAGATAAACTGCCAAGCGTAGTAAATCTGGAGTCACGTATTATACTGCCGTCATTTCTTGTAAATTCAACTTCATTTTCTAAAGTGAAATCAAAAATATAGGCAGTATTTATAAATAGTTTTGAATGCTCATTTAAAAAGATATAGTGCCTAAAACCAATAGGCAATTCAATAGATGAATACGTTAATTTAGCATTTACAATACCTCCTGAAATATTATTATTCTCATATGAATTTTTAGAATTGTATTTCTGGTACACTGCCTCGGCAATTAAACTCCACTTATTTCTATTTATAGGTAATATCAGTTCTGTTTCAATCCCCAGTCCAAAACTTTGCTTTTTATTCATTGTTAAATTTGCGGAAGGGACCACTGGGATAGGTGTAGTAGTTGAAGAACTATTCCATCTTGGTCTTAATGTTAAGCGTAGTTTTGTTATTCCTATTGGCTTGTCAAAAATCACAGACTCGTGCCCAATACATGTGTTATATTCTTTAATTATGCTTTTGAGGCTTTTTTTAGAATAAGCGACCCTTTGCATTTTTTCAAAATTGAAGCTTGGACATGAGAGGTTTTTTAATAATTGTTTTCTGAATGTATTATTCTCACTAAGATTATTTTTATCCTTTAAATAGCGCTTGAATATCAATTGTGTAATTTCAGAACTATCTGTACTGAAAAAGAAGAGTTCGCGGGTGCTATTGGTGTGAGAATATAAATTGGCTTTACCTTCAATAATTGACTTTACAAATACTGTTTTGTTTTCTAGTATAGGTTTCCAGCTTTTGTCTATAGTATTTATACTTTGGCTTGATTGGTCGATTTTCGTTGAAACTCTAATGAATTTGGTATAGTTATAGATTTCAAATTGTTTAACATCGTTTATGGAAAGTTTTATGTCATCACCATTCTGTGAAGATTTATACCAAAGGTAGGTAGGATTGGTTCTGGCTGCGTTATTCTGTATAAAACCTTCTATTCTTTCATTGAGATTATTTATATAGTAACCCTTTTCAAAGTTCACTTGAGCACAAGTTGGTAGAATCCAACAGGTAATCATTAAAATACTAAAAAACAATTTATTCATGAAAGCAGAGGACACTTGTTGATAAAGTCAGTTTTTGAAATAATTAAAAAAAAGAAATTATATAGCTACTTTCCCTTTTATGTGAGGGTGTGGGTTGTACTCTTCTAATGAAAAATCTTCAAATTTGAAATCGAAAATATTTTTGATCTCAGGATTAATTTTCATTTTAGGTAAAGCTCTAGGCTCTCTACTCAATTGCAACTCTACCTGCTCCATATGATTATTGTAAATATGCGCATCACCGAATGTGTGAATAAAATCACCAGCCTCGTAACCACATACTTGTGCCATCATCATAGTGAATAAAGCATAAGATGCAATATTGAACGGCACGCCTAAAAATATATCTGCACTACGTTGGTAAAGTTGGCAAGACAGTTTGCCGTCGGCAACGTAAAATTGAAAGAATGCGTGGCAAGGTGGTAATGCCGCTTTGCCATCTGCTACATTTTCAGAAAAAGTTTTAGAATTATCTGGTAACACACTAGGGTTCCAAGCAGATACTAACATTCTTCTACTGTTAGGATTCGTTTTTAAGGAATGAACGATTTCTTTGATCTGGTCAATTTCATCATCGTTCCAGTTGCGCCATTGGTGACCATAAACAGGACCTAAGTCTCCATGTTCATCAGCCCATTCATTCCAAATACGAACACCGTTTTCTTGTAAGTACTTAATATTGGTATCGCCTTTTAAAAACCATAGTAACTCATATACGATAGATTTTAAATGTAGTTTTTTAGTAGTAATCATTGGGAAACCTTCGCTGAGGTCAAATCTCATCTGATACCCAAAAACACTTTTAGTTCCGGTTCCTGTGCGGTCACCTTTTTGGTTTCCTTCTTTAAGAACATGTTTTAAAAGGTCATGGTATTGTTTCATAGAAATAGTATTATGTAAACGCTTTGCAAAAATACCATTTAGATGATTTTTTGCACAGAAATAGCAATAAGGGTTATTAGAATTTATTAACTAAAATAGAATTGAAGATTATCCTAGGATCATACCAGCAATCGTAGCGGAAAGCAAAGAGGCTAAAGATCCACCAAGTACAGCCTTCATCCCAAATTCAGATAAAGTCTTTCTTTGCCCTGGAGCAAGTGATCCAATACCACCAATTTGAATACCTATAGAGGCAAAATTAGCAAATCCACATAGCATATATGTTGCCATAATTACAGATTTGTTATAAGTTAAATTAGCTCCAAGAGCTAAATCTTTTAACTCTGCCAATTGTATATAGCCAACAAATTCACTGGCAACCAACTTTATACCTAGCAATTGACCCATAAGCATAATGTCTTCATTGGCAACTCCAATTAACCACATTAATGGTGCGAATATGGTTCCTAAAATAGCTTCAAGAGAGAATTTCGAATAAGAGGTATTTTCTGCTATCCATGAATTTAGGTGTGTAAAATCTCCAGTCCACTCTAAAATTCCATTGACCATTGCAATAATTGCAACGAAAACTAAAAGCATAGCTCCAACATTAACAGCTAATCTTAAACCTTCTGTAGTACCGTTAGCAATTGCATCAAGTACATTGGCTCCTATCTTTTCTGATGAAACATGTACATCGCTATTCACTTCTTCAGTTTGTGGGTATAACATTTTGGAGATAACTATTGCTCCGGGTGCTGCCATAACAGAGGCTGCTAATAAATGCTTGGCGAATACTAATTGTAAAAGCTCATCTTCACCGCCTAAAAACCCTATGTAGGCAGCTAAAACTGCTCCGGCAACCGTAGCCATACCGCCAATCATGACGAGTAAAATTTCAGAGCGGGTCATTTTTTCTAAGTATGCCTTTATTAATAATGGAGCTTCGGTCTGTCCGAGGAAAATGTTTCCTGCAACGGAAAGACTTTCTGGTCCGGAGATTCCTAATGTTTTAGACAGCATCCAGGCTAACCATTTTACAACCTTTTGTATCAATCCTAAATAGAATAATAAGGAGGTTAATGCGGAGAAAAATATGATAGTTGGAAGTACTTGAAAGGCGAAAATATATCCAAAAGTTCCTGTATCTACTACAAGACCTTCAAAAAGAAATTTACTACCTGCACGGGTAAATTCTAGGATACTCACAAAAATTCTTCCTATTTGTTCAAAAACCAATTGTACAAATGGTATTTTAAGAACACCAATAGCGATAACCAATTGCAAGGCTAGCCCTACGCCAACTGTTTTCCAGTTTATAGCTCTTCTGTTAGAGCTGAATAAGAATGCTAAAAGTAATAACACCGCCATCCCCAGAACACCTCTACCTAAACTGTTTAGAGAAAACCCTTCATTTGGCTCCATACCTATAACACTTGCGGTAGCTACATCTTCTACCAAGATAGTATCTGTTGTACTTTCTAAGGGTTGAGTTATGTCTACGTCTTGAGCAAATGTAATTGCGGTAAGAATTAGTGCAAAAAATAGCAACCATTTGCCCTTTTTCATAAACTATAATTTAGTGTTTAGTTGCGTTTAGAGATTTCATCTCTCAATTTTGCCGCCTTTTCATAGTCTTCGTTGGTGACTGCTTTTTTTAATTCAGCTTCCAATTCGTCTATAGTAAGTTCTGTATAGCCGTCAGATGCACCAGATTCTATTTCAATAGTTTCCCCTTCTTGCAATATTTCATCTACCATAATACTGTCGTCGCTATCTTTTTGATCCTTTTCTTTAGAAGAGAACTTTAAGAAAATACCAGCTTTGTCCAGTATAGTTTTATAAGTGAAAATAGGGGCGTTGAAACGTAATGCCAAAGCAATAGCATCACTAGTTCTTGCATCAATAATTTCTTCAATACCATCTCTCTCACAGATAATACTGGAGTAGAATACTCCATCTACCAATTTATGAATTATAACCTGTTTGATAACAATATCAAACCTGTCAGAGAAATTCTTAAATAGGTCGTGAGTTAATGGTCTTGGTGGTTTTATTTCTTTTTCCAGAGCAATAGCAATGGATTGAGCTTCAAAAGCGCCAATGACAATAGGAAGCTTTCTGTCGCCCTCAACTTCGTTCAGAATAAGTGCGTATGCACCATTCTGAGTTTGGCTGTAAGAGATACCTTTTATTTTTAATCGTACTAGACTCATAGATTTTCAACTAAAAAAGGCTGTTCGAATACTTGAGGCTCCAACTATTCGAACAGCCCTTTAAGGGGCACAAAATAACAAAAATTTAGCCGTTTTGCGCTTTAAAATCCTTTAATTTTTCAATCAATTGAGGAACTACTTCAAAGGCGTCTCCAACAATTCCGTAATCAGCGGCTTTAAAGAATGGTGCTTCTGGGTCATTATTTATAACAACTTTTGTTTTAGAAGCGCTTACACCCGCTAAATGTTGAATAGCTCCAGAAATACCAATGGCAATGTAAAGATTACTTGCTACAGGCTTTCCTGTTTGTCCTACGTGCTCGCCATGAGGTCTCCATCCAAGATCAGATACCGGTTTAGAGCAAGCTGTTGCAGCACCTAAAACATCGGCTAATTCTTCGATCATACCCCAGTTTTCAGGTCCTTTCATTCCTCTTCCAGCAGAAACTACAATATCTGCATCTGCAATGGTAGCCTTACCAACGACTTTATCGATTTCAACCGACTTAGTGTCATTGGTAGCATTATCTGCAGTACCACTTATTTCTTCAACAGATACATCTACCTTGTTTTCGTGTGCGCCAAAAGCATTGTTTGAAACACCTATTATTTTAATTTCGGTATCTATTTGTGTGTGTGCAAATCCTTTATTACTGAAAGCAGTTCTCTTAACCATAAACGGAGATGTGCTATCTGGAGCCTGAACTACGTTCGGTGCATAGCCAGCAGATAATTTAGCAGATAATAATGGTGCTAAATATTTTGTATCTGTACTCGAGCTAAGAATAACAACTTTTGCATCTGTGCTTTTAACAGCTTCTGCTATAGATGCAGCATATGCGCCAGCATTAAAAGTTGCTAATGAGTCATCTGATACGTTCATTACTTTCGAAACTCCATACTCACCAAGAGATTCGTTCTCGGTACTGTTGAAAGCTATTGCGGTAACAGTAGTGTCCAACATTTTGGCTACTGCTGAAGCGTAAGAAGCGGCTTCAAGCGCATTCTTTTTAAACTTTCCTTTTTCTGATTCTGTATATACTAAAACTGACATGTTTTTTGTTTTTTAATTAGTACCTATAAATAGGTTATTAAATGACTTTTGCTTCGTTATGTAGCAAATCAACCAATTGATCTACGCTATCGGCAAGTTTAACTTGGCCTTTAGGAGCCGGTTTGTCGAATTTTTTGTCTTCAGTAGCTTTAAGTCCATCAACCGGTTCAATAACAGACAAACTTTTCTTTCTTGCCATCATAATACCACGCATATTAGGTATGCGAAGATCACTTTCTTCAACAAGACCTTTTTGACCGCCAACTACAAGAGGAAGTGCACTGCTTAATTTTTCTTTTCCACCATCTATTTCTCGTACTGCGGTAACATTGTTTCCGTCTATTTCTAGATTTATACAAGAATTAATGAAATTCATATTTGTTAAAGAAGCTAAAATACCTGGTACCATTCCACCGTTGTAATCAATAGATTCTCTACCTCCGATTACAAGATCATAACCACCGTTCTTAACTACTTCAGCAAGTTGTTGTGCAACATAAAAACCATCTGTAGGTTCTACGTTAATTCTAAAAGCTTCATCTGCACCAATGGCAAGAGCTTTACGCATTGTTGGTTCAACACTTGGTCCGCCAACAGTAGCAATATGTACTGTGGCACCTTGTTTTTCTTTAAACCACATGGCTCTGGTCAAGCCAAATTCATCATTTGGGTTTATTACAAATTGTACACCGTTAGTGTCAAATTTAGTATCACCATCTGTAAAATTTATCTTAGATGTGGTATCTGGAACATTACTTATACAAACTAATATCTTCATGTGTAAAAAACTTTATATCAATGACCACGAAGATAGCTATTTAAATCCTAATTTACTATGCGTGCATAGTAAATTTTATAACTTTTTTTAAATCTGGCATTCTATTTTTTGATATTATATTTCCTATTTTTGCTTGCTTTCTAGCATATAACAAAGAATAATATTTACCATACATGAAAACACTACAATTTAGGCAAGCAATAGCCGAGGCCATGTCCGAAGAAATGAGGAAGGATGAATCTATCTATTTAATGGGTGAAGAGGTAGCGGAATATAATGGCGCTTATAAGGCTTCCAAGGGTATGTTGGATGAGTTTGGCCCTAAGAGGGTTATCGATACTCCAATTTCTGAACTTGGTTTTGCGGGAATAGGGGTTGGTTCTACTATGACGGGTAATAGACCTATTATTGAATTCATGACCTTCAACTTTGCGTTGGTAGGTATAGATCAAATTATAAATAATGCAGCTAAAATTAGACAAATGTCTGGTGGACAATTTCCATGCCCTATAGTATTTAGAGGTCCTACAGGTTCTGCAGGTCAATTGGGCGCAACGCACTCACAAGCTTTTGAGAGTTGGTATGCCAACTGTCCAGGATTGAAAGTTGTTGTACCTTCTAACCCGGCAGATGCAAAAGGATTGTTGAAAGCTGCAATACGCGATAATGATCCTGTAATATTTATGGAGTCGGAGCAAATGTATGGTGATAAAGGTGAAGTTCCTGAAGGTGACTATACTATACCATTAGGTGTTGCCGATATTCGTAGAGAAGGAAAAGATGTTACTATCGTTTCTTTTGGTAAGATTATAAAGGAGGCTGACAAAGCTGCCGATGAATTGGAAAAAGATGGTATTAGCTGTGAGATTATAGATTTACGTACTGTTAAGCCTTTAGATTATGAGGCTATTTTAAAATCTGTAAAAAAGACAAACCGTTTGGTAGTTTTAGAAGAAGCTTGGCCATTTGGCAATGTTGCTACAGAAATTACTTATCATATACAGGCACATGCGTTTGATTATTTAGATGCGCCTATCGTTAAAATAAATACTGCTGATACACCAGCACCTTATTCTCCTGTATTATTAGAGGAATGGTTGCCTAGCTATAAAGACGTTGTTGACGCTGTCAAAAAAGTTTTATACAAATAGGATACAATTTTGTAAAGTACTTTAGCTTCTCCGACCAAGTCTGGAGAAGCTTTTTTTATTAGTATGCTATTTGAGACAAAATTTTTTATTAAAAGAATAATTTTAATGAGAGGGATATTATTCACATTCTTAAGCCTATGTTTTTTCATAGCGCAGGGTCAGACCAAAATTGGTGGTATTGTCATTGATGAACAGGGCGAGCCAGTATCCTTTGCAAACGTATTCTTCAAAAATTCTACAGAAGGGACTATCACAAATGATGATGGTAGGTTTTATTTAGAATCAGAAAATGATTATCCAACAGTAATTATATCCTTTATAGGTTACACCGAATATGAACTTCAGCTAGAATCTAAAGTCACTTATAACTTAAAAATCACACTTTTAGAAGCTGCAGAACAGTTAAATGAGGTGGTTTTGATTGCTGGTAAACAGTCAAAAAAGAACAATCCAGCAGTAGATATTCTAAGGAAAATTTGGGCTAAGAAACGTCAAAATGGTGTAAGGCAATTCAATCAATATGCTTTTGACAAGTATGAAAAGGTTGAGTTTGATCTAAATACGATTGATAGTTCGTTAATTAAGAGTAAAATTTTTAAAGGACTTGAATTTGTTTTTCAAGATTTAGATACTTCTCGTATAACAGGTAAAACCTATTTGCCTATTTTCTTAAATGAAACTTTTTCTAAAGTTTACGGCGATAATAAAATTAAAGAAGAGAAAGAAGAAGTACTAGGAAATAAGAACTCTGGTTTCGAAAATAATCAAGCAATAATAGCTTTCGTAAAAGACTTGTACCAAGAGTATGATGTGTACAATAATTACTTGAAATTCTTTGATAAAAGTTTTACTAGTCCGTTGTCAAAAACCGGGGTAGACGTATACAACTATGCTTTAAGGGATAGTGCTTATATAGATAATAAATGGTGTTATAATATTGTTTACTATCCACGTCGTAAAAATGAGTTGACTTTTAAAGGAGATTTTTGGGTTAATGATTCTACTTGGGCAGTAAAAAATATAAATCTACAAGTAACAAAAAGCGCCAACATCAACTGGGTAAAAGAAATTTACATAGAGCAAGATTTTGATGTTGTAAATGATTCTGTATTTCTTTTGAAAAGAGATTACATGTTAAGTGATTTCAGCTTTAATAAAAAAGAAGAATCAAAAGGATTATACGGTAAGCGCACATCTGTATATGATAATTACGAATTCAATAAGCCAAGACCAAGGGAGGTTTATCGCAAAGACAGAAACCCGTTAGATGTTACCCAGATAATAAAGGACGATGAGTTTTGGGAAAAGAATAGATTAGAAAGTTTAAATAAAGACGAGCAAGGAATTTATAAGTTGCTGGACACGCTTAAAACCGTACCCAAGTTTAAAACCTACTATAATTTTATAAGTATTTTAGGTTCTGGCTATGTAGAGGTAGATAAATGGAACTTAGATTTAGGTTCCGTCTATGACTTTTTTGGATATAATACAGCAGAAGGGGCAAGGGTAAGACTCGGCGCAAGAACTTATTATGGGCAAAATGATCTTTGGCGGCTAGAAGGCTATACCGCATATGGCTTTAAAGATCATAAGTTTAAACATGGTCTGGCAGGGAAAATGCTTTTGGATAAAAATAGCAGGTTAATGATTTCTGGGGGAAACCGAAGGGATATAGAACAGCTAGGGGTAAGTCTAACGGCGACTAATGATGTTCTCGGGCGAAGTATTGCCTCATCTTCATTATTGACGGTAGGAGCAAATAATAGGTTGACGAATATTAATTTAAGTGCGCTTAATTTTGAAATAGAACCATTAACGAATCTTAAGTTATCTGTTGGGGGTACATTTAGAACCCTAAGTTCTGCCTTGCCAAATGATTTTAGTTTAGATTATGTTGATCCAGAATCTGCAACAGGGGTTTCATCAGAAATACGTCAATTTGATTTTAATGCAATTGTACTTTATACTCCTGGCAAGAAGACTATTGGATTTGGGGTTGAGCGTAGAGATGTAAATGATACGTATAGTACTCTTTTGTTAAATTATACAAAAGGTACGAAGGGTGTGCTCGATAGCGATTTTGATTATGATAAGCTTCAGTTTTCATATAGTCAACCATGGCAATTAGGTGGCTTCGGTAGATTATTAAGTACGGTTGAGCTTGGTAAAACATTTGGTGAAGTTCCTTTGGGACTTTTGAGTGTGGTACCGGGTAACCAAACATTTTTCTCTAACTATGGTACTTTTCCAAATTTAGATTTCTATGAATTTGTAACCGATACGTATGCCGCAGTTCATTTACAGCATAATTTTAATGGTAGGTTATTCTCAAGAATTCCTTTCCTTAGGAAGTATAATTTAAGGGAAATCGTAGCTTTGCGCGGAGTATGGGGAGACTTGTCTGATGAGAATAAAGCGTTAAGTGCTCCAGCAACTTTGAATACACCGTTAAATGCGCCATCAGATAAAATATATTATGAGTATTCTTTTGGAATAGGAAACATATTTAAAGTATTTAGATTGGATTTCAATTTTAGAGGAAATTATTTAGAAAATCCCAATGCAAGAAAGTTCGGGGTTACCGGTACATTTGGATTTGTATTTTAATTCGATTATTTTTTACAATTATAACAACTAAGCAACGTTTCATAACAAACTATAAATTAAACAATTTTAAATATGGCAGCAGCAAAAGGCTTAACCTTTGATGTTTTAATAGAAATTCCGAAAGGAAGTAGAAATAAGTACGAATACGATTTTGATTTACATAAAATTCGTTTTGATCGTATGTTATTTTCTTCAATGATGTATCCTGGAGATTACGGTTTTATACCTGAAACTTTAGCTTTAGATAAAGATCCTTTAGATGTGTTGGTAATGGGTACAGAACCTACTTACCCAATGACGGTAATGGAAGTGAAACCTATTGGAGTGTTTCATATGACAGATGAGAAAGGACCGGATGAAAAAATTATCTGCGTACCAGTTTCTGATCCAATTTGGAGTAATAACAACGATATCAGCGATTTAAATCCGCATAGATTAAAAGAAATAGAGCATTTCTTTCAAGTGTATAAAGATTTAGAAGAGAAAAAGGTTGATACAGGTGGATGGAGTGATGCTTCTAAAGCAATAGAAATTTATCACGAATGTGTCAAACGATATGACGAAAGTGAGCATAAAGCAAAAGGCACTTTTACGATATAAATATTTTTTTACATTATTTAAGCCACTTTTTTTAATAAAAAGTGGCTTTTTTTATTCTATTCTAATTTACTACTTTAGTCGGGCTAATTTAATAACTAACAAACAACTGATTAAATGGAGTCAATGATGATTTACATGCCAATTCTTATGGCAGTATTAGGCCTAATTTACATGGGCATTAAAAGATCTTGGGTAATGAAACAACATGCCGGAGATGGAAAAATGAAAGAAATATCAGATTATATTTATGAAGGCGCCTTGGCTTTCTTAAGTGCAGAATATAAGCTTTTGGCTGTATTCGTGGTAATCGTAAGTGTTTTGCTTGCTATAGTTTCTTTCGTAGTACCAACTACACATTGGTTAATTGTTGTCTCATTTATTTTCGGAGCTATCTTTTCGGCTTTTGCAGGAAATATAGGAATGAAGATTGCAACAAAAACCAACGTACGTACTACACAGGCAGCTCGTACGAGTTTGCCTAATGCATTAAAAATATCTTTCGGTGGTGGTACGGTAATGGGCTTAGGTGTTGCTGGTTTAGCAGTACTAGGACTTACCATATTTTTCATAGTCTTTTTTCAATTCTTTATGGGAGGTGTTTGGACATCTACTATGGATATGACTATCGTTTTAGAAACCCTTGCAGGTTTTTCTTTAGGAGCAGAGTCCATAGCACTATTTGCACGTGTGGGTGGTGGTATTTATACCAAAGCTGCTGATGTAGGTGCGGATTTAGTAGGAAAGGTAGAAGCGGGAATTCCAGAAGATGATCCTCGTAACCCTGCTACAATTGCAGATAACGTAGGCGATAATGTTGGTGATGTTGCCGGTATGGGAGCAGATTTATTCGGATCATATGTAGCAACAGTTTTAGCTGCTATGGTTTTGGGTAATTATGTGATTAAAGATATGGGTGGTAGTATTTCTGATGCCTTTGGTGGTATTGGTCCTATTTTATTACCAATGGCAATTGCAGGTGTTGGAATCATTATTTCTATCATCGGTACTATGTTGGTGAAAATAAAAGATAACGACGCAAAAGAAGCTCAAGTAATGGGCGCTTTAAATATTGGTAACTGGACTTCAATTGTTCTAGTTGCTATTTCATGTTATGGATTGGTAACATGGATGTTGCCTGAAACTATGAAAATGGAATTCTTCGGCGAAGGAGTATTGGAGATATCATCTATGCGTGTATTCTATGCTACTTTGGTAGGTTTAGTTGTAGGTGCGGTAATTTCATCGGTAACTGAATATTATACAGGTCTTGGTAAACCTCCTATTTTAAAAATTGTACAACAATCTAGTACTGGTGCAGGTACAAACATAATTGCTGGTTTGGCTACTGGAATGATCTCTACCTTCCCATCTGTGTTATTGTTTGCTGGTGCTATTTGGGCATCTTATGCCTTTGCAGGTTTTTACGGTGTTGCATTAGCGGCATCTGCAATGATGGCAACTACGGCTATGCAATTGGCTATTGATGCTTTCGGACCAATATCCGATAATGCTGGTGGTATTGCTGAAATGAGCGAACAAGAACCAATTGTTAGAGAAAGAACAGATATTCTAGATTCAGTGGGTAATACTACTGCAGCAACAGGTAAGGGTTTTGCTATTGCTTCGGCGGCATTAACGTCTTTGGCATTGTTTGCAGCTTATGTAACTTTTACGGGAATTGACGGAATCAATATTTTTAAAGCTCCGGTTTTGGCCATGTTATTCGTTGGTGGAATGGTACCTGTGGTATTCTCGGCCTTGGCTATGAATGCGGTAGGTAAAGCGGCAATGGAAATGGTACAGGAAGTTAGACGTCAGTTTAAAGAAATTCCGGGTATCATGGAAGGTACGGGTAAACCTGAATATGATAAATGTGTGGCTATTTCTACGCAAGCTTCATTACGTGAAATGATGTTGCCAGGTCTATTGACTATTGGTTTTCCTTTGGTAATTGCATTTGTTCCATTACTATTCGGAATGAATAAATTGGCTGTAGCAGAGATGTTAGGTGGTTATATGGCTGGTGTAACAGTATCTGGTGTATTATGGGCTATCTTCCAGAACAACGCTGGTGGTGCTTGGGATAACGCAAAGAAGTCATTTGAAGCAGGTGTTGAAATTAATGGTGAGATGACTTACAAAGGTTCTGAAGCGCATAAGGCTGCAGTAACTGGTGATACTGTTGGTGATCCTTTTAAAGATACTTCTGGACCATCAATGAACATCTTAATTAAACTGACTTGTTTAATTGGTTTAGTTATTGCACCAATATTAGGTGGGCACGTAGAAGAAGGTGTAACTATGCTGAATAGTTCTAATGAGGTTGCTATAGAAATGAATGTAGAAAGTGCAGATTTAGCGGAAGCTATTGTTACGTATTCTACAACCGTTAATGGTGAGATTATAACTGAAAATGTAGTTTATAACGGAACAAAAGCGGAAGTTGAGGCTCAATTGGTCGAATTCGAAAAAGCGAATGTTGAGAAAAAAGGAACTACTACGGAAGTAACTATTGAAAAAGTGGAGATTAACAAGTAATCCATTTACATTCAAAATATAAAAACCATCAGCTTAGCTGATGGTTTTTTTTGTTTTAAACTTATTGTAATTTAAAGGTGATAGGAATAGCGAAAGAAACTTTAACTGCTGAACCTCTTTGTTTTCCAGGTGTCATTTTGGGAAGTTTAGATAATATTCTAACCGCTTCTTTTTCTAGTTCTTCGTGCGGACCTCTTTTTAGAATGGCGCCGATACTTCCATCATTATTAATAACAAATTGAGTGTTCACTCTTCCTTGTATTCCCATTTCTTGGGCTAACTCTGGGTAACGGAAGTTTTTGCGAATATGTTTTTGCATCATATCATTAAAACATGAACGTTTATCTTTCTCATTCTCACAACCAGGAAAAACTGGGACTTCTTCAATTGTACTCCAGATAACTTTCACCTCTTCCTCTTCTTCGATAACTTCAAAATCTTTAACGTCTACAATCTCGGTTTCGATGTTGACTTCAATAGCTATGATTTCTGTTTCTTCAACCTCTGTATCATTCTCTTCAATTTTTATTTCTTGAGGTAAAACTTGTTTTATTTTGGGTTGTTCAATTTCAAATTTTTCAATATGTTCTTCTTCAATTCCATCCTCTGGGGTATTCATTGCGAAATCGATATTGATATCCGACTCATATGATTTCCATTCTAAGGCGGTGTATACCATCCCTAATACTAATAGTAGTCCGATTACAAAGAACATTCCGCTCTTTTTGTTCAAATCTTTTTGTGGATTTTTTTTTGGTTTCATAATGCTAAAATTTTGACTTGCGTAAACAAGTAAGGTTATTATTTATTTTACTTATCTAAATCTAGGTCAAAGAAAGAGGGTGGGGAATGGGGAATGAGTGAGCGGTACTTTTGAATGAGTGAGCGTGCTTTTTATTTTAAATAATACTATGAAGTGGTTCTCTCAATGAAGGAAAATCTATAATTCTTGAAATAAAAATTTTAAAGGTTGCGGAAAGACCGTAATTTTAACGCCATGGGTATTTTTAAGAAAGATAAACTTCAAATTATCAACTTTCAATCATACGGTAATGCCACTCGACTGTATGTGAGAGGTAGGGCTATTGAAGATGAAAATATCGATTTAGACCAAAAAGGCATTTTTAATTTAATGCAGAATACTTGGAAGCGGTTTGAAACTGATGAAATTAAAAATTCCCCAATTAAGATTACTTTTTCTAATGGTCATACGGTAGAAGGTGTTACCGATGATGATGGTTATTATTTAATTGATGAAAATATAGAAGGACTTCAGAGTTTGGCAAACGATGAGGGTTGGGTAACTTTTGAATTGTCATTTTCGAATACTAAATTAAAGAGAGAAATATTACTTCAAAATCGTTTTCCAGGAGAAATGTTGATACCTAGTATTTATGCTAAGTTTGGAGTAATTAGTGATATAGATGATACCATTTTACATACTGGTGTAGTGTCTTCTTTAAAATGGAAGGTGATTATTAATACCATGTTTAAAAGGGCGACTAAGCGGCTACAGTTAGAAGGAGCGTCTGATTTCTACACTAAACTTCATCAAGGGAAAACAGGGCAAGAAGCTAACCCCATATTTTATGTAAGTCATAGTCCGTGGAATTTATATAGATATCTTGAGCTTTTTTTAAAGACAAATAATTTCCCTAAAGGGCCCATTTTATTGCGAAGCATGGCAAGTTTTAAAAGGAGGTCGAAAAGTGATGAAAAGCCTCAAAAGCAAAAAGAAATAAATAATTTATTAAAAGCATATCCCAACCTGCCGTTTATATTAATTGGAGATAGTGGTGAAAAGGATGGAGATATTTATCAAGAGGTTTCTACATTATTTCCTGGTAGGATAAAAGCTATTTACCTACGCAGCGTCAACCATTCTAAGCGAATGAAACGTGTTGAAAATCTATTTTCGGACTTTAAGGATATTCCCTTTTTAATGGTGAATAAAACGGAGGAGGCAATAGAGCACGCTAGGAAAAACGAATTTATTTAGAAATCAACCTCTTTGTATATTATATATAGGTACCCATCTAGTATTATCAAAATCATTTAAGGCATTCACTAATTGAAAACTTTTAAAATTCTGAATGTCACTTTCTGTAATGTGAGCTTCAGTGATTTTGTTTTCTTCTAAAAGTCTAGCTCTGCATGTTCCTTGAAGTAATGGGGAAGAAGGCGTAGTGATTAGCTTTCCATCCGTAAAAAGAATATTTGAGTATGAGGCATCGGTAATCAATCCATTTTTTACAATAAGCACATCGTCAAAATTTCCCTTTTGATCAAACAGTTGGTTTAGTTTTTTACGATTATTTCTTTTAAGGGCATACGTAATGGTGTCGTCGTTTACTAGCTTAAGTGATGTAGGTATGCTGTTCTCGTATAAGGAAATAGAAAAGCGAGTACCATGCTGCTTATAGCCAATTTTCAACTTGTATGTAAGATCGTTGTCTAAATTAGTTAAATGTATTCCGTCAAATAGAGAGTAATTAGGGTGGGTTTTGTATTGTTGGATATAGGAACTTCTAAATCGGGATTCGTGGTAATGTTCATTCTTAATTTGACTATTTTCAATGCAAACAGATTCAAATAATGGGTACATAAATTTTTTCTAAAAGTTCTTGATATTCTTCTTTCATCTCGCTTAAATGGGTAATTCCACCGCCACTTTTGTAAAAAAGCTTTTTATTGATTTTTTCGATAAATCGAATGCTTACCGCACTGTCGATTTGTTGTCCATCAAATATTCCAAAGATACCAGTGTAAAAACCACGTGGCGCAATTTCTGCTTTTGAAATAATTTCTAGGGTTTTCTTTTTTGGTGCCCCGCTTATGGATCCTGCTGGTAATGTTTTTAGTAATAATGTGGAAAATTCATCTTTCCAGTTCTCAGGTAATTTCCCCTGTATTTCGGTACTGGTCTGCAGCAGTTCTTGATTTCCTTTTTTAATCGTGTCTACAAATCTAAACTTATTTACGCTAACATTTTTAGCAATCATAGAAAGATCGTTTCGTATAAGGTCAACAATGGTGTTATGTTCGTATAATTCCTTTTTATTAGAAAGCAATAATTCTTCCGCATTGGGCACACTACTATTTATGGTGCCTTTCATGGGGTAGGAGAAAACGTTGCCGTCCTTAATTTTTAAATAACATTCTGGCGAAAAAACAACAAACTTGTCTTTATAGAGAAGTTTATAAGGGGCATGCGCTTTTTGGTAAATTTCTTGGAGCTCCACGTTGGTGTCAAGCGCGGTAGGGAAAGTAAGGTTTAGCAAAAAACTATTACCATTGTTTAGTTCCTGCTTAACCGTGTTAAAAGACTTTTCGTAAATATCTTTAGAAACAAGTGTAGGTTTTAAGTCTATAACCTTATCGTCAAACTGGGTAGACGTAAGGTCTTTGTCATTGCCAACACCTTTTATGTTAAAGTAAATTTTTTCTTTCGTAGCCTCTTCAAACGTAAAAACTTGTTTTACAGATTTTTCAAAATCTATAATGAAGAAAAAAGGAGTTTCATCTTGAAGAAAGCGCGTGACTTTTTTTTCAAAATTTTCCAATTTTTTAGGGTTTTGAGAATGTGAACTTAAAATAGACCGTTTATTTGAGCGTCAATTTTATTCAGAATAATTCCTAAATCTTCAGGTTTGTCAACGAAGTCTAAATCATCCACATCAATAATCAACAAGTTACCTTTTTCGTAACCATGTACCCAAGCTTCATAACGTTCGTTTAATCGGCTTAAATAGTCAATTGAAATTGTGTTTTCATATTCCCTTCCTCTTTTGTGAATTTGCTTCACCAAGTTAGGGATAGAGCTGCGTAGGTAAATTAGAAGGTCTGGCGGGTCTACCAAACTCTCCATTAAATCAAATAAGCTAGAGTAGTTTTGAAAATCTCGATTGGTCATAAGACCCATTGCGTGTAGGTTAGGAGCAAAAATATGAGCATCCTCATAAATAGTTCTATCCTGTATAATTTCCTTGCCACTTTCTTTAATCTGCAGAATTTGACGGTATCTACTATTCAAAAAGTATATCTGAAGGTTAAAACTCCAGCGTTCCATTTGATTGTAAAAATCATCTAAATATGGGTTTTCAACAACATCTTCATAATGTGGTTCCCAATTATAATGTTTAGCAAGTAATCTAGTTAGGGTTGTTTTTCCTGCACCGATATTTCCGGCAACTGCTATGTGCATAGACGTAAATTGATTAATGGTTGTGTTCTAATTCTCAACAATATTAGATGGTACAAGATACAAGATAACTACAGGAAGTAAAAACATATTTGTTGTATGGCACAAAAAAAATGAACTCAATCGAATTCTTTACAAAATGCAATTAAACCAAAAACATATTTTGATGTCATAATACCATTCTAATACACAAGCAAGATGAGATATAAGTGGTTTTTAGGTTTAGTATTCGTTTGCATGAGCGTAAGCATACAAGCACAAGATTTTCAAGGAAAGGCAATTTACCAGAGTAAAACGCAAGTAAATTTCGATTTTGGAAATAGAAACATACCAGAGGATAGAAAAAAGGAAATGATGGAGCGCATTAAAAAGGCAAACGAAAAAACCTTTATTCTCAATTTTAATAAAACGGCATCTATTTATAAAGTAGAAGAAAAGTTAGAACAGCCAGGTGAGAGAGGTGGTGGTCGTGGGCCACGTTTTGGAACCATGGCAGGCAATGATGGAGATTTGTACAAGAATATTCAAGATCAAAAGTATTTGGTGAAGAATGAATTGTTGGGTAAAATTTTTCTGATTGATGATGAATTGGAAGCGTTGGATTGGAAAATGGAGAGCGAGTCTAAACAAATAGGAAATTATACGGCATTTAAAGCATCAGCTGTAAAGACTATAAAGCGACCAAATATGAGTGCCATTTTTAGAAGACCTGGTAGGGGAGAAGAGAATGATGATGAGGAGAAAAAAGGGGAAGAGTTTGTCATAAAAGAAGTTGAAATTGTCGCATGGTATACTCCAGAAATACCAGTAAATCAAGGTCCAGGCTTATACTGGGGACTTCCAGGTTTAATTTTGGCTGTAAACGATGATATTACTACAATCGTTTGTTCAGAAATTACACTAAATCCTTCAGAGAAAATAGAAATAAAGGCGCCTAGTAAAGGGAAACAAGTGACCCAAGCGGAGTATGATCAAATCTCTCAAGAGAAAATGAAAGAGATGCGAGAGAATTTCAGAAACCGTGGTGGTCGTGGTGGCGGTAGACCAAACTAATTAAAGTACTTCTTAATTCATTCCTATTTACATCTTACACATGAGACATAAAGTACTTGTAGTTCTATTGCTATTGTTTGTTGCCGTTGGTGCTGCCCAAGAAATTTCATTATCGGGTACCGTAAAGGATAGTCTGGGCATTGGTGTGGATATGGCAAATGTAATTGCCATAAATACGGAGACCAAAGGCTTGGAATCTTATGGGATAACCAATCATGCGGGGCTTTTTAAATTAAAACTGAAAACTGGGCAGCAATACACTGTAAAGGTCAGTTATTTAGGGTTTAGGCCAGAGTCTTTTACATTTACAGCAGGAGAGAGCGATGCTGTAAAAGATATTGTAATGCAAGAGCAAGCTGCGCAATTAGATGAAGTAGATGTAACATACGAAATGCCGGTTTCGGTAAAAGGCGATACTATAGTGTATGATACCGATTCTTTTGTTTCTGGTACGGAAAAGAAACTGAAAGATGTGCTAGAAAATCTTCCGGGAATTGAAATAAATGATGATGGTCAAATAGAGGTAGAGGGCAAAACCGTAAGTAAAATTATGGTAGAAGGTAAAGATTTTTTTGATGGTGATACAAAACTTGCGGTAGAGAATATTCCAGCAAATGCCTTAAGTAAAGTTGAGGTGTTGCGTAATTTCAATGAGGTGTCGCAAATGAAGGGACTTACCAATGACGATGATAATGTGGCATTGAACATTAAGTTGAAAGAGGGTAAAAAGAATTTTTGGTTTGGAGAGTTGACAGCGGGTTATGGTCCGGATGATAGGTATTTGGCACATCCGAAGTTATTTTACTACAGTCCAAAATACAGTATTAATATCATCACAGATTTAAATAATATTGGCGAAGTACCTTTTACACGCAACGATTATCGGAATTTCACTGGCGGATTTAGAAATATAAATTCTAGAGGAGGTAGTTCTATTGCCACTGGAGTAGATGGGTTAGGGCTTTCTTCGGCACAAAATAATAGGGCAAATGATATTGATACAAAATTTGCAGCCGCCAATTTTAGTTATGCGCCAATGGAAGGGTTGGATTTAAGCGGATTCGGTATTTATTCCTATACAGGCACACTTATGAAATCTGAAGGGAGCACCTCTTATATAGCAAGTAACGATGTTGAAAATACGACAACGAATACCGATCAGACTATCCATTTAGGGCTGGCGAAGTTGAGCGCAAAATATAAGCCTAACGAAGATTTTCAATTAGATTATGATGCGCTTTTAAAACAATCGGACGATACCGAGGAAGTAGATGTGTTATCGATATCATCAATTACAGATGAAATTGCAGAGGTGAAAAAGCAGAAGCCGTTATCGGTAAATCAGAACTTGAATATTTACTATACGTTAAACGAGAAGAATATTTTTGCGGTAGAGGCTCAGCATTTATATCAAGATGAAGATCCTTTTTATGAGGCGGTTAGAAACGAATTTGCTTTTGTAGGTATTTTTCCTGTAGATGAAAATCAGAATGTTTATAACATTAATCAGGCAAAAAATGTAGTAACCAATAAGGTTGATGCTAAGGTGGATTATTATAGGGTTCTTGGAAATAAAAGCAACATCAATCTAACGTTAGGTACTACGCAAAGCAATCAGAACTTTAATTCAAGCATATATCAGATTTTAGATAATGAAGACACTTTAGATATCAATGGTGATACGTTCGGCAATGAAGTCGCATTTCATGTGTCTGATGTTTATGCTGGGCTTCATTATAAGGTTATTTCGGGGATATTCACTTTTAATCCTGGAATTACCCTGCATCAATTTAATGTAAAAAATGAGCAACTAGGTACCGTGGTCGAAGATAATTTGACCTCGTTATTGCCAGATTTATATATAAATGCACAACTTAAGAAATCGGAGAATATTCGTTTTAATTATCGTGTAACCCGTTCGTTTACAGATGTCAGTAATTTTGCCCAAGGCTATGTGTTAAACAATTACAATTCGCTGTATAGTGGAAATCGAGATTTAGAGAGTGCGCTTAACCATAACGTTTCGCTAAATTTCTTCAGCTTTAATATGTTCAATTTTACTAATATTTTTGCGAACATAGCGTATACCAAAAGAATAGATGCTTTAAAAAGTGGCGTTGATATCATCGGTATTAATAGAGTAAGTAGTACCATCAATTCTAATTTCGAAGACGAGTCGTTAACGGCAAGCGGAAAATACGAACGTACTTTTGGTAAGATAAAAGCATCTGTACAAGGTAATTTAGGTTGGTCTACGACCAACAACCTTGTCGATAATGTGCAGCGAACTTCAAATTCATTGACACAGAATTATACAACTGCTTTATCTACCAATTTTAAAAATGCACCAAACTTAGAATTGGGGTATAGGTATACCGTAAATAATTATGAAAATGGCGATTTAGAAACAACGTTTTTCACGAGTAGACCATATGCTCGTTTTGATGCCAGTTTTTTAAAGAGCTTTATTTTCAACGTAGAATATGATTATTATAATTATTCGGATGAGGAAGAGACCATATCGAATACCTATAGTTTTCTAGAATCTACCCTAACGTATCAGAAAAAAGATAGTCGTTGGGAATATGGTATAAAAGGCACGAATTTACTGAATACCACAACACTAAATAGAGACAGTACAAATGAATTATTTTTTAGTACACAAGCTTATTTTGTGCAGCCGCGCTATGTGTTATTATCTGTAAAATATGATCTTTAAAAATTGAAAATTAAGGGTGAGAATTATCAAATCTTTTAAATACGTTAATAAATAACACCATATTAAGATATTGAACTGAACATTTTTTCTATTTTTGCACTATAATTAAAATATAGAGGAGGGATTTGACTGATTGCAACCTCTGTTTTAACCTAAGGGTATAAAACAAAAAAATGCTAAAGCAGTTGATGCTGATACTACATCGCATCATACTTCTTTTCGGCATTCGTTCAAATCCTTTTAAGAATAAAAAAGATTGTTATGCCATATTTATTTACATCAGAATCTGTTAGTGAAGGACATCCGGATAAAGTTGCGGATCAAATCAGTGATGCGTTATTAGATAATTTTCTTGCTTTTGATCCAGAAAGTAAAGTTGCCTGCGAAACATTAGTTACTACAGGTCAAGTTGTATTAGCAGGGGAAGTAAAGAGTGATACGTATTTAGATGTACAGAACATTGCCCGTGAAGTCATTAATAAAATAGGATATACAAAAGGAGAATACCAGTTTAGTGGCGATTCTTGTGGTGTTATTTCTTTGATACATGAGCAGTCTCAAGATATTAACCAGGGTGTAGACCGTGGTTCAAAAGAAGAGCAAGGTGCAGGTGATCAAGGTATGATGTTCGGTTACGCTACTAGCGAGACAGAGAACTACATGCCGTTAGCGCTAGATATTTCGCATAAAATTCTGCATACTTTGGCAGAAATGCGTCGCGAGAATAAAGAGATTACTTATTTAAGACCAGATGCTAAGGCACAGGTTACTATTGAATATTCAGATGCTAATGAGCCTCAACGTATAGATACTATTGTAGTATCAACACAGCACGATGCTTTTGATGCCGATGATGAGAAAATGTTGGCTAAGATTAAGTCTGATATTATATCCATTTTAATTCCTAGAGTAAAGGCACAATTACCAGTAGAAACTCAGAAGTTATTCGATGATCAAATCAAATACCATATTAACCCAACAGGGAAATTTGTAATTGGAGGACCTCATGGAGATACCGGATTAACTGGTAGAAAGATTATCGTTGATACTTACGGCGGTAAAGGAGCACACGGTGGTGGAGCTTTTAGTGGAAAAGACCCAAGTAAGGTAGACCGTAGTGCAGCTTATGCAGCGCGTCATGCAGCTAAAAATTTAATAGCAGCTGGTGTGGCAGACGAAATATTAGTACAAGTAAGTTATGCTATTGGTGTGGTTGAACCAACATCAATTTATGTAGATACTTACCGTACATCTAAAGTAGGTTTAAGTGATGGTGAGATTGCAAAAAAAGTAGCTCAGATTTTTGATATGAGACCGTTTGCGATTGAAGAACGTTTAAAGCTAAGAAACCCTATTTATTTAGAAACTGCCGCTTACGGACATATGGGTAAAACACCTGTAACTGTAACCAAGGTTTTTGAATCTCCTTATAATGGTCGCATAGAAAGAGAGGTAGAATTGTTCACTTGGGAAAAGTTGGATAAAGTAGATGAGATAAAAGCAGCGTTTAATATTTAACGTTATTGTAAGTTGCCGATATTATTAAATAAAAAAATGCTCCGTGATACACGGAGCATTTTTTTTGCATTTTTTATAGATCGTACATCAAACGTCATTGCGAGGTACGAAGCAATCTGCCGCTCAGAACTCTCAGGTTAAAATCAGCTCACAAGCTAATTAACATCCCTTCACAACAACTATGATCCATTTGACCACAAAATATATTTTGTAGGAAAAGGATTACATACATTTGAAATGTAATAATTAGAGAATCCTAAATCTCACCACCTAAAAGATGAAATATATTGTACAAATATAAACCAAAAATGGACAGCGCCAAGTTCTAGTTGAAGCCCCAAAAGTCAACTTGATTTTAGAACTGTTTAAAAGTATCGAGTCTTTGAAAAACCTATTAAAAAATTAACTTAACCTACGAATGCCATGTTAAAACGAATTGGATTTCCCTTAGCAATATTTCTATGTATTGTGCTGCAATCTTGCACAAAAGAAACAGACCTTATTTCGGGGTATGTTGTTCTTGATGTCGCAAAAAAAGAATATCGCGCTGTGCAATTCATTGACGATTTAAAATTAGAAACCTCTGGTAAAATTACAGAAACCGTCAATTTAACTTTTGAAGATTAAAACCTTAATTTATTTATACCACCTAACCTAAAAGCCTTACTTATGAAAAATCCATCAATTCAAGAACAAACAGTACAAGTCTATCGTAATGATTTCTTTTCGGGAATTTTAATGTTGGCAAAAAAGTTATTTATGATTTAGAGTTAAACATCACTACGAGAAAATCTACTATCATGTAGAAATAGAGAAGTAATATGTCTCTTAAGAATACCCCATTTATTTTTGCTTGTCATATTGCATGGAGTTGAAATGCTTTTGGTGGGTTTTATACCGTAATTCCGGTCATGTTAAAATCTAAATAATCGAGTAAACTTTCTTAGATTTAAGACTTCAAACTCTTAAGACATGCCAAAGTTTACCATCAAACACCTTTTTGCCCTAATTTTTCTTTCTACACTAATCATTTCCTGTAGAAAAACAGCATCTAAAGTAGCAGATGCCGAAGTCTCCGAAACTTATGTAGCAGATAACTACACCAAGAAAGAGGTAGATATCACTATGCGAGACGGCATAAAACTTCATACCACAATTTATTCTCCAAAGGATACTTCAAAAGAATATCCTATTATCATGCAACGAACCCCTTATAGCTCGCAGCCTTATGGAGCCGGGAAATTCAAAGAAAAAATCGCACCAAATATTCACATGATGCAAGATGGCTACATTGTCGTCTATCAAGATGTTCGTGGTCGTTGGTTAAGTGAAGGGCATTATGAAAATATGCGAGCCTACAAACCCAATAAAAAATCGAATCAAGATATTGACGAAAGTTCAGATACATACGATACCATAGATTGGTTGGTTAATAATGTAGAGAGCAATAATGGCAATGTAGGTATTTGGGGAATTTCTTATCCTGGGTATTATTCTACATACGCAGTAGTAGATGCGCACCCAGCTTTAAAAGCAGCGTCTCCACAGGCAAGTATTGCCGATTTCTTTTTTGATGATTTTCACCATAATGGAGCTTATTTATTAAGCTATTTTAGAGCAACCTCTTTATTTGGTACACCAAGACCAGATGGCGATAAACCTATAGATACGGCATGGTATGTATTACCAGATTTACCTACCGAAGATCAATACCAATTCTTTTTAGATGAAGGTCCATTAAAGAATCTAGACCGTTTCTTTGAATATGAAACTACAGATACGCCACGTATGGCAAAGGAAGGCGTTACGGATGATTATTTTTGGAACGAGTTAAAAGAGCACCCAAATTATGATGAGCTGTGGCAAAGTCGAGGGTTAATTCAGCATTTAAAGAATGTAAAACCAACGGTAGCGACCATGGTCGTTGCAGGTGAGTTTGATGCCGAAGATTTATACGGGCCTTTGGAAACATACAAGAATATTGAAAAGTATAATGCCGATAATTACAACACCTTGGTTTTTGGACCGTGGGATCACGGCGGATGGGCAAGAAGAAAAGGACAGAATATCGTTGGTAACTATTACTTTGGGGATGGTATTTCAGAATTTTTTCAAGAGAATATAGAAACTAAATTCTTTGATCATTTCTTAAAAGGAAATGGGGATAAAAATAGCGGACTGCCGGAAGCTTATGTATTTGATACCGGAAGAAAAGATTGGAAGACGTATGATACATGGCCACCAGAAGGAGTAGTTAAAAAAGACATATACTTATCTTCTGATCAAGAACTGACTACCGAGCCAAAAGCAATAGAGGAAGTAAAATTCATAAGTGATATTAAAAAACCGGTTCCTTATTCAGAGGATATTAAAACGGTTTTTACACCTAGAAAATATATGACAGACGATCAGCGTTTTGCTGCTCGCCGTGGCGATGTTTTGGTTTTTGAAACCGAAGTCATGGAAAATGATATGACCCTAGCCGGTGATATTCTAGCGAAACTAAAAGTAGCTACTACGGGTACTGCAGCAGATTGGATTGTAAAAATTATTGACGTACACCCAGCCGACGAGCCAGCTTATGAAGGCATGCAAGACCACTTAAAAATGAGCAACTACCATTTAATGGTACGTAGCGAAGTTTTGCGTGGGCGTTTTAGAAATAGTTTTGCTGAACCTGAGCCATTTGTGGCTAACCAAAAGACAGATGTAAACATAAAGCTGCAAGATGTTTTTCATACCATCAAAAAAGGACACAAGTTACAGGTGCAAGTACAGAGCACGTGGTTTCCATTGATAGATTTAAACCCTCAGACCTATGTTGATAATATTTTCAATGCAGATGAGTCAGATTTTAAAACCCAGACTCATACTGTATTTACAGATTCTAGTATTGAGTTTTCTGTGTTGGAGTAGGCGTACTAAAATAGATTTAGAGTAAATATTATAAGATGACAATGGGGTTTAAGGAATTATCAATTGAAGTCGAGTCAAACAGATTTTTGAAGCATTTAGATATTGTAGATAATACTCGTATTATTTTCTCTGGAATTTTTGGTATTGGAAAAACATATTTTTTAAATAAGCTTTTCGAATCGAAAACAGAGGAATATGAAACTATTAGAATTAACCCAGTTAATTATACTGTATCGCAGAATTCTGATATTTTTGAATTAATAAAATTTGATATAGGATTCCAACTTTTTTCCAAAAATTTAAACTTTGAGAAATTTGAAATAAATAAAGAAATAGCTGGGGAATATTTTTTATTGAATCATTATAAGGAAATTATTCAATTGTTGATTTCTAATCTTTCAAAAATAGATCGTCGAATTGGGGCGGTAGTGAGCTCGATTAATCAACTAAATGAAAAAATCGAAGAGTATAAGGAGAATATAGAAACCAATGAACAAAAAGAATTAGAGGAATTTTTAAAAGTCTTTGCTAATAAAAAGGGTACTTCCAGAGAAGAAAATTCAATAACAGAACTTTTAAATAAACTAATTACATCTTTAAAACAAAACAATCCCAATAAAAAAATAGTCTTAATAATTGATGATTTAGATAGGGTTGATCCAGAACATATTTTTATAATTTTAAATATTTTTTCAGCACACTTAGATTTTTACGACCACATTGGAGAAAATAAGTTTGGATTTGATAAGATTATTTTAGTTTGTGATATAAACAATATTCGAGGAATATTTCATAGTAAATATGGATCTAATATTGATTTTTCAGGTTATATAGATAAGTTTTATACTCATGATATTTTTGAATATAACTTCACTAACATAATTTCTCAGAATTTAGGTAAATTTTTAGAAAGTATAAAAGTAAGCGCTGATAATGGAAATCAAATTACATTTAAGAACCACAATGGTTATTTTGTTAGTGAATTGAAATTTATTTTAACGCACCTAATTAAAGCACATTGTTTGAGTATGAGGAGTTTAATAAATTTTTTAAAATCTGACTTGAATATTTCTCAAACAAATATCAAGATTGATAAATTTGGGTCTCACAATATAAATTCCAATTACACGGATATATTTTTGATATTTAAAATTTTATCGAAAATTATGAACGGTGAACACAATTTTTTAATGGCGTTGGACAAATTAATTAGGTACAAGCCAGCAATTCATTTTTTTGATAGGAAGCAATATTCAGACGTAAGTTTAGGAAATTTGGTTATGTTGGCTGATTTTAAAAATTCTAATCTTTTTCCTGGTGAAGAAAAATATATTTATAAAATTAAAGATTTCAATATTAGTATTTCGTACGAGATAAATTATACATCAGGCAGATATGGAATAATTGGCAAGATGTTAAGAGTGATGGATTATGATGGTGATATAGAAGCAACAAGTTATGATTATAATTCTCGATATTTGAAAACACAAATACCTTATTTTCAAATTGCAAAAAATGCATTTCATAATTGCCGTTATATTTTACAAGAAGATAGCTAATGTATTTTAATTAAGATAAAAGTTGCTAATTACTTTTAATACCAATCAAACGTACCAAACAACAACAACAACAACAACAACAACAACAAAAATGAAAAAACTATTAATAGCTGCGGCAGGTATACTATTCTTGCTGCCAATAACGACTGAGGCGCAAAAGACCAAAAAGAAAAAGCCCAATATTATTTTCATCATGTCAGATGATCATGCGTACCAAGCAATTAGCGCGTATGATGATAAATTATTGAACACTCCTAATATTGATCGTTTGGCAAAAGAAGGTATGTTGTTTACCAATGCGAGTGTTACCAACTCCATTTGTGCGCCATCAAGAGCTACAATCCTTACAGGTAAGCATACTCATATTAATGGGAAAGTAGATAATTACTTCCCGTTTGATACTACGCAAACGACCTTTCCGCAAATATTTAAAAAGAACGGTTATAAAACTGCCATGTTCGGGAAGCTTCATTTTGGTAACAGTCCAAAAGGGGTAGATGAGTTCATGATTTTGCCAGGTCAAGGGCATTATATTAATCCCGATTTTATTGTAACCAATGGCGATACCATCACCAAACAAGGATATGTAACCGATATCATTACAGATGTATCTTTAGATTGGTTAAAGAAAGAGGCATCTAACGACGAACCGTTTATGATGATGTATTTGCATAAAGCACCGCATCGTCCATGGTGGCCAAGACCAGATAAGTTTAAGGAATTCACTAAGAAAACATTCCCAGAGCCGGAAACACTTTTCGACGATTACAGCAATAGGGGTTCGGCAGCGAAAACAGCCGAAATGAATTTGTTGACGCACATGATGTATAGTCATGATAGTAAAATAAGACCAGAGACTTTGGCGAAAATGGAAGGCACCGTTTTTCCGGTAGTTGAAGAATTTCCGAATAGTTTTTACGGCCCGTACAATCGTGCTACTGCAGAACAAAAAGCATTGTACGATCCAATCTTAGATTCTATCAATGATTTTTTCTATGAGAACTGGCCAAAAATGAACGATACCGAGAAAATGAAATGGAAGTACCAAAGGTATATGCAAGATTACCTAGGTAGTATTTCTTCGGTAGATGATAACGTAGGTCGATTGTTAGATTATTTAGATGAAACTGGTTTGGCAGAAAATACTATTGTTATATATACATCTGATCAAGGTTTTTACTTAGGTGAGCATGGTTGGTTCGATAAGCGATTTATATATGACGAATCTTTTAAGACTCCGTTATTGGTGCGTTGGCCAAATGTGGTAGAACCAGGATCTGTAGAAAATGAAATGGTACAGAATTTAGACTTTGCACAAACTATGTTAGAGGCTGTGGGTATTAAACCTCCAAGTGATATGCAGGGGGAAAGTTTAATTCCGTTATTAAAAGGTGAAAAAGACAAATGGACACGTGATGCAGTGTATTATCAGTATTATGAATATCCGTCGGTACATATGGTAAAACGTCATTACGGATTGGTTAACAAAGAATTTAAACTAGTACATTTCTATTATGATGTAGATGAATGGGAATTGTATGATAGGTTGAATGATCCTAATGAAATGAACAATGTATATAATGATCCAGCTTATGCTGATACCGTTAAAAAACTAAAGAAAGATTTAGTGGAAATGAGAAAGTACTACAAAGACTCACCAGAGCAAGATCAGATGTATATAGAAAAATATAAGAGTGCTGGGGTGATTAAATAGGCGTTTTTTATAAAACATATTATTTGCCTGAGTGTCGTCGGTTTCATGGGATACTGTAATTTGAAATCCACAAAAAAATAAAGACAATCAAATTAATGACAGATATATTCGATTTTGAAAATCTTGACGAATTAGAAAGGTACATGCTTGGTCAAAGTAACGTTAATGAATTAAGGGGAAATCTTTTCAATCAATTTGTGGAATATGCAGATTACAAGAATGTAGAAGAGTGGAATAAAGCTGTACGCATTTCTGAAAGTCTTGCAATTATTGGATGGGGAGACCATGAGCCTTTAGAAGCGTTGAGAGGGATGTTTTTTAATGGAAATCCCATGACATATTTTCTAAATAAATTTGGAGAGCCTCGTTTTGTTGATGCTATATGGTCAAAAAGAAAAAACGGTTATACAATGGAGCAAGGGAGAACTAGTTATCATTCTAGTCCTGATGACCTTAATCTGGAAGAAACTATTTTATCAGATTATCCTGCAAAAGAAGATATACAAGATATTAAGCTCAAAAGTCAAAGAAATTGGATTCCTAAAAACCCTGTTTGGATAGAAAGAGATATTAGTAATTGCTATGAAAATTCAAAAGAAGTTATTGACTCTGTTAAAAATGATCTACAGTTGGAATTAAATAAACAAATGCGTCCTGAACAATATGGTAGAGATGTTGATAGGATTATTTTGAGTTGTGCTTTTAGTTTTTTTGACAATGACCACTGCAAATCAAACTATATAATAGCAGAAAGTGATCGTAAATTATCGAGTAAGAAAGCTTGGACCGAACTACACAAAATGTTTTCTAAAAAGGAAATTAACGAAAATGGATATTATTTACGAAATAGATATGATTTTGGTCCTTTTAGAAGTGACACAGGCAAAGTAACAACAACCATACATTTTGATAAAGAATTTAGCGAACTAAGCCATGAAGAGCAAAGAATAAAAATAAGTGAATATTTCATAACCGCTTTAACGAAGATTGGAGAGAGGATAAGAAAAAGAAAACCTAGTTATGATTTTGACCTTTTGCTCAATGATTTTCAAGAGATAATAACAAAGTGGAAAGAAAAACAACAGCTAATTAATTCTTAAGAAAATAGTTGCTTAGGTTTTAAGGATCAATTGAAGTAACATCCCTCATTAAATTAGTTTTTCTAGCAAAAACGCAAAAAATCATCAAGAATGAGCGATTATTTGCGTTTTTAGTTACAAACAGCCCTTTTAGATACACAACTTGTTATTTTATTCAAATTTTCAAAAATGATTAGGTTTTTAAATTTCTCTGCCCTTATATTTGTAGTTCAAAGTTCACACACTTATTGAATAGTTATCAAGAAAGGTGGAGGGATTAGACCCTTTGAAACCTTAGCAACCCTTTGTTCCATACAAAGAAGGTGCTACATTCTACCCTTAGGGGATGGATAACAGTAATCGATTTTTTATCGATATTACTTTCTTATAACTTTTTGATTTTACCTACCCGCAATTTATGTGGGACCAGGATGGGGCTTTTTAATTATTTAAATAATTTTAAAAACAACAAAATCATGAGTAACTACAAATTAGCAACAAACGCATTACACGCAGGTCACGACACAACTACCAATGGAGGTACAAGAGCAGTGCCTATTTATCAGACATCATCATATGTTTTTAATGATACGGAGCACGCTGCAAATCTTTTTTCGTTAAAAGAACTTGGTTTCATATACACGCGTTTAAACAACCCAACCAATCAAATTTTACAAGATAGATTAGCTGCTGTAGAAGGTGGTATTGGTGCGGTTGTATTCGCGTCGGGTACAGCTGCTATTTCTACAGGATTATTGACATTATTAAAAGCAGGTGATCACATTGTGGCGTCAAGCAGTTTATATGGTGGTACGTTTAATTTATTGAATGTTACCCTTCCAAGATTTGGCATAACAACTACGTTCGTAGATGCATCTGATGCTAAAAACTTTAAAGATGCGGTACAAGATAATACAAGAGCATTTTTTGTAGAATCTTTAGGGAATCCGAAATTAGATGTATTGGATTTGAAAGCGATTTCTAAAGAATCGAAAGCAGCGGGAGTACCTTTTATTGTAGATAATACAGTGGCAACTCCTTCTTTATTAAATCCGATTGAGCATGGAGCGAACTTGGTAATTCACTCACTAACAAAATACATTGGCGGACAAGGAACTTCTTTAGGAGGTGCTATTATTGATGCTGGTACTTTTGATTGGACAAACGGAAAATTTCCAGAATTTACGGAGCCATCTGCAGGTTATCATGGTCTAGTATATAGCGAAGCATTAGGAGCTGCAGCGTTTACCTTCAGGTTAATTTTAGAAGGGTTGCGAGATTTTGGAGGGGCATTAAGTCCGTTTAACGCATTCCAAATCATTCAAGGTTTAGAAACTTTACCGGTTCGTATTAAGCAACACAGTGCAAATGCATTAGAATTAGCTACTTGGTTAGAAGGTAGAAAAGAAGTGGAATGGGTAAATTACCCAGGACTTAAAAGCAATAAGTACAACGCTTTAGCGAAAGAATACTTACCAAAAGGACAAAGCGGATTAGTTACCTTTGGAGTAAAAGGCGGATTTGAATCAGCTAAAAAAGTAACCGATGCTACGAAGATTTTTTCATTGCTTGCTAATATTGGAGATACGAAGTCATTGATCATTCACCCAGCAAGTACTACGCACCAGCAGTTGACTGCAGAGCAAAAAGAAAGTGCGGGAGTTGGTCAAGATTTAATTCGTTTGTCTGTTGGTTTAGAAGATATCGAAGATTTAAAGGCAGATTTAGAGCAAGCATTTGCAAGTCTTTAAATAAGTTACTTCGGCTCCGCACAGCAACCATAAATTGAATAATTGGTGAGGGAGTGGAGCCGAGGCAACAAGAAATAAAATTGGTCTCTTTGCTAAAACATAGAGATCAATTATTAAAAATACTACAATGGTAGGTTGCTGATTGCAATCAAAGCCAAGCCATAAATTGATTTCGAAATAGATGCTACATCAATTACAGATTAAAAAATACAAGACCTTAAGCGGGATTTCTCAAGACATTAAATTGTCTTATCAGGTATTCGGTAAAAAGTTGCACACTGCACCTATAATATTGGTGAACCATGCATTGACAGGAAACTCTAATGTTACCGGCGAAGATGGTTGGTGGTCTGCACTTATTGGTGATGGAAAATGTATTGATACCGAAAAATATACCATTTTGGCATTCAACATTCCTGGTAATGGACATGATAAATTTATCATTGAAAACTACAAGGATTTTGTGGCAGGTGATGTAGCCAGAATGTTTTTGCTTGGATTACAGCAGTTGAAAGTGGAGCGTTTGTTCGCTATTATTGGTGGTTCGTTAGGTGGAGGAATTGCTTGGGAAATGGCGGCATTAAGACCAGACTTGTCAGAGCATTTAATTCCTGTGGCATCCGATTGGAAATCGACCGATTGGTTAATTGCCAATTGCCAGATACAAGAACAGTTTTTGGTAAATTCAAAGCAACCGGTACACGATGCACGTATGCATGCGATGTTGTGCTATAGAACACCGGCTTCTTTTAAAGAACGATTTAAAAGAAGTACGAATGAAGAGCTCAAGGTATTTAATGTAGAAAGTTGGTTAATGCATCATGGCGATAAGCTGCAAGAGCGGTTTCAATTATCTGCCTATAAATTGATGAATCAGTTATTGAAGACTATTGATGTTACTAGAGGTGGAGATGAAAATTTCATCAAGCTTCAGAATAGTAATACCAACATTCATATTGTTGGGGTAGATTCTGATATGTTCTTTACCGCGCAAGAAAACAAAGATACGTTTAAGCAATTGGCGCAGGCAAAAAGTAATGTTACCTATGGTGAAGTTCAGTCGCTACATGGGCATGATGCCTTTTTGATCGAGTTCGATCAAATGGAAAAATTGCTTACAGGTGTTTTTAATACCAACGGCAATATTCAGAAAATTAAAATCTTGAAGTTTGGTGGAAAGTCATTGAGCAATGGTGAAGGTCTAGAACGTGTTTTGGATATCGTTACCCAGAAAGTAAAGAATGATGAGAATGTAGCCATAGTTCTATCTGCAAGAGAAAAAGCAACCGACCAGCTAGAAGATATGTTGGAAAAGGCTGCTAAAGGAAAAGATTATAAGTCAGATTTTGAGGCGTTAGAAAAATATCAAAAGCATACCTATAAGAATATCAATTTATCGGCAGAGTTTAAAGGCTTAGCAAAACTGTATGAAGGTGTTTCTTTATTGGGAGATTATAGCGCCAAAATAAAAGATGAGGTTTTAGCTTATGGCGAGCTAATATCAGCCAAATTGGTTACTAAATTATTAATAGGCAAAGGCATAAATGCCAAATTGGTAGATACGCGTGAAGTAATTAAAACCGATAATACGTTTGGTGATGCTAAAGTTTTAGAGGCGGAGTCGAAAGAAAAAGTGTTATTGAAATTTGCCGAAATCCCAAAAGATACCGTAGCGGTAGTTACCGGATTTATTGCTTCTACATTAGAAGGAGAAACAACTACTTTGGGTAGAAATGGTAGTAACTATTCTGCGGCTTTAATAGCAAACTTTTTAGATGCGGAGGAATTACAGAATTACACTCATGTTGACGGAATTTACACAGCAAATCCGGATTATGTACCGGAAGCAAAAAAACTAGCAAACCTATCGTATGCAGAAGCAAATGAGTTAGCGAATTTTGGTGCGACCATACTACACGCCAAAACTATTATTCCGTTAATTGAAAAGAACATTCCGCTGCGTATTTTAAATACGTACAACGATGATAGTGAAGGAACATTAATTAGTGCTAAGTCCAGCAAAGAAGGCATTAAATCACTTTCTGTAATCGAAGATGTAGCCATGATCAATATTGAAGGTCGTGGACTGTTGGGTAAAGTTGGTGTAGATGCCAGAATTTTTAAGGCGCTGGAATCAAGTAATATCAGTGTAAGTATTATATCTCAAGGTTCTTCGGAAAGAGGAATTGGACTTGTGGTGAAGAAAGACAAGGCTAAGAGAGCAAAGCTAGCTTTAGAGAATGAGTTCAGCAATGATTTTGAATCGAAAGATGTAAATATGATTACGGTAATAGATGATGTATCTATTATCTCCATTGTTGGTCAGGATTTAAGCACGTTCCATAATCCGTTCAATGCATTAATTAAGAACCAAATAGTGCCGTTATTATTCAATAATACATTATCGGGTAAGAATGTTAGTTTGGTAGTTAAGAAAACTGATTTACATAAGGCTGTAAATGTTATGCATGGGCAGGTATTTGGAATCAGTAAAAGAATAAATATTCTAATTTTCGGACATGGGAATGTAGGTGGAACTTTGATAGACCAAATTCTGAAATCTGCCAAAACGATCAAGGATCGCAAAAAGTTAGATTTACGGGTTTTTGGAATTGCGAATTCCAAGAAGATTTTGTTGAATGAAAAGGGAATTACCAAAAACTGGAAAACGAATCTAAAGCAAAAAGGAAAGGCGTATAAAGTTGAAGATGTCTTTGATTTTGCAAAACGCCATCATTTAGAGAACCTTATAGTAATAGATAATACGGCAAGTAAAGATTTTGTGGCAAACTATTTTGAATTTGTAGATCACGGCTTTGACATCGTGTCTTCAAATAAAATAGCCAATACATTACGATACGATTTTTATCAGCTGTTGCGCGAAGAGTTGCAGAAGAATCAGAAGCAATACTTGTATGAAACTAATGTAGGTGCAGGATTGCCATTAATAGATACAATTAAATTATTGCATTTATCCGGAGAGAATATTACTAGAATAAAAGGAGTGTTCTCGGGGTCTTTGAGTTACATATTCAATACTTTTTCTGAAGTTGATGTTCCATTTTCTACTATTTTAAAAGATGCAATGCAACAAGGATTTACAGAGCCAGATCCACGTGAAGATTTATCTGGAAATGATGTAGGTCGTAAATTATTGATATTAGCACGTGAGCTAGATTTGCATAATGAGTTTGGTGATATACATATTGATAATCTTATACCTAAGAAATTACAAGATGGCGAGGTAGATTTCTTTTTAGAGAACTTAGATGTATTGGATGCTAAATTCAATGAAATTAAAAAGAATCAGAAGCCAAACCATGTATTACGATATGTAGGTGATTTACACGGAAACCTTCAAAAGGAAAAAGGAGTATTAGATGTTAAGTTGATATCCGTTCCAAAAGAAAGTGCTTTAGGGCAAGTAAAAGGGTCAGATTCTATCATAGAAATCTATACGGAGTCTTACGGGGAAAATCCATTAGTAATTCAAGGCGCAGGTGCAGGAGCAGCAGTTACCGCAAGAGGTGTATTTGGAGATATTCTAAGAATAGCGGAGAAAGGATGACTTCGGCTCCGCTCAGTCACCGCAGAAAATTGATATCCGTAAATTTGATGCACGTGGCTTAGTATATCCAAAGTTATAGGATTATATAAGTGATTGGAAGCTTTATGTTGGTGGTTGAGCGGAGCCGAAGCCGAAAATGATAATTATATGTTAGGATTCATGTATTTTTTAAAATGTTCAGACGGAAGTTATTACACTGGCAGTACCAACGATTTAGATAAAAGAATGTTGGAACACCAAGAAGGTAAGGGTGCTAATCATACAAGAAAAAGGTTGCCTGTGAAATTGGTTTATGTAGAAGAGTATTTAAGAATTGATTCTGCATTTTATAGAGAGAAACAAATTCAAGGCTGGAGACGGGAAAAGAAGGAAGCGTTGATAAATGGGGAATTAGATAAATTACCTGGTTTGGCTGAATGTCAAAATGGTACACATTATAGATTTTATAGAGAAATAGAAGAATAGGGTGAAAAAGGAGGCTGAGCGTAGCCAAAGCCAAATAGAAAAGAAATGTAATGAAAAAGAACAATAATAAATTTGAAACCAACGCGATACGTACGCAACTAAAACGAACAGAGAACTTGGAACATTCCGTTCCGTTGTATTTGACGTCTAGTTTTGTATTTGAAGATGCGGAAGATATGCGCGCTTCGTTTGCAGAAGAGAAAGAACGTAATATCTATTCTAGATACTCTAACCCAAATTCATCTGAGTTTATAGAAAAAGTTTGCCAGATGGAAGGTGCAGAAAGTGGTTTTGCATTTGCATCGGGTATGGCGGCAGTGTTTTCAACTTTAGCAGCTTTGTTAGATAGTGGTGATCATGTGCTGTCGGCAAGAAGTATATTTGGATCAACACATTCATTGTTTACCAACTTTTTTCCGAAATGGAATATTGATCATACCTATTTTAAGATTGACGCACTAGAGGAAATAGAAAGTTTAATTACACCAAAAACTAAAATAATCTATGCGGAGACACCAACGAATCCAGGGGTAGATGTATTGGATTTAGAAGAGCTTGGTAAGATTGCGAAACGTAACAAATTAATTTTGGTAATTGATAATTGCTTTGCTTCACCTTATTTACAACAACCAATTAAATTTGGTGCAGATTTGGTTATTCACTCCGGTACGAAGTTAATGGATGGTCAGGGTAGGGTACTTGCTGGTATTACAGTGGGTAGTGCAGAATTAATGGATAAAGTATATCGTTTTTCTCGTATTACAGGTCCGGCTTTATCACCATTTAATGCATGGGTACTTTCTAAAAGTTTAGAAACTTTGGCAGTACGTGTAGATAGACATTGTGAAAATGCATTGAAGTTGGCTGAATTCTTAGAGGAGAACGATAATGTAAATTGGGTAAAATATCCATTTTTAAAATCGCACCCTATGTATGAGGTAGCCAAAAAGCAAATGAAAGCAGGCGGTTGTGTCGTAGCCTTTGAAGTAAAAGGAGGGATAGATGCAGGAAGAGAGTTTTTCGACTCCATTAAATTATTGTCGCTATCAGCTAATTTAGGTGATTCAAGAACTATTGTAACGCATCCGGCATCAACTACACATAGCAAGTTAAGTGTTGAAGAACGCGCAGCTGTAGGTATATCTGACGGTACCGTTAGAATTTCTGTAGGTCTAGAGCATATAGATGATATCATAGCAGATATAGCGCAAGCCTTAGGATAAATATCTAATTAGTAGAAATAAAAATGCCCGGTATGTACCGGGCATTTTTATATGAATTAATGTTGTAATTACTTGCTTAGTGTCATGTTGTATGTTGCAGAAACAGTAGATGTTCCAAAAAAAGATTCTACAGTTTCGTTCAACTCATAACGAAGAGATATTTTAGAATCGTTAAGTTCTACGATAGTAAAACCAACTTCTTCATCACCAGAACCGAAGTATAAAGTGCTTCCGTCTAATCTCCATTTTTCAGATTCAAAAAAGTCTTCACCTTCTTGTTCTTGAGTTTGGTTTTCTCCTCCTATTGTGGTGCTTAATACCGTAGTATAAGAACCTTCACTTACTACAGTTTGTGGATCTTCAGAAAAAGTTACAACAGTTTGGAAATCTTTGCCTACGGCTTTAAAAGTAGCAGGAATTACAGTTCCTTCAATTGTTGTTTCTGATCTGCCATCGGTAGCTTCAAGTGCTGTTAAATTCCATACACCTATAATATCTTCTTCACTTGTGTTAGAAACTGCATCTTCGTCATTTGAACATGACGTAAAAACTAGTGTAAAGGCAGTGATAATCGATAAAAAGAATACTTTTTTCATGAACTAATTTAATGGTTGCCACATTATAACGACAAATTGAGAGTTCAAGTATTTAACACATATTTTAATATTTGGTTATCTTAGCGATATGCTCTCAAAAAAGACAAAATACGGGTTAAAAGCGCTAGCGTACTTAGCGGGACAGCCTGATAAAAAACCAGTTCAAATTTCAGAAATCGCTGAAAATGAGAACATTTCCCAGAAATTCTTGGAGAGTATCTTATTGAGTTTAAGAAAAACAGGATTTTTAGGTTCTAAGAAAGGCAAGGGTGGAGGATACTATCTTTTAAGAAGTCCCGAAGAAATTTCTATGACCGATGTAATGCGAGTGCTAGAAGGACCCATTGCAATGGTACCCTGCGTTAGTCTTAATTTTTACGAAACCTGTGATGACTGCCCAGATGAGCATACTTGTTCTGTTCATAAATTAATGCTTCAAGTACGTGATAGTGCTTTAGACGTGTATAGGAATAATACGCTGAAGGATATCATCTCCTAATAATCAATATTTTATTTATTCTATGCTTTGCAAATGCTCAACGTATTGCGAAATACAAATTTTTTATGCCCATTTATTAATAATCTACTAAATCTATAGGGTAAATGAAATTTATTTAAAATTAGGACGACTACTTTCGAAATATATACTATTTTTGAAAACTCTATTAAATTAGTAGGGTAATAAAAATTAAGTAAAAGATGATTGCAGATCAACTTATTTTAAATAAAAAAGAGTCTAAGACGACCTATAAAGAAGATAAAACTTCAGAGAAACCTATGCGTAGTATCGCTAAGGCTTTTAGTTGGAGAGTTATTGGTACGTTAGATACCTTAATTATTTCATACTTACTTACAGGTAAAATATCACTTGCCGCCTCAATTGCGTCTATAGATTTTGTAACGAAAATGGTGTTGTACTTTTTTCACGAAAGAATTTGGAATCTAGTAAAGTGGGGTAAATAATAAAGAAAAGGATAATGGCATTAACAGAAGCACAAGTTCAGAAGTTAAACATACAATTTAAAGGTATTCCGCCAGAGGAAATTATTTCTTGGGCAGTAAAGCACGCAGATACACCTGTAGTGACTACAAACTTCAGACCATATGAAGTAGCTATTTTACATGCGGTATCTGGAGTAAGGAAAGATATTCCTGTGGTTTGGTGCGATACGGGTTATAACACTCCGAAAACGTACAAGCATGCAGAAGAAATAATCGACAGGTTAAGTTTGAATGTAAAATTGTTTGTGCCAAAACAAACTACTGCGCATAGAGATGCAGTTATGGGAATTCCACAAATTGATGATCCAAGGCATGCAGAGTTTACCGAGCAAGTAAAGTTGGAGCCTTTTAAAAGAGCTATGTCAGAATTTAAGCCAGATGTTTGGTTTACGAACCTAAGAAAAGGGCAGACCGCACACAGAGATAGTTTAGATATTTTAAGTCTAAGTAAAGATGGTGTTTTAAAGGTGAGTCCTTTTTACCACTGGAACGATACGCAGCTAGATACCTATTTAAAGAAATATAATCTACCTAATGAGCATAACTATTTTGATCCAACGAAAGTTTTGGAGAATAGAGAATGCGGATTGCATAGTTAATTGAAGGCAGTAGAAAGGAGTAAAGATAATTTATCTAAAAAATTATAATGAGTAATACAAGCACGGAATTGGAAGTAACACCATCCCAAGAACTTTTAAAGGATACCTCTAATATAAATGCACTTGAGAATGAGGCAATTTATATAATTAGAGAAGTAGCTGCTCAGTTCGAGAAGCCTGTTCTTTTATTTTCAGGCGGAAAAGATTCAATTACATTGGTTCGTTTAGCGCAGAAAGCATTTTGGCCATCGAAAATACCTTTCCCATTAATGCATATTGATACGGGACATAACTTTCCTGAGACTATAGAATTTAGAGATAGATTGGTAGAAGAATTAGGTTTAGAGCTAATTGTGCGTAATGTGCAAGATTCAATCGATCAAGGTAAAGTAAAAGAAGAGTCAGGTAGGTATTCAAGTAGAAATAGCTTGCAGACAACTACTTTGCTAGATGCTATTGAGGAATTCAAATTTGATGCCTGTATTGGTGGTGCTCGTAGAGATGAAGAAAAGGCACGTGCCAAAGAACGTATTTTCTCTGTAAGAGATGATTTCGGTCAATGGGATGAGCGTAACCAACGGCCCGAGTTATTTGATATGTTAAACGGACAAATAGAATTGGGTCAGAACGTAAGAGTCTTTCCAATTTCTAACTGGACAGAATTAGATGTTTGGTCTTACATTAAAGAAGAGCAAATTGAAATTCCGTCAATCTATTTTGCGCATAAGCGTAAAACCTTTTTAAGAGATGGTATGATCTGGTCTGCAGAAGACGGTATTGTATTTAGAGAAGAAGATGAGGTTGTAGAAGAACGTTTAATTCGTTTTCGTACAGTAGGTGATATGTCATGTACTGCCGCAGTTCTTTCAGATGCTGAAACTATCGATAAAGTAGTAGAAGAAATAAGAGATTCTTCTATTTCGGAGCGAGGAGCACGTATAGATGATAAACGTTCTGAGGCAGCAATGGAGAAAAGAAAACAACAAGGATATTTTTAGAATTTTCTTTTGAAAATTCCGCCTTTAGCTTTTGGCTATCGGCAACTAGCAATAACAATAATATTAAAAGCCAATAGCAAATAGCGAAGGGCGAACAGCTTTAGAATGGAAGTACTAAAAATAGCAACAGCAGGTAGTGTAGATGACGGTAAAAGTACCTTGATAGGTAGAATATTGTATGATACAAAATCACTAACCAGCGATAAGTTAGAGGCAATTGAAAAAACCAGTAAGCAAAAGGGATATGATTATTTAGATTTCTCTTTGGCAACAGATGGTTTAGTAGCGGAACGTGAGCAAGGTATAACTATTGATGTTGCGCATATTTATTTTTCTACAGCAAAGAAAAGTTACATTATTGCCGATACTCCTGGGCATGTGGAATATACACGTAACATGGTTACGGGTGCATCTACATCGCAAGCGGCAATTATTTTGATCGATGCGCGTAAAGGTGTAATTGAACAAACGAATAGACACTTCTTTATCAATAATTTACTACGCATTAAAGATGTTGTAGTTGCTATTAATAAGATGGATTTAGTAGACTATTCTGAAGAAACTTATAATGCTATTAAGGCAGATTTTGAAGAATTGATGGCGAAGCGTGATTACCAAGATCAGAAAATCACCTTTATTCCTGTAAGTGCATTAAAAGGAGATAACGTAGTAAACCTTTCAGATAAGACACCTTGGTACAAAGGGCAATCTTTATTAGAACATTTTGAAGCGTTAGATAGAAAAGATATTTTTAATGTTGGTACACCACGTTTTCCTGTGCAATATGTTATCCGTCCAAAGACAGATGAACATCATGATTTTAGAGGATTTGCAGGTAAGGTATATGGAGGCGAGTTGAGCGTAGGTGATGAGGTAGTAGCACTTCCATCGCAAACACGTTCTAAGATAAAGGACATTTATTTTCACGATAAAAAATACAAAACAGCTTCTAGACGTTCATCGGTAACAATCACATTAGATGATGAAATTAATTTAAGCCGTGGAGACATGTTAGTGAAAGCTAATGATTTACCGACCGTAGATAAGCAATTTACAGCTACAATCTCTTGGATGGATTCATTGCCTTTAGCAGCAGGAAATAAATATATAGTACAACACGGTGTCAACAAAGTACTGGCAAAAGTGGAACAAGTGCATCATAAAATCGCTCCAGATTATTCAGGTGTTGATACAGAAGCAGACTCTTTGGGTATGAATGATATTGCCCAAGTTAGCTTCCGTTTAAATAAACCAATCTTCTATGATCAATTTAAGAATCACAGAACTAACGGTTCGTTTATTTTAATAGATACAAAATCTAATAGTACCGTAGGAGCGGGATTCATTAGTTAAATAGAAAAGGTCAATTTTAATATTGACTGTTCTTAATAAGTCTATAAAATCTATAGGCAAAATATAGTAATAATTTATCTCAGTGCGTAGTGCTGAATACTTAATACCGAACGATGCAGAGTTTTAGAACAGAAATAGAGAATCAAGTAGTTGCGAATGATATTTTAGAATTGGAACGCAAGATTCATGAGTTCCATGGCGGCAAATTAGATGAGGAGAAATTTAGAAGCCTACGTTTGGCTCGTGGAGTATACGGTCAGCGTCAAGAAGGGGTTCAGATGATCCGTATAAAATTACCATATGGTAAAGTGACTTCTAAGCAATTGCTTCGTGTTTGTGATGTATCCGACGAGTATTCAACGGGGAGATTACATATTACTACGCGTCAAGATATTCAGATTCATTATGTGGATTTGAACAGGACTCCCGAGTTGTGGTCAGAATTAGAAAAGGATGATATTACATTAAGGGAAGCATGTGGTAATACGGTACGTAATGTAACGGCAAGTGAAACAGCAGGTGTAGATGTAGATGAGCCTTTTGATGTTTCGCCTTATGCACATGCATTATTTCAGTATTTCTTAAGAAATCCTGTGAGTCAAGAAATGGGACGTAAGTTCAAGGTTTCTTTCTCTGCAAGTGATGCCGATACCGGACTTTCATACATGCATGATTTAGGCTTTATTGCTAAGCTTGAAAATGGAGAGCCAGGTTTTAAGGTAATGTTGGGTGGCGGATTAGGTTCTCAGCCAAGACATGCCGATGAGTTATATAGCTTTTTGCCAGCAGATCAAATTATTCCTTTGATGGAAACGGTTATACGTGTTTTTGATCGTTACGGTGAGCGTAAGAGTAGAGCTAAAGCTAGAATGAAATTCTTGTTGAAGGATTTAGGTCTGGACGGATTCAAAAAATTGTTAGCTTCAGAAAAAACAGCGGTTCCTTTTGATACATTTCCAATTAATCCGGAAGATTATCCTAAGACTAAAGTTTCAGATTTAAAAGTTCCTGCAGTTGAAATAACGGATGCAAAAGAATTTGAACAGTGGAAATTAACGAATGTGGTTCCGCAGAAACAACCTGGTTATGTTGCTATTGGTATCAAAGTTTTATTAGGTGATTTTTATACAGATAAGGCACGTTTATTAGCGAATTTGGTGCAGAAATATGCAGCGGGAGAGCTACGTTTGTCGCTTCGTCAAAACATTCTAATTCCCTTCGTAAAAGAAGAAAATATTGAATTTTTCTATTCGGAATTAAAGAAATTAGGTTTTGCGGATGTTGGTTATAATAAAGCTTTAGATATTACAGCTTGTCCAGGTACAGATACATGTAATTTAGGTATTGCCAGTAGTACAGGTATTGCAGAGGAATTAGAAAGAGTTATAAAAACAGAATATCCAGATTATATAAACAACGAAGATGTTGTTATAAAAATAAGTGGATGTATGAATGCCTGCGGACAACACAATATGGCAAATATTGGTTTTCAAGGGATGTCCGTCCGTACAAAAGATAAATTAGTAGCACCCGCGCTTCAAGTATTATTAGGTGGTAGTACTGATGGAAATGGACAAGGACGTTTTGCTGATAAGGTAGTAAAAGTGCCAAGTAAAAGAGGTCCAGAAGCTTTACGTTTAATACTAAATGACTTTGATGCAAACGGCGGTGATTTATCATTCCCAGATTATTATGCAGAAAAAGGTCAAATGTATTTCTATGATTTTCTTACGCCACTTTCATCAATAGATAATCTAACGGCAGAAGATTTTATAGATTGGGGAAATACAGAGCGTTATGAAAAAGCAATTGGTGTTGGTGAATGTGCTGGAGTTGTAATTGATTTAATTGCTACACTTCTTTTTGAAAGTGAAGAAAAAATACAAAATGCTCAAGATATGTTCGACGCAGAAAAATGGTCTGCGAGCATCTATCACGCGTATTCTTCAATGGTAAATTCTGCGAAAGCAATGTTAACGTCAGAGAATACGAAAGTAAATACGCATGTAAGTATCATTAAAGATTTCGATGAGAAATTTGTAGCCGATGGAAGAATTGCTGTTGCAGGCGGATTTGAGAAATTGGTATTGCAATTGAATCAAAATGAGCCAACAAAAGCTTTTGCAGAATCTTATATTAAAGATGCTAAAGCGTTTTTAGAGACTGTTGCGAAATTTAGAGAACAGGAATTAGCAGAAGCATAAATCATGGCAGATAGTAATTTACATAAAAATAGACAGGCAAAATTAACCGTAGTAGGTGCAGGACCTGGTGATATTGAACTTATCACTTTAAAAGCAATTAAGGCGCTGGAACATGCCGATGTTGTATTGTACGATGCTTTGGTAAATGAAGAGTTGCTGGACTATGCTAAAAATGCAGAATTAATTTTTGTAGGTAAGCGTAAAGGATGTTATGCTTATCAACAAGAACAGATTAATGAGCTCATTATAAGCAGGGCAAAATCTCACGGACACGTAGTTCGTTTAAAAGGTGGAGATCCGTTTGTATTTGGTCGTGGTTCTGAGGAAATGGAATATGCAACATTGCACGGTTTAGAAGTAGCCATGGTACCTGGTATTTCATCTAGTTTAAGTGTTCCTGCATATCAAAATATTCCAGTAACAAAAAGAGGTGCGTCAGAAAGTTTTTGGGTAATTACAGGTACAACAAAAGAACATAAACTATCAACCGATGTTGCATTAGCAGCAAAAAGTAGCGCTACTGTAGTTATACTGATGGGGATGTCCAAACTACCACAAATAGTAGAACTGTTTAAAGGCGAAGGCAAGTCAGACATGCCTGTTGCAATTATTCAAAACGGAACTCGTGAAAATGAAAAGGTAGGTATAGGCACTATAGGAATTATTGTTGATGTAGTGGAAAAAGAAGAATTATCTAATCCGGCTATTATTATAATAGGGGAAGTGGTAAGGCATAGAGAATTATTGATGAAGGCAAAGCTGGAATATGCTAGTGATGACAATTTAAAGTTGAGCGCAGCCGAAACCTCATTAAGTAAATAGTAATAAGTAAGTAGTTTAAATATAATGTAGAATATAAAGAAGTAGCGTACGGAGTGAAGACTCAATACCAGCTGCTCTATACCAATAAATAGTTATGATTAAAACAGATATGCTCATTATAGGAGCGGGACCAACCGGATTGTTTACGGTGTTTGAAGCAGGATTGTTAAAATTAAAAACACATTTAATAGATGCATTACCACAACCAGGTGGTCAGTGTTCAGAGATATACCCAAAGAAACCTATTTATGATATTCCTGCATTTCCAGAAATTCTAGCGGGTACTTTGGTAGATAACCTAATGGAACAAATTAAACCTTTTGAACCAGGATTTACGCTAGGCGAAAGAGCGGAGACTTTAGATAAATTGGAAGATGGTTCTTTTGTGGTAACAACAAATAAAGGAACTCAGCATAATGCACCAGTTGTAGTTATTGCTGGTGGTCTAGGTTCTTTTGAGCCAAGAAAACCACCTATCGGGAACATTGTAAATTTTGAGGATACCGGTGTTTCTTATATGATTAAGGATCCTGAGGTTTATCGTGACAAGAAGGTTGTAATTTCTGGTGGAGGTGATTCTGCTTTAGACTGGGCTATATTTTTAACAGATGTGGCTTCAGAGGTGACTTTGGTGCATAGAAGAGATGAATTTAGAGGAGCTTTAGATTCTGTTGAAAAAGCGGCTGAATTGGCTAAGTTGGGCAAGATTAAATTGATTACTAAAGCAGAGGTAAAAGAGCTGCATGGTAAAGATAATCTTGAAGCTGTAGTTATAAAGCATACAGATAAAGATAAAGAAGACACGTATTTAGAGGTTGATAATTTTATTCCACTTTTTGGTTTATCTCCAAAATTAGGTCCTATAGGCGATTGGGGCTTGGATATACATAAAAATGCGATAAAGGTAAATAACGCAAGAGATTACCAAACAAACATACCTGGAGTATATGCAATTGGTGATGTAAATACCTATGAAGGTAAATTGAAACTGATTTTATCCGGTTTCCATGAAGCAGCGGTAATGTGTCAATTTGCATACCAACAAATCAATCCTGGTAAACGATATGTTATGAAATATACTACGGTAGGTGGTGTTGAAGGGTTTGATGGTTCTAAGAAAGAGGCTAAAAAAGAAGTGGTTCAAAGTATCGCATAAAGTTATTATTTGGTTAGTAAAACCTCTGGATGCTTTATGTGTACAGAGGTTTTTTGTGACATTTTGCCATAATTTCGTTGGTTAAAAAACCTATAGAAGTCTTGGATTAGAACGGACTGTGCCGTTACTTTGCAAATCGTTCATTAATAGATTGAAACGTTATCAAGAAAGGCGGAGGGATTAGACCCTATGAAACCTTGGCAACCCTTTCCTTAAAGGAAAAGAAGGTGCTACATTCTATCTTTAACCTGCTTACTTGTGCAGGAGTTGTTATTTTACAATAGCAAAATAAAGACAGATAACTTAAAAAAAAGGCACTTTGCCTAATTTTTCATACTTGATTTCGAATTGGTTTTTTATTGAACGTTGAATCTTTTACAACGTAAAATGAAGGATATAAAAGAAATTTTAAAAGAGCGAATCTTAATATTGGATGGTGCCATGGGTACTATGCTACAACAATATAAATTCACCGAAGAAGATTTTAGGGGAGAACGCTTTAAAGACTGGGAGCACCCGTTACAAGGTAATAATGATTTATTATCGCTTACCCAGCCAGAAGCAATTGCCGATGTACACCGTAAGTACTTTGCCGCAGGCGCAGATATTGTTGAGACCAATACATTTTCGGGTACAACAATTGCCATGGCAGATTATTACATGGAAGAATTGGTGTATGAGCTAAACTATGAGTCTGCACGCATCGCCAAAATGGTAGCTGATGAATTCACGGCGAAAGAACCGAATAAACCACGATTTGTAGCTGGAAGTATAGGACCTACGAATAAAACCGCAAGCATGTCTCCAGATGTAAATGATCCAGGGTATAGAGCGGTATCTTTTGATGAATTAAGAATTGCCTACAAACAACAAGTTGAAGGTTTATTAGATGGTGGTTCAGATTTATTATTGGTAGAAACCATATTTGATACTTTAAATGCCAAAGCAGCATTATTTGCTATAGAAGAAGTTAAAGAGGAAAGAAATATTGATGTTCCTATTATGGTGAGCGGTACAATTACCGATGCATCGGGTAGAACATTGTCTGGACAAACAGCAGAAGCTTTTTTAATATCCATCTCCCATATTCCAATTTTATCGGTAGGGTTTAATTGTGCTTTAGGCGCAAGTCAACTTGTACCTCATTTAGAAGTATTATCTAAGAAAAGTGAGCATGCGGTTTCGGCACACCCTAATGCAGGTTTACCAAATGCTTTTGGAGAATACGATGAAACTCCAGATCAAATGGCAGCGCAAATAAAAGAATACGCAGAAAAAGGATTAGTAAATATTGTAGGAGGTTGTTGTGGAACAACACCGGAGCATATTACGGCGATAGCCGAAATGGTGGCTAGTTATAAGCCCAGAAAGGTGTCTGTATTTCAATAGTATTAAAGTTATGAGTGAAATTAACGAACAACAATCGAAAAGTAGTGAACCAAGATTCTTGAAATTATCAGGTCTTGAGCCGCTTATTGTTACCCCCGAAACTAACTTTGTTAATGTTGGTGAACGTACCAATGTAGCTGGTTCTAAAAAGTTTCTTCGTCTTGTAAAGGAAGAGAAATTTGAAGAGGCACTGGCTGTTGCAAGAGAGCAGGTAGAAAATGGAGCGCAGGTTATCGATATTAACATGGATGATGGTCTGATCGATGGTAAAGAAGCCATGGTCAAGTTTTTGAACCTAGTTATTGCCGAGCCAGATATTTCTCGTGTACCTATTATGATAGATAGTTCTAAATGGGAAATCATTGAGGCGGGTCTACAAGTAGTTCAAGGTAAGTGTGTGGTAAACTCCATTAGTTTAAAGGAGGGCGAGGAGCAATTTTTGCATCACGCAAAATTGATTAAAAGATATGGTGCGGCAGTTATCGTTATGGCCTTTGATGAAGTTGGTCAGGCAGATAATTATGACCGCAGAATTGAAATAGCCAAGCGTTCATATGATGTTTTGGTAAACAAGGTAAATTTTGCACCAGAAGATATCATCTTTGATTTAAATATTTTCCCTGTTGCTACAGGTATGGATGAGCATAAATTAAATGCTATCGATTTTATTGAGGCAACGAGATGGGTACGCGAAAACCTACCACATGCAAGTGTAAGTGGAGGGGTTAGTAATGTGTCATTTTCGTTCAGGGGTAACAATCCCGTACGTGAGGCAATGCATTCTGTATTCTTATATCATGCCATAAAAGCGGGTATGAATATGGGTATCGTTAATCCAAGTATGTTAGAAGTTTATGATGATATTCCTAAAGATTTATTAGAACGAGTTGAAGATGTTATTCTTAATAGAAGAGATGATGCAACCGAGCGTTTGCTTGATTTTGCAGAATCTGTAGTAGGGAAAACAAAAGAAAGTAAGATAGATTTATCTTGGAGAGAAGAGCCATTACAAAATAGAATAACACGAGCCTTGGTAAAAGGTATCGATCAATATATAATTGAAGATATAGAAGAGGCTAGGCTTGCTGCAAGTAAACCTATTGAGGTTATTGAAGGTAATTTAATGACCGGTATGAACGTGGTTGGAGATTTATTCGGTAGCGGAAAGATGTTCTTGCCGCAGGTTGTAAAATCTGCCCGAGTAATGAAAAAAGCGGTAGCGTATTTATTGCCATATATTGAAGAAGAGAAATTGCTCAACCCACAGGAAGGTGATGAAAAGGGAGCAGGAAAGATTTTAATGGCAACCGTTAAAGGTGATGTTCATGATATTGGTAAAAATATTGTAGGTGTAGTTTTAGCTTGTAATAACTATGAGATTGTTGATTTGGGGGTCATGGTACCACCTGAAAAAATAATTGCTGCAGCTATTGAGCATAATGTAGATATTATAGGACTTAGCGGCTTGATTACGCCTTCGTTAGATGAAATGGTGCATTTGGCAAAGGAAATGAAGCGCAAAGACTTCAAGATTCCGTTATTGATTGGTGGTGCAACCACAAGTAAAGCACATACGGCAGTGAAAATAGATACACAGTATAATGAAGCCGTTGTACATGTAAATGATGCCTCAAGAGCGGTAACCGTTGTAGGTGATTTGCTAAAAAAAGAATCATCAACTAGCTATAAAAAGAGTATTAAGGACGATTATGATGTCTTTAGAGAGAAGTTCTTAAATCGCTCTTCTAGTAAAACTTACAAACCTATTTCTGCTGCACGTAGAAATAAATTTAAGATCGATTGGAAAACCTCTGATATAGTTAAACCAAACAATTTAGGTATCCAGGTTATTGACGATTTAGATTTAAATATTCTAGTACCGTTTATTGATTGGACTCCTTTTTTTAGAAGTTGGGAATTACATGGTAAATATCCTGCGATATTAACGGATGATGTTGTTGGAGAACAAGCAACCGAATTATTTGCCGATGCTAAAGAAATGCTGAATAAAATTATTTCAGAGAAGAAATTAAAAGCAAAAGGTATTTTTGGATTGTTCCCTGCAAACTCCATCAATGAGGATGATATCGATATCACTTTAAGTGAAGTTGAAGGGCGAGATGAAGAGCATTTTAGGTTTAGAACACTTCGCCAACAATTGCAGAAAAGAGAGGGTGTTGCAGATTATGCTTTAGCAGATTTTATTGCACCTAAAGAATCTGGAAAACAAGATTATATGGGTTGTTTTTGCGTGTCTACAGGTTTTGGAACTGCGGAATTGGCAAAAAAATATGAAGAGGATTTAGATGATTATAATTCCATTATGGTGAAGGCTTTGGCGGATAGATTAGCAGAAGCATTTGCAGAGTATTTGCACAAGCAAGTGAGAACTAAACATTGGGGTTACGGATCAAATGAAGATTTGAGTAATGAAGATTTAATTAAGGAGTCTTACAAAGGTATTCGTCCCGCGCCAGGTTATCCTGCTTGTCCGGATCACCTAGAGAAATTGACCATTTGGGATATTTTAAAAGTTAATGAAACGATAGGGGTAGAGTTAACAGATAGTTTGGCAATGTGGCCGGCTGCATCGGTTAGTGGTTATTATTTTGGAAACCCCCAAGCACGTTATTTTGGGCTAGGAAAAATTAAAGATGATCAGGTTAAAGATTTTGCCGAACGTAAGGGAATACCTTTAGAGAAAGCAGAAAGATGGCTAGCACCGAATATAGTTGATTAGTACGTTAGGGATAGAAGCGGCATCTTTTTCTATTTAAATCTTTAATTAAGACTATCTGATTAAATAGAAATAATAGAGCTGAAAGCCCGCTCGAACGCCCAAAAGAATAAAGTATAAGTAATAATACCTCATGGAGGTTTGCTCGTGAACAGGGTAATAGTATAGCACATGAAAGTAACAGATCATATCACCAACGCTAAAGGAAAAACACTTTTTTCATTTGAAATTGTACCCCCGGTAAAAGGGCGTAATATTCAAGAATTGTACAAAAATATTGATCCATTAATGGAGTTTAGGCCTCCGTTTATTGATGTAACCACTTCACGTGAGGAGACCATTTATGTGAAGAAAGAAGGGCTTCTAGATAAGAAAACGACCAGAATGAGACCTGGTACTGTAGGCATTTGTGCTTCTATACAACACAAATATAATGTTGATACGGTGCCGCATGTAATCTGTGGTGGTTTTACAAGGGAAGAGACCGAATACATGTTGGTAGATTGTCATTATTTAGGGATACAAAATGTAATGGCTTTGCGTGGTGATGCACGTAGTGAACAAAAATATTTTGAACCTACAGATGGTGGGCATCCATTTGCAATTAATTTGGTAAAACAGATTCAAGATTTAAATTGTGGTAAATATTTACATGAATCTATAGAAAGCGAGCATTGTAGTGAATTTTGTATTGGTGTAGCCGGGTATCCAGAAAAGCATTTAGAATCACCTTCCTTACAATCAGATTTAAAACGATTAAAGGAAAAGGTAGATGCTGGTGCAGATTATGTAGTTACACAAATGTTCTTCGACAATAAAAAGTATTTTGAGTTTGTTGAAGCAGCCAGAAATATTGGGATTACAGTACCAATTATACCAGGTATTAAACCAATTGCTGTGAAGCGACATATGCAGCTGTTGCCACAAGTCTTTAGAATAGATATGCCACAAGATTTAATAGAGGCTGTTGATAGTTGCGCTACTAATAAAGATGTACGTGCGGTAGGTATCGAATGGGCAATTCAACAATCTAAAGAGTTGAAAGCTGCAGGAGTGCCAGTTTTACATTACTATTCTATGGGTAAATCTGATAATATAAAGGCAATAGCAGAAGCACTTTTTTAGACTTTTGCTGGTTAGAATTTTTTAGGTACAAAGAACTTTGTTCTTTGTACTGTCTACTTGATTGTTATATTTATTTTTGCAGGTAATGAATTTCAAGTTTCTTTCTATTTTACTGGTATCAGTTTCCTTTTGTTTTGCACAGGAATCTACAGAGCTTAAGAAGTATACCCTTGATGCAAGTCAGTTTTATGGGTCTATTATTTTACATAATCCAGATATATCGCATTTAATTACTTCGCACCCGGGTGGCGTAATTTTGAGCTATAATCGTAAAACGTATGGTGCTGACGAATGGGAAGAATTATATAACTATCCTGATTTAGGATATTCTTTCATATACCAGAATTCCAACAATAGCACTTTGGGTGATAATTACGGACTTTACGCTCACTATAATTTCTATTTTTTTAATCGAAATGTACAGCTTCGTGTTGGGCAGGGTGTATCTTATACCACGAACCCATATGACAAGGAAACCAACTTTAGGAATAATGCCTACGGATCGGACATGTTGAGTTCTACTTATTTAATGTTCAATTATCATAAAGAGAATATTTTTAAAGGATTGGGTTTTAAGGCAGGTGCTTCTGTTATTCATTATTCTAATGCAAATTTTAGAGCTCCAAATACATCTACCAATACATTAGCGTTTAATGCCGGTTTTGTTTATGATTTAGATGGAGGAAAAGAAATAGAATATGTGCATCGCGAAAAAGAAAAAGTAACGGAGCCATTGCGTTATAATTTTGCGTTAAGAACAGGTATTAACGAAAGTGATGTTATTGATTCGGGTCAATATGGATTTGTTGTGCTTTCTGCTTATGCTGATAAACGATTGGGTAGAAAAAGTGCCATTCAACTAGGTGCAGATGTTTACTTCTCAAATTTCTTGAAAGAATTGATACGTTATCAAAGCATTGCTTTTCCAGAAAACAATGTTGCTGCAGATGACGATTATAAAAGAGTGGGGCTATTTGCTGGGCATGAGTTGTTTATAAGTCGAACGTCGGTAATCTCTCAGTTCGGATATTATGTGTACTATCCTTTTGATTTTGAGGGACGTACGTATCTACGTGTAGGGTTGAAACGTTATTTTGGTGACAAACTTTATGGTGCAGTAACATTAAAGTCTCATGGGGCAAAAGCGGAAGCTGTAGAATTTGGAATAGGTATAAGATTGTAAGATGATAGAAATTATATATAATTTAAAAAGTAGTCTGGTCGAGCGCAGTCGAGGTCTTTTTGTCTTGTCTGGGATACTATTACTCTCATTTATTTCATGTGATTCGGAAAATGCATCAGATTGTTTTCAGGAAACAGGAGCTATTGTCAAGGAACAAGTTAATGTAGATGCATTTAGTGCCATAACTGTATTTGAAAATGTAGCCTTAGTGATTAAACAAGGCGACACCCAAAAGGTGGAAATTGAAACAGGAGAAAATTTACGTAACGAGGTAGGTGCAGTAGTTGAAGATGGACGTTTACTTCTCACAGATACCAACGATTGTAATTACGTACGTGATTACGGTACAACAGTAGTTTACGTGACCACTCCAAATTTAACTAGTATTCGAAGCAGTACAGGTTTTCCTATAACCAGTGACGGCATATTAAATTTTGATAGCCTAAGCTTGTTGTCGGAAAGTTTTACAAATCCGGAAGCAGAAACAACGGATGGAGAATTTAATTTAGAATTAAACGTAACTAGTTTAAGGATTACAAGTAACGGAATTTCCTATTTCAAATTAAAAGGAACTGTAGAAAGTTTTAATATTAGCATTGCTGCAGGAGATTCTAGAATAGAAGCAGAAGAATTAGTTGCAGAACGCGTAAATGTAAATCATAGAGGGTCGAATGATCTATTGGTTAATCCGCAAGCAAGTCTTACAGGAGTATTAAGGGGAACAGGAGATTTACAAAGTTATAACCGACCAGCAACAGTTGCCGTTGAAGAATTGTATAACGGTCGCTTGATCTTTGTAGAATGAATCCTATACTTAAATATCTAAAAAACGTATTTGCTGCTAAGCGTGTTTTAGGAGATGACACTGATTTATCTGGTTTGGTAAAAGCAGATTTTTTGTTACAACAATTAATAAAAGAAGAAAAAGCCCCCGGAATTTCTATTACAGTTTTAAAGGAAGGGAAAACCATATTTCAAAAAGGTTATGGCTATGCAGATCTGGAGCATAAGCAATTTGTAAACCCCATAAAATCAATTTTTAGAATAGCTAGTGTGTCAAAACCTATCGCGGCAACTGCATTGGCGCATATGGTTCAAAAGGGTATTATTGATTTAGATGAATCTTTCTATACCTATCTTCCAGATTACCCAAGAAAAAAATGGGATTTCACTATTAGGCAATTAGCTAGTCATACTGCAGGTATACGAGTATATAAAGGCAAGGAATATGGACTTAACGAGCCTTTATCTATCATAGAAGGGTTAGGGATTTTTAAGGATGATCCTTTGGTATATGAACCAGGAACGGAATATTTATATAATAGTTTTGATTGGGTAATGATTTCTGCAGCGATGCAAGAAGCAAGCGGAATTCCATTTGAAGAATACGTTCAGAATCATGTTTTAAGTCCTTTGAAAATGGAAGACACCTATATCCCGAAATCTCACCCAAAGGATAAGCGAGAACTATGTAATAGTGAAGTAAAAGCAATTACTTCATCTAAAGAGTTTGATAAAATAACATCATTCTATTCAAAGAATTTAGTAGGATTTAGAAAAGCAATGCCAGTAGATAATTTTTACAAATTAGCAGGTGGTGGTTATTTATCTACATCAGCGGATATTGCAAAATTAGGTCAAGCCTATATTGACAATAAAATCGGAGTTAAAGATGAAATTCTAAGTCAATTTTTAACTTCTCAACAAGTTCAGGGTACTTCATCTTACTATGGTTTAGGCTGGCAGGTAAGTGAAGATGCCAAAGGAAGTAAATTCTATGGTCACGTGGGCAACGGAGTAGGAGGCTACTCTAATTTCTTTGTTTATCCAAAAGAGCAATTGGTCTTTTCAATTTTAATTAACTGTACAGATCCAAAAATACAGACAGACCTAGATGCAATTGTCGATTGTTTTTTCAAAGTGGGTAACGCTTAGGGGGCTAATTATTTTTTAAGTTTTAAAGAAGAGGTATATTAGTCTCGACAACCATTCAGATTTTGAGTATCCTATGAGTCAATCAACAGAGACCTCCCAAGTTTTAGAGAATAAGAAAAACATAAAATGGCTTCAACGACTCAAAGAAGAAAGTTGGGAAGCAGAATTATTAGTTTCTGCAATTGCAATTTTTGGTACGTTTCAGCTATTTGGGCTGATAGAATGGGTGACAAATAAATATATTGACTTATTACCTATTGAACAGTATCAGTACGGATATTTTATAGTTTTTATGGGTTTGTTGGCCATCAGTATTCTAGTATCCATGTTTGTAATTCATTTCTTTTTACGTGCTTATTGGATTGGTCTAGTTGGGTTGAACTCTGTCTTTCCTGATTATAGCATTGAAGACAGTGCATATTCTAAAATTTATACGGAGAAGATTTTAGGAATATTACCCAAACAAGAAGATACTATTCAGAAAGTAGATGAATTATGTAGTGTGATTTTTTCGGCTGCTTTTACAATTCTTTTAATTTACATGTACATGTCTGTATTTCTGAGCGTTTACATGTTGATATATAATTTATTGATAGACTATGTTCCAAGTTATATACTCTTAATTCCCCTCTTTATATCTTTAATTTTACTTGTTCTGCAAACTATTTTTAGTGTTATAGGAAATTTAAAAATGTTCAAAACTAACGTTTGGGTCCAAACTTGGATGTTTAAGCTTGTTCGTCTTACGACATTGGTAACGTATGGTCCATTGTACAAGTATTTACTTCAGGTAACGATGGTTTTTGGTTCTAATTTTAAAAAGAAAAAATCACTAGTGTTTTTAATTTTGTTATTTTTTGTTTCTGGTATGTGTGTTGCCATTGTTAAAATTCAAGACACCAATATTTTTCATTTGATTAATCCAATTAGTTATGATGTTCACAAAATGCAATTGAGTTACTATGAGAATCAAAATATAAATGAATCATTTTTAATAACCCCTCAAATACAATCAGATATAATAGAGGATAATACTGTAAAATTATTTATCCCAGTTTTCCATCATGAGCGTAATTATCAAAAAACTACCTGTGGTGAATTTAACGATGACGATAGTTTGTCAATAGATGGGAACAGAGTTAATGCACAGCAGTTTTATCTTGATTGTTATGAGAAGTATCATTCTGTAGAATTAAACGGTCAATTGTTGAAAATTGATTTTCTTAAAAAAAATCATCCTATTTCAGAGCAATTCGGTATTGTTGGTTTTATAGATAAAAACTTATTAAAAAAAGGAAAGAATATTATTGAAGTAACCAAAACCTTAGGAGAAGCGAGAGAATTTAACTGGTCTATTCCGTTTTATTATCAACCAAATACATCGCATAATTAGCATCTACTCATGTTGCGCTATTTACAAATTCATTCAATATTTAACACAAAACCTTCACTTTTTGAGACAGAAATTGATTTTTTCAAAAAAATAAAATGGAAAACAACCATTTTTAAATAAAATTACTACTTTAGCCAAAGTTTACAAGCACAATGACAAAACAATATTTCTGGAACGGTTTTTATTTTTACTTCTTTTTTAAGAGAGGTACGGGACTGTTGTAGTATATTTTAAATATAAAATAGAATCTAAGTTCCGATGTACATCGGAACTTTTTTTTTGTTTAAAAATTGAAATCATCCTAAACGTAGCCAAAGGGTTTTGTAGTAAGTTGAAATGTGAATTATGAGTTTAAAAATAGCCATACAGGGAATTAAAGGGAGCAACCATCACCAAGTTGCAAAAGATTGTTTTGGTGATGATATAGCACTAGTGGAATGTCTTTCTTTTGATGCGTTGGTAGACAAATTATTGTCTAAAGAAGCGGATCAAGGAGTTATGGCTATAGAGAACTCGATTGCAGGATCTATAATACCTAATTATGCATTGGTTAATCATAATGATTTGCACATAATCGGTGAGTATTATTTGAATATTCATCATAATCTTATGGTGCTAAAGGGACAGAAAATAGAAGATATCACTGAGGTAAGTTCTCACCCTATGGCTTTGTTACAGTGTAAGGAATATTTCAGGCAATATCCGCACATAAGATTGGTGGAAGATGTGGATACAGCAGAGACGGCAAGACGCATACAAGAAAAAAAATTAAAGCATGTTGCAGCTATTGCACCGAATGTAGCGGCAGAATTATATGGGTTGGACATCGTAGCGAACGACATACAGACCATTAAAAATAATGCCACTCGTTTTATCATTGTAAAGACAAAAAACAATGTATTGCCAGAAGCTGAAATTACAAAGGCTTCATTACGGTTCATAACCGACCATAAACGGGGAAGTTTAGCTGCTGTGCTTAATGTTATGAGTGATTGTAGATTGAATTTGACAAAGATCCAGTCGTTACCGGTAATAGAAACGCCATGGAAATATGCCTTTTTTGTTGATGTTACTTTTACAGAATATAGAGACTTTGTGAAAGCAAAAAGTCTATTGGACATCATGGCAGAGGACTTTAAAGTTTTAGGTGAATATAAAAATGTAAGACAATGATACGTACGGCCGAAAGGTTAAATACCATACAGGAATACTACTTCTCAAAAAAATTGAGAGAGGTACGCGGCTTAATGGCGCAGGGTAAACCTATCATAAATATGGGGATTGGAAGTCCAGATTTGGCTCCGTCTCAAGAAGTGTTAAATGCAATACAGGAAGCTGTATTGGAAAGTGGTGCACATCAATATCAAAGTTACCAAGGACTACCACAATTAAGAGCAGGTATAGCTAATTTTTATAAGAAGAAATTTAATGTAACTGCAAGTCCAGAGACAGAAATTCTGCCTTTAATGGGGTCTAAGGAAGGTATCATGCATATTAGTCTTGCCTTTTTAAATGAAGGAGATGAAGTGTTGATTCCTAACCCAGGTTATCCTACATATACATCGGTTACCAATTTGGTTGGTGCAGTGCCTAAATATTACGATTTAACTGCAGATAACGGTTGGTTTCCAGATTTAGAAGAATTGGCAAAGCAAGACTTGACTAAGGTTAAGATTATGTGGTTAAGTTACCCACATATGCCTACGGGAGCTACGGCAACGAAAGAACAATTTGTGAAGATTGTTGGTTTTGCCAAAGAGCATAGCATTCTGTTGGTGAATGATAACCCATATAGTTTTGTATTGAATGCAGAACCTGCAAGTATCTTGAGTATACCAAATGCTAAAGAAGTGTGCTTAGAATTAAATTCTTTGAGCAAAACTTTTAATATGGCAGGTTGGCGCGTAGGTTTTGTATTAGGTAGTGAGGAGCACATTAATGCTATTTTAAAGGTAAAAAGTAATATGGATTCTGGTATGTTTTACGGAATTCAAAAAGGAGCCATTGCAGCATTAAATAGTAGTGATGATTGGTTTGATGATTTGAACAAAGTGTATAGCGAGCGTAGAGAATTGATTTTTCAGCTAGCAGAAACACTTGGGTGTACTTTTGATAGAAATGCAGTAGGTATGTTCGTTTGGGCAAAATTACCTAAAGGCAGTGTATCATCAGAAGAATTTATAGATGACATATTGTATACAAAAGATTTGTTTATAACACCAGGTACTATATTCGGTAGTAATGGTGAAGGCTATATTCGCTTTTCACTTTGTATTACACAGGATAAAATAAAAGAAGCAATTAAAAGATTTTAATAATTAGATAAAACGACTAAAGCGTAGCTTTAAAAATGAATGTATTTGTAATTGGTATCGGTTTAATAGGAGGTTCTCTGGTAAAGGATATAAAGTCTGCTTTTGACAATGTAACTGTTTATGGAATAGAATCTAACGAGGCAAATTTAGCTGAGGCATTGGCTTTGAGTATAATCGATAAGAAAGCGACCTATCAAGATTTACAATTGGCAGATATGGTTATTGTTAGCATACCGGTTGATGTAATGGTAACAGAGCTTCCTACAATTTTAGATGCTGTTAATGAAGACTGTGTAGTTTTTGATGTAGGGTCAACGAAGGCATTAATCTGTAAAACGTTGGAAAACCATCCAAAGAGAAGAAATTTTTTAGCATGTCACCCAATTGCAGGAACAGAATTTTCAGGTCCGTCTGCGGCTGTAAACAATTTGTTCAAGGACAAAACGAATATTATTTGCGAGGTAGAATTAACTGCTTTTAAGCTTCAAGAAAAAGCTTTAAAAGTTTTTCAGGCAGTAGGCATGAGAATTCGGTATATGAATCCGGTGGCACACGATAAGCACATTGCCTATGTGTCGCATTTATCGCACATTAGTGCATTTATGTTGGGCAAAACGGTAATAGAGAAAGAAAAGAACGAACGCGATATTTTTGATATGGCGGGTAGTGGTTTTGAAAGTACGGTGCGTTTGGCAAAAAGTTCGCCAGCCATGTGGACACCAATTTTCAAACAGAATAAAGAGAATGTAGTAGAAACATTAGAAGAGTACATTCAAAATCTTACAGCTTTTAAAGATTTGTTGCTGAAAGATGATTACGAGGGCATTTATAATGAAATGAATAATACGAATAAGATTAAAGGAATATTAAAAAAGAATACCGTTAAACAAGAAATAGAATAATTAAAATGGAAAATTCAAAACAAATGAGAACATGGTTGGATGACTTAAACCTAGACCATCCACTAGTAATAGCAGGGCCATGTAGTGCGGAAACAGAGGAACAAGTGCTAGGCATAGCACACTCCTTAAAAGATACCGATGTAAATTATTACAGAGCAGGTATCTGGAAACCACGTACTCGCCCAGGAAATTTTGAAGGAGTAGGCGCTTTAGGTCTTAAATGGCTTCAGAAAGTTAAGGCTGAAACAGGTATGAAAACAGCAACAGAAGTTGCTAACCGTGCACACGTTGAATTGGCTTTAGAGCATGATATTGATTTATTATGGATCGGAGCAAGATCAACGGTAAGCCCGTTTATCGTTCAAGAAATTGCCGATGCATTAAAAGGAACCGACAAAGTGGTGTTGGTAAAGAATCCTGTAAATCCAGATTTAGCTTTATGGTTAGGAGCCGTTGAGCGTTTGGCTACTGCAGATATTAAAAATTTAGGAGTAATACATAGAGGTTTCTCTACGTATGAGAAAACTAAATATAGAAATATTCCAGAATGGCAAATGGCTATTGATTTACAGACTAAATTTCCAGATTTACCTATTATCAATGACCCATCGCACATTACAGGAAATAGAGAAATGATTTTTGATGTATCACAAACTGCTCTTGATCTTAATTTTGACGGATTGATGATAGAAACACATCATGATCCAGATAATGCATGGAGTGATGCTGCACAGCAAGTGACACCAAGCAAATTGGTTCAGATCATGAGAGATCTTAAAATTCGTAAAGAGGATAATACCGAGGCTGAGTATAATGCAAAGCTGAACAACCTTAGAGCCAATATTGATATTATTGATAATCAATTAATTGAAACTTTAGGTAAGCGTATGAAAACTTCAGATGCAATCGGTGAGCTTAAAAAAGAGAAAAACGTAGCAGTGTTGCAAAGTACACGTTGGAACGAAATTTTAGGAGCTATGATACTTGAAGGAGAAAGCAAGGGGCTAAGTGAAGAGTTTGTTCTTCGTATGTTCAAAGCAATTCACCAAGAGTCTATTCGTCATCAAGAAAAAATAGTAAACGCTTAAGGTTAGCTTAACTTTATAAATATAAAACATCCGCATATTGCGGATGTTTTTTTGTGGTTAATTTAATATTGTAAGAAAAGTTATACGTTTTAACAATATACCGAACGGTCATCCGTTAGGGCTTTGTAAAACCATTTTTAACCAAACCAAGAGTATGAAAAAAATAGTATTAGTAGGTATAATGTTGATTGCATCTATATCGGCAAAAGCACAATCTTATATAGGCTATTTGACTGATAACTATAGTGGTGTAAATAGTGTAATCTCTAACCCTGCGAATATTGCAGATTCTCGTTTTAAAACAGATATCAATTTAGTGGGTGCAAGTGCTTTTCTTGCCAATGATTATATAGGAGTAGGTTTCTCAGAATTAGTTTCTAGTGATTTTGAATATGACACCGACGCAAATCTAATGTTATCAAACAATAATAATTTTTCAGGTAATGTAGATATATTAGGTCCATCCTTTATGTTTAATATTGGTAGAACATCATCTATAGCCATATTTACCAGGGCAAGAAGTTTTGTTACAGGTAATGAGTTTAATGGCGAAAGTCTAGATGATCTTGATGACAGTATAGATGAGAGTCAAGATTTTATAGTGGACGAAGGAGATTTCTTTGCATCAGGTCACGGTTGGGCAGAAGTAGGTCTTACCTACGCGCAAGAGTTGATGAATAAAGAAGAACATTTCTTAAAAGGCGGTCTCTCTTTAAAGTATTTAAAAGGTTTTGGTAATGCGTATGTTACAGGTAGAAATGTAACTATAAATTATGATGCCGACGGTGCAACATTACCTGATAGTTCAACTATAGGAACTTTAGAATCTACAGGCGATTTAATTTATGGTCGTGCAGATGATTATGATAACGATAATTACGATTACGAAGTGCCAGATGCAAAAGGTTTTGGAGTCGATTTAGGTTTTGTATATGAATGGAGACCTAAATACGAAGATTATGTAGTTACGGGTGCAGACGGTGAAAAAACTGTTATGAAAGACAAAAATAAATACAAGCTTAAATTTGGTTTGTCGCTTACTGATATTGGATCGGTTAATTATAAGGGTAGTTTAATTGATACTTATAATATCAACAACACCATTACCCAAGATGATTATGACAACATTGAAGATTCTGATGATTTGCAGAATCTATATACCTTTACGCAAGCTACAGAAGACATGAAAGCTGGTTTGCCAACTGCACTTCATTTTAACGCAGATTGGAATATTAAAAACAATTTTTATTTAAATTTCAATACAGATCTATCAATGCGTTCTGCTGGTGAAAATGTATTAAGAACAGCAAATGTATTTTCATTGACACCACGTTTTGAGAGTAAATGGTTTAGTTTCTATTTACCGGTAAGTAGCTATCAATATAGCGGTCTGCAAATAGGTGCAGGTTTACGTGCGGGTCCACTTTACATTGGTTCGGGTTCTGTAATATCTACATTCACTAAGAATGAAATTCAAGGAGCAGATGTTTATGCAGGTTTAAAAATACCGGTGTATTATGGTCAGCCTAAAGATTCTGATGATGATGGCATTCCTAATAAGGAAGATGGTTGTCCTAAAAAAGCAGGGCCAATTGAAAACAACGGTTGCCCTTGGGGAGATACTGATAGCGATACTGTAATGGATAACGAAGATCAATGTCCAGATGAAGCAGGACCAGTAGAGAACAACGGTTGCCCATGGGTAGATACTGATGGGGATACTATAATGGATAATGAAGATCAGTGTGTAGATGAAGTAGGACCGGTAGAGAATAATGGCTGTCCTTGGACAGATTCTGATGGCGATTCAGTTATTGATAAGGACGATGAATGTCCTAATGAAATGGGTACTGTTGCAAACAAAGGTTGTCCTGAGCCGGTAGTTACTGCTGAGGTTCAAAAGTCTTTGAATGAGTATGCAAAAACAATTTTATTTACTACAGGTAAATCATTACTTAAAGATGAATCTACACCAGTATTGGTAGATATAATTGGAATATTAAATGAATACCCAAATGCTGATTTTACGATAGAAGGACATACAGATAGCGTAGGTTCTGAAATTACGAATCAAAAATTATCAGAGAAAAGAGCACAAGCCGTATTACAATTTTTAATTACTGGTGGTATTTCACCATCAAGGTTAACTGCTATCGGTTATGGAGAAAGTAAGCCAATTGCTACTAATATGTATAAAGATGGTAGGCAGAAAAATAGACGTGTTGAGATAAATTTAGCACAATAATTTTAAAATTTATTCAATAAAAAAGCCCAGTAAAACTGGGCTTTTTTTATGGTATTTTTTATCTTTTAAAAATATATCTGGTAATGAAAATACCTGAGGAATCACCCTTGCCGCTATCACTTTCTACGGCACTGGTAACAAATGCTAATTCCCATCCTTCGGCAACCATAGCATTTATTTTAGAAGTTATAACAGCATCATTGGCAGCTATATTCTGAAAACGGATACCTCCAATATTGAAAAAATTCAAGAGTTTAGTTTCGTCAAAATCTCTTACCCTAATTTCATCTCTTTTAGATTTGTTACGGCTATTATCATCTTCGGTTTGGGTTGTGGTAAATTCTGCATAATTCTTTTCTTCGTTACCATCTATAATTCTAGAACGTCCCATGCCACTTGATACGATAGATTCTACACTGGTAATAACTTTAAACTCTTGTGCACTCAAGCTTAATGCGCCACATATAATTAATAAAACACTAAAAATACTTCTTCTCATGATTTTGGTTTTTTATAAAATTGGTCACCTATTTGATGATTATGAATTATTAACAGGTTATAATTTAATTAATTGTATAAAACATGCTGAAACTTTGAAGTATATCTATTTTTGTTGTGTTAAGATGTAAGATTAGGTATAAAAAAACCCGATGTATTTACATCGGGTTTTAAATAAGAAGTGTATTTTTTTATTGAATAGAGAAATCAAATACAGATTGATTATCTCTTCCTTGAGGTACTTGACCTTGGTAAATAAAGCAATATTCACCTGGCTCTAAAGAATCAGGAGTAACTTTGAATTTATTTCCTTCGATTTCTTCGATAGCGAAGTTAAGCGCGTATTTTGGATCTATACCACTACTACTAGTTATCCAGCTGCTTTTACCGGTAATAACTTCTCTAAGGTTCTTTCTTTCTTTTACTGTAAGTTTTACCAAAACAAACTCGTTAGGGTTACTTGCCATTCTAAACCACCAGTTAAAGATGCCTGTATCGCCACCTTGGTTGTTCTGCATGTTATCAACTTCAGTTACATTTGGATCAAAGACAAAAGTGAACTCTGGTTGATTTTGACGAATAACATTATTGGATTGTGTTTTAGGTAATTGTGCTTTTTGCTTAGCGTTGATTAAACCAGAAACCAATTTTTGTGCTACCTGATTAGAGTTTGCTCCAGAAAATACACTTGGCTGAACCAATTTGTCTTCTCCGCTAGCATCAGTATAATAGATACCTGTTTTAGATTTTGTGTTCTGTTTAGACTTGTCCATTATTAAAGACAATATTTCAGAAGAAACACCTGCATTTTTCATTGCACCTAAGGCGGTAATAGAAGCATCGAATTTTACATCCGAAGTGTTTATTTTATCAATTATCATATAATCGTCGAAACCAAGCTCGACCATTTGTACTACAGATTCGTTTGTAATTGTCTCTTGGGCAGCCCCAAAAGTAAACGCTGATAGGGCTAGTGTCAGCAATAAATTTTTAACGGATTTCATTTTCTTGATTTTGGTTAATTTTTAATGTTATAGTTCTAAATCCAAATTTATGTTAATTTTTATATTTAAAGCAGTTACTTTGTATAAAAGGAAGGTATTTTGGATAAATGGTAGGAATTGTATACAAATCTACGGGAAGTTGGTACACTGTTAAGGCAGAAAATGGCGATTTCTATGAATGTAGAATAAAAGGAAAGTTTAGGATAAAGGGTATAAAAAGTACAAATCCTGTTGCGGTTGGTGACTATGTGCGTTTTGAAGTGGAGGCTACTGGTGATGATACCTTTGGTATTATAAATGAAATCGAAAAACGTAAAAATTACATCATTCGTAAATCTGTTAACCTATCTAAGCAGACCCATATTATAGCGGCTAATTTAGATCAAGTATTTTTATTGGTTACATTGAATAATCCGCCTACATATCCCGTTTTTATAGATCGATTTTTAATTACGGCCGAAGCATACGAAATTCCTGCAGTATTACTATTCAATAAAGTAGATGCATATACACCAGAAGAGTTAGATGAAATTAAATTCTTAGCGGCATTATATCGAAAAATAGGGTATACCTGTATTGGTATTTCGGCAGCGACAGGAAAAAATGTAGATAAGGTAAAAGAAATGATGGTAGGTAAGACCTCTATGTTTTCTGGTCATTCTGGGGTTGGTAAGTCGACATTGGTTAATGTCATAGAGCCTAATTTAGATATTAAGACAAAACAGATTTCTCAGCAGCATGCACAAGGTCAGCATACTACGACGTTTGCAGAAATGTACGATTTAAGCTTTGATGCACGTATTATAGATACTCCTGGTATAAAAGGATTTGGTATCGTTGATATGGAAAAAGAAGAAATAGGAAACTATTTTCCAGAGTTCTTTAAGCTGAAACAACATTGTAAATTTAATAATTGTATTCATGTAGACGAGCCAAAATGTGCCGTAAAAGATGCTTTAGATGCAGGTGATATAGCATGGAGTAGGTATAATAGTTACCTGCAAATGATAAAGGGTGAAGACGAGCATTATAGGGTAGATATACATGATGAGAAGAAATGAGAGCAGTAATACAACGTGTTTCAAAAGCCAGTGTAACGGTTAATGGAGAAAAGATAAGTGCCATTGAAGAAGGTGTTTTAATTCTTATCGGAATTGAAAATCTAGATACCCAAGAAGATATTGACTGGCTCACGAATAAAATAGTCAACCTACGTATTTTTAATGACGACGAAGGGGTGATGAACAATTCTCTGTTGGATCAAAACGGCGATGCCATTGTGGTAAGTCAATTTACCTTACATGCAAGTACCAAAAAAGGAAATCGCCCATCTTATATAAAAGCTGCACGACCAGAAGTAGCTATTCCATTATATGAAGCTTTTATTGCTACTATAGAATCTAAAATGGATAAGAAAGTTGGTACTGGTGAATTTGGTGCAGATATGAAAGTTGAATTATTGAATGATGGTCCTGTGACTATACTTATTGATACTAAGGATAAATCTTAAAATTCAATAAATTTTTCGCATATTTTGTAAGAAATCTACTGTTTTTGTCGTTTGGATAAAAACCAGCTTACCAAATTATATGCGCTTATTCTTTTTATTCCTTTTCTTCACGGTAACTCATACTACGAGTTCCCAAGATTACAGTTTTATAAAAATAAAACCTTCTCTATTAAAAAACTCAGATGCAGTTGTTCGTTTAGATGAAAGCACTATTCTAGTAAAATCTTCTGATTATATGGAGGTTACATCAAAAAGAGTGGTTACGGTTTTAAATGAAAGTGGTTCAAAACATGTAAATGCGACTGTGTTTTACGACAAAGAAACATCAATAAAAGACCTTGAGGCATTAATATTAGATGCTGGTGGTAAGGAAATAGAAAAGTTTAAAGAAAAAGATTTTATTGATCAAACTGCTACTGGTGAAGGAACCCTTTATTCGGACTCTCGAGTAAAATTTCTTAGATATACTCCTATAAAATACCCATATACGGTTGTTTTAACTAAAAAATATACAACCTCTGATACCGCTTTTATGCCAAGGTGGTATTTTATAGATGGGTACCGATTAAGTGTTGAAAAAAGTGAGTTTCATTTGAGTTTGCCGTCCAATATGAAATATAGGTTCAAGGATAATAACCTAGAAACATTTGGGGTTCAAAAATCTAATAATAATATAGGATTAAGCTATAAAGTTGTTGATTTAAAGGCACTTGAATCTGAAGATTTTGATCCTGAATTTAGAGATTTTGCACCTAATGTACAGTTAGCCTTAGAAAATTTTCACTTGAAAGGGGTAGATGGGCATGCAACTACATGGAAAGAATTTGGTAGTTGGATATATAATTCCCTATTACAGGAAAGGGGAGAACTTAGTTCTGCTACTACTCAAAAAATAAAAAACTTAGTAAAGGATACAGAAGATCCCAAAGAAAAAATTAGACGGGTATATCAATATGTCCAGGATAATACTAGGTATATAAGTGTGCAAATGGGTATTGGCGGTTGGGAGCCAATTAGTGCTAACGAAGTTGATAGAGTTAAGTATGGAGATTGTAAAGGATTAACCAATTATACCATGGCTTTATTAAAAGCAGTAGGTATAGATTCATATTATACTATTGTTTCTGCAGACTCAAGCATGCGAAGTTTAGATTATGACTTTCCTTCATTACAAGGTAACCATGCTTTTTTAAATGTACCCTTAGATGGTGAGGAACTGTGGTTGGAGTGTACTAGTCAAGTAGTGCCTGCTAATTTTTTAGGGACCTTTACGGATGACAGATATGTGTTGAAAGTCGGTCCTGATGGAGGGGAAATGGTTAAGTCAAGAAAATATTTGCCAGAACAAAGTAAGCAAATAACGACAGCGAAAATTACAATAGGAGAAAACGAGATTAATGCGGTAGTAGAAATAAAAAGCACCGGTATTCAATACAATCAAAAATACGGGTTAGTAAATGACAGTAAAGAAGATATAGAGAAATATTATAAACATTATTGGGATTATGTCAATGATGTTCACATTCTAAATCATGATGTAAAAAATGATAAGGATAGTATTATTACTGTTGAAAATGTTGAATTTAAGACCTCAGGGTATCTTTCTAAAGCAGGAGAACGACTTCTATTTGCTCCAAACATGTTAAATAGAAATGAGTATGTACCTAAAAGGGGGAAAGATAGAAGCCGAGATGTGGTAATTAAAAGGGGGTATTTAGATGAAGATGAGTTCTTAATAGAGTTACCGGACAACTACGAAATAGAATCTAGCTTAAAGACGATAGATTTAAAAAATAATTTTGGTGAGTATTCAGTTAGTTTAATTAAGGTTTCAGAAAGTCAGTTTAAATACAATAGAAGATTATTAATTAAACCTGGCGTCTTTTCAAATACAACTTATGATGATTATCGAAATTTCAGAAAAGAAATAGCAAAATCAGATAAAAATAAGATTGTCCTGCTGAAAAAATAAATACCAATTAAAACCATTCGATTTTTATGACAATTGACAATAATTTTATGTTAGGCAAGAACTTTTATATACTAATTTCTCTAGTTTTTACGTCTACTTTTTTAGTAGCTCAAAACATTGATTACGGTAAAGTTTCAAAAGAAGAACTAACACAAGGCTTTAGTTCTATAGATAGCACAGCATCTGCAGAGTATTTATATAAATACAGAAAAACTTATTTCAATTACGTTTCTGGTGTTGGTTTTAGTTTAATTACCGATGTACATGAACGTATTAAGATTTATAGTAAAGAAGGATTTGAGTTTGCCACCAAAAAGATACGATTATATAAAGATGGAAATGAAATTGAGGATGTAAATAAGCTTAAGGCTAAAACTTACAATTTAATAGATGATAAAATAGAAGAAACCCCTCTAAAAAAAGAAGGGAAATTCAAAATTGAAATATCAGAGAATGTTAATGAGGAATCATTTACAATGCCAAATATTAAAGAAGGGTCAATAATAGAATATAGGTATAGTATAAGCTCGCCCTTCATATACAACATAGATGAATTTATCTTTCAGCATGATATTCCAGTAAAGAAAATAGAAGCTTTTTTTGAAGCACCAGAATATTTTGTTTTTAGAATGAATGTTAAAGGTTTTATGAATGTAATGCCTAAGCGAGAACAATTTAATAAGTCGTTAGATTACACTCAACGTGTAGCATCTGGTGGTACTACCAGTGCTGGTGCGGGTCAGGGCCTTGGTAGAACCACTCAAGTAAGAGGTAGTGTAAAATATATGAACAATGTAATTAGCTTTGATTTAAGTGATATAGAACCATTAAAAGAAGAACCATTTGTAAATGAACTTAGAAATTACAGGTCAGGGGTTAAGTATGAGTTGTCTTACACACAATTTCCTAATTCAAACAAGGAGTTTTATTCGCGTACGTGGGAAGATGTTGTTGAAACTGTATATAAGAATCCAAGATTTGGAGATGAATTAAAAAAGAAAAACTATTTCAAAGAAGATTTAAATGTAATAATTAAAGATTTAACTAATATTAAAGAGAAAGTAAATGCAATATTTTCATTTGTTAAGTCTAAAGTTAAATGGGACCAGAGCTATGGTAAATATACCAAACAAGGTGTTAAACAAGCCTATCAGACTGGGGTAGGAAATACTGCGGAAATTAATTTAATGTTAACGGCTATGTTAGATTTTGCAAATCTAGAATCTAATCCTGTTTTAGTGAGTACAAGGTCTAATGGAATGCCACTTTTTCCTACTAGAGAGGGGTTTAATTATATAGTAAGTAGTGTTAGGCTAAATGGAGATATTATTTTGTTAGATGCTACAAGTCAAAATAGCTTACCTAGTGTATTGCCTATTAGGGCTTTAAATTGGGAAGGTCGCATGATTTCAAAAGATGGTAAGTCTACCATAATAAATCTTTACCCGACCAGTAAGGGGTCAATTCAAACTTTTCAGAATATTAGTTTAAGTGAAAACGGAACTGCAGTAGGCAAAATTAGAAATGTTTATAAAGAGCATCAGGCTCTGTCCTTTAGGGATGAATACCGTAAAAATAAACAAGAATCATATTTGAATCAATTGGTAGATAAGTATGATGGGATTGAAATAAACAATTTGGAAGTAAAGAATAGCAATGAACTAGCTAAACTGCCGATAGAGTCTTTTGATTTTACTACAGAAAGTGAAATCGATGTAGTTTCAAATAAGATATATTTTTCACCATTATTGTTTTTAGCCACAAAAGAAAACCCTTTTAAACAAGAAAAAAGAGAATTTCCAATAGATTTTAGTTTTCCATTTGAAAACATATCAACTAGTATAATTAACCTTCCAGAAGGGTATAGGGTAGTATCTATTCCAGAAGCTATAGCTATAGCTTTGCCTAATGGAATGGGGAGTTTTAGTTATGCGATTAATAATGTTGGTAATGTTTTACAATTAAAAGTATCGAAGAAAATTAATTATCCAGTTATACCTGCAGAATACTATCCTAGTCTAAAAGAATATTATAGCAAGATGATAGAAAAATTGAATGAAAAAGTTGTTCTGACCAAAGTATAGAATTAAAAAACCAACTTTTTTCTTTTTCGAATTATATACTCTGTATTATAACTAGGCATACTATAATTAATTCTATTACTGATTTAAGCATCAAAAATTGTATTTATTAAAAAGTAGAAATTAATGAAATTACATTTAACAATCATCTTTGCAATTATTTCAATCTCAATAAACGCACAAAGTAGTGATGTGAAATTTGGGAAGGTTTCAATAGAGGAGGTTTCTCAAAAACAACATGTTATAAATAGTGATGCAGAAGCAGCCATTCTTTTTAAAAAAGAAAGAATGTTTTATAATTATTCTTCAGGTAAAGGTTTTGGAACTACACGAGAAGTCCATTTAAGAATTAAGATATATAATAAATCTGGTTTAGACTGGGCTACAAGAGTTGTATCTCTTTATACGTCTAGTTCTGGAGAACAAAAGATTTATAATATTAAAGGATATACTTATAATCTTGTTAATGGAAAAATCGAAGAAGACAAGCTGAAAAAGGAAGGCTCGTTTTTAGAAAATGTTAGTAAATATCGTAATCATGTTTCTATTACTATGCCAAATGTCAAAGTAGGTAGTGTCATTGATATACAGTACGATATATCTTCAGATATGGTCGGTTATATGGATGATTTTAGACTACAATATGGTATTCCGTTAGATTATGTAGAATTAAGTGTGGAAGTGCCAGAATATTTTAATTTCAAACGATTTACAAAAGGGTTTCATCCAATTTCGTTAAAAGAATCTCAAAGTAATAGAAAAATTAACTATAACTATAAAACGAAGAGAGATGATAGCTTTGGGTCGGTAGGTTCAAAATCAACAAATCAATTGGCCGAACTTGAATTTTTCGAGAAGCACTACGAAATAAATGCAGAGAATATTCCAGCATTAAAAGAAGTAGATTTCACCAATAATATTGAGAACTATAGAAGTGCTATTGTGTTTGAGCTAGAGTCTACAAAATTTCCAAGCGTGGGTTACAAGGTATACAGTAAGTCTTGGGAAGATGTTGCAAGTTCTATCTATAAATATGATGAATTTGGAAATGAGCTTAATAAACACCGTTTTTTTCAAAATGACTTAGATGCAATTATAGCAGAAAACAAAGATTCAAATCTATTAGCCTCGGAAATATATAAATATGTTCAAAATAGAATGACGTGGAATGATTATTATGGCGTTGGTTGTAATAGTGGAGTAAAGAAAGCATATGAAGACAAGAAAGGAAATGTTGCAGATATAAATTTATTGCTTACTTCAATGCTAAGGTATGCTGGGCTTAAGGCTAATCCTGTACTAGTAAGCACAAAGTCTAACGGGATTCCAATTTTTCCTACAACCAATGGTTTTAACTATGTGATTGCAGCTATAGAAAACGGTGAGAATTTCATATTATTAGATGCTACTGAAAAAATGTTGGCAATAAATGAACTACCTATACGTGCAATGAATTGGAACGGTCGTTTAGTTAGAGAAGACGGAACTTCGAAAGAAGTTTCTTTAGCTGCTAAGAATATTTCAAATAAGTTCATTTTTATGCAAGGGAATATTATAGATGATGGTTCAGTTGAAGGTAAAATGAAAACTCGTCTAAGTGATAATTTAGCTTTTGACTATAGAACAGAGAATTATGATAAAACTCAAGATGAAATTTTAAAGAATTCTTCTACATTATTTGAGAATATTGAAATAGATGATTTTGAATTAAAAAATAGTAAAGCTCCAGATAAACCTTTAGAGTATTCTTTAAGCTTTAATTATGAAGGTCAAGTAGAAGTCATTGGAGATAAATTATATTTTAATCCTTTAATGTTTTTGACTTTAAATGAAAACCCTTTTAAGCTTGACGCTAGAGAATACCCTGTAGATTTTAATTATTCATTTTCAAATAAGATTAGTGCTACGTATACCTTACCAGAGGGTTATAAAATAGAATCTATGCCAGAGAAAATTACAATAGGTCTACCTAATAAAATAGGTATGTTCAATTTCGCTATTATACAGAATGGGAATCTTTTACAGGTGATAAGTACCACTAAAATTAATGAAGCAATTATTCCTGCTTTTTATTACGAGTCTTTAAAAGAATTTTACGGTCAAATGGTTTCTAAGCAGACAGAGAAAGTGGTGCTGTCAAGATTATAAATAACGGATAATTTGCCTGCAATGGTAATTTATTACTCCTTAAAATGATGAATTAAATATCGAACTGAAATGTATAAATCTTGCCAATTGGTATTCTTATTCCTTTTCCTGTTAAGTGTTACGGTCATTAATGCTCAAGACAAAGTGGAATTCAGTGTTCTTTCAGAATCAGAAAGTACATTTACATCTTATGAAAAAGATTCAGCTGCAACAGCGGTTTATCTTTATGAGTACGGAAATAATTATTTCGAGATTAGAGATAATTATATATGGCTAATAACAAAATATCATGCCAAAATTAAAATTTTAGAAAAGGAAGGTTTTGACTATTCAAATATTGAAATTCCTCTTTATCGTTCAAAAGATAGAAAAGAGAAAATAGTTAAAATTAAAGGACTAACTCATAATGGAGAGGTAAAGACTTACGTAAAGAAACCAGAATTTTTTGAGGAGGAAGTAAGTGAGAAATGGTCACAAATAAAATTCACTTTTCCGAATATAAAAGAGGGTTCAATAATTGAGTATGAGTATGAAATGCAATCTCCTTTCTATTTTACATTTACTGGATGGAGTTTTCAAGAGGAAATACCAAAGTTATATTCAGAATTTAATGCCAAAATACCTGGTAATTGGTTATATAATAGGAGTTTAAAAGGTGAGCTGGATTTAGCGGTAAATGAAGCAGAAATCGTTAAAGGGTGTTTTAAGTTTCCTGGTACTAAAGATGATAGCGACTGCGAAGCTTTAAAATATGTAATGAAAGACATACCTGCATTTGAAGATTCTGAAGAGTATATGCTCTCATCTAATAATTACAGGTCTAAGTTAGAATTTGAGTTATCTGAATATAAAAGTTTCTATGGCGGAACCGAAAAATATACAAAATCCTGGGAAGACGTAGATAAGGAATTTAAAACGGATAAGGATATCGGTAGTCAACTGCGAAAGAAGAATTTTTTTGAAAAAAATGTAGACAAGAAATTACTAACAGAAGGGGATGAGTTAACACGTGCAAAAAATATTTTTGAATTTGTAAAAGACCATTTTACCTGGAATGAAAAATATAGTATTTGGCAAGATAATAAGGTAAAAACAGCTTTTGATGAAAAAAGAGGTAATGTAGCTGAAATAAATATAGCTCTAATAAACTTGCTTAATGCTGCAGATATAGAGGCTAATATGATGGTATTAGCAACTAGGAACAGAGGACTACCTAAAAAGACCCATCCAGTAATGAATGATTTTAATTACTTGGTGGCAAAAGTGGATATTGGCGGTGAGTCATATTTGTTAGATGCAACAAATAAATATATGCCATTCGGAATGTTGCCTTTTCGTTGTCTAAATTATTACGGAAGGGTAATGGATTTTGATAATGAAAGCTATTGGTATGATATTGTGCCAGAGAAATCAAATTCTCAAATGATCAGAGCTCAAATGACTATTGATCCAATAGAAAAAAAGCTTTCTGGGATTTTTGATTACATTACTATGGGTTATAAGAAAGTTTCTCAAGAGGAAATATTGGAAACAACTAAGGAAGAAGATTACCTAGAGAAATTAGAAGAAGAAATATCAGATGATTTTCATATTGTCTCTCATGAAAAGAAATTAGAGTATTCAGATGAAAAAAAGATTACAGAAAGATTCAATTTTGAAATTGAAAATGTATTTCAAGGAGATAATATTTATTTGAATCCATTTGCTATAAAATTCTTCGAAAAAAATCCTTTTACTTCTTCAGAAAGAAATTACCCAGTAGATTTTGGTTATACTACCAAATATCAATACATACTTAATATGAAAGTGCCTGATGGCTATAAGTTAAAATCGATACCAGAAAATAAAAATTTTACCCTCCCTAATAATGGCGGGATATTAAAGTTAAATGTATCCAAGAACGAAATCGGTAGCCTTAATTTATTTTTTACTTTTGAATTAAATTCCGCTCATTATACTAATGGTTATTATTCAGGAATAAAACAACTTTTTAATGAAGCTGTAAAAAGTCAAAATCAATCTTTGATTGTTTTAGAAAAGATATAATTCGTTATTTAAAGCATCAAAAGTTAACAGGATATATTATATGAACATCGAAAACGCACAACTAGAAGTAGATAATTGGATCAAAGAACATGGCGTTCGCTATTTTAATGAGCTGACCAATATGGCACAGCTAACAGAAGAGGTAGGAGAGGTAGCAAGAATTATTGCCAGACGCTACGGTGAACAGAGCGAAAAGGAGTCAGATAAGAATAAAGATTTAGGCGAGGAATTGGCAGATGTAATGTTCGTTGTACTATGTTTAGCAAATCAGACAGGTATCGATTTGCAACAAGCTTTCGATAAAAAGTTAGATTTGAAAACAAAGCGTGATCATGACCGTCATCACAACAATAAAAAGTTGAAATAGGCGTATATTTGTGGCTTGATTTTTAAAACGACACGCATTGAAACTTCACCTAACCGGCCCAGCAAACAATCAGCTAAACGATACAATTACTATAACAGGTTCTAAAAGTGAATCTAACCGTAGTTTATTACTTGCTGCATTATTTAAAGATATTAAAATAGAGAATATTTCAAACTCTGACGATGCCCAGGTTATGGCGAAAGGGTTGAAAATTTCAGACGGCACGGTAGATATTCACCATGCAGGTACGGCTATGCGTTTCTTAACAGGTTTTTTCTCTTCGCAAGAAGGTAAAGAAGTAATTTTAACCGGGTCTAAAAGAATGACAGAAAGACCTATAAAAATACTTGTTGATGCTTTAAGATCATTAGGGGCAGAAATCTCTTATGAACAAGAAGAAGGTTATCCTCCTATAAAAATAAAGGGACAAAGAATAGTTAAAGATAAAGTGAGCTTGCCTGCAAATGTTAGTAGTCAGTACATTTCTTCTCTACTATTAATTGCGCCGAGTTTAGAAAACGGACTAGAATTAGAGTTGGTCGGTAAGATTACTTCGGTACCTTATATTAAAATGACATTAGCGTTATTGGAAGAAATTGGGGTAGAAACCTCTTTTCAAGGAAATATAATAAAAGTTTCTGCTAAAGATAAAGTTGCGCCTACAACTTTAGTGGTAGAATCTGATTGGAGTTCGGCATCTTACTTTTATGGTATTTGTGCGCTCGCAGCTCCAGGAACAGAAATCACCTTGTCCGCTTACAAGCAGAAGAGTCTTCAGGGAGATAGTGTGTTAGCAGATATTTATACTTCATTTGGCGTAGAAACTACTTTTGGTGAGCATAAAATCACATTAAGAAAGACCGACAAAAAAGTATTAGCTGAAAATGAGTTTGATTTGGCAAATGCTCCGGACATTGCACAAACTATAGCGGTAACTTGCTTTGGGTTAGGTGTAGGTTGTCATTTAGTTGGGTTGCATACGCTAAAAATAAAAGAAACTGATCGCCTAGAGGCTTTACATACAGAGCTTTCTAAATTGGGTGCAAATATTTCTGTAACAGATAAAACACTTACCATAATTCCATCTGAAACCATTATTCCAGAGGTAGCTATTGATACGTATAATGATCATAGAATGGCTATGGCTTTTGCACCTTTGGCAATGAAAACGACCATGTTTGTAAACGATGCAGAAGTGGTTTCTAAGTCATATCCAGATTTTTGGAATGATTTAAAACAACTAGATTTCAGTATAAAAGAATTATAATTAGGGATTTACTTGACAAGGCCTATCTGCAGATTGTATATTTGCAGCCGCAATTTGCTACATTAAATATAATAGCTACATGAAATTATCAAATTTTAATTTTGAGCTTCCAAAAGAATTATTGGCGGAGCATCCTTCTGAAAATAGAGATGAGTCTAAGTTAATGGTCATCCATAGAAAGACCGGAAAGATTGAGCATAAGATGTTCAAAGACATGATCGACTATTTTGATGAAGGTGATGTTATGGTTCTTAATAATACCAAAGTTTTCCCTGCTCGTTTATACGGCAACAAGGAAAAAACTGGTGCGCGTATCGAAGTTTTTCTTTTGCGCGAATTGAACGAAGAACAACGTCTTTGGGATGTTCTTGTAGATCCAGCACGTAAAATACGTATTGGTAACAAGTTATATTTTGGTGATGATGAAACATTGGTAGCTGAAGTTATTGATAATACAACATCTAGAGGTAGAACGTTACGTTTCCTTTATGATGGTGCTTATTTAGATTTCAGAAGAAAACTAAGAGAGTTAGGTGAAACTCCGTTACCTAAGTACATAAAAAGAGAAGTTGAGCCAGAAGATGAAGGGCGTTACCAAACTATTTATGCAAAGCATGAAGGTGCAGTTGCTGCTCCAACAGCTGGTCTTCACTTTTCTAAGCACTTATTAAAGCGTTTAGAGATTAAAGGTATTGATTTTGCAGAATTGACTTTGCACGTTGGGTTAGGTACTTTTAACCCTGTAGAAGTTGAAGATTTATCTAAGCATAAAATGGATAGTGAAGAGCTATTTATTGATGAAAAAGCAACTGATATCGTAAACAACGCTAAGGTAGAAAAGCGTCGTATATGTGCGGTTGGTACTACTGCAATGAGAGGATTGGAAAGTGCAGTTTCATCTAAGCATACATTAAACACATATGAAGGTTGGACAAACAAGTTCATTTTCCCTCCTTATGATTTTAGTATTGCTAATGCAATGATCACTAATTTCCACTTACCAAAATCTACATTATTGATGATGGTATCTGCATTTATGGGTCACGATTTAATGAACAAAGCATATAAAGAAGCAATATTGGAAAACTATAAGTTCTATTCTTATGGTGATGCCATGTTGATTATATAAGTTAAGAATAACTCCTTTTTTAAAAAGGAAAATTGAATATCCCGCTTTATCTGCAAATTGAGAAAGCGGGATTTTTATAATTAGTAATACCTACCTTTAAGTAATGGAAGAAATAAAGAAAAAAGATATCCGGGCATTAACGCGTGAGCAGCTTAGGGACTTTTTTGTTTCTAATGGAGACAAAGCTTTTAGAGGTAACCAAGTGTATGAATGGTTGTGGCAGAAAGCTGCCTATTCTTTTGATGTGATGACAAATCTGTCTAAAGAAACTAGGGAAATGCTAGAAGCTAATTTCGTTATCAACCATATTAAGGTAGATCTAATGCAACGCAGTAGTGACGGTACTATTAAGAATGCCGTACGCTTGCACGATGATTTGATTGTAGAGTCGGTATTAATACCTACAAAATCAAGAACGACAGCATGTGTCTCTAGTCAGGTTGGGTGTAGCTTAGATTGTAGGTTCTGTGCAACCTCTCGTTTAAAGCGCATGCGAAACTTGAATCCCGATGAAATTTATGATCAAGTAGTTGTAATAGACAACGAAAGCCGATTATATTTTGAAAAACCATTGAGCAATATTGTTTTTATGGGCATGGGAGAGCCTTTAATGAACTATAACAATGTGTTAAAGGCAATTGATAAGATTACTTCTCCAGACGGTTTGGGAATGTCTCCAAAGCGAATTACCGTATCTACTTCAGGTGTACCTAAGTTGATCAAAAAAATGGCAGATGACGAAGTCAAATTTAAGTTGGCAGTTTCCTTACATTCTGCAATAGATGAGATACGTACTTCTATTATGCCTTTTAATGCTAAGTTCACTTTAAGTGATTTAAGAGAGTCGCTAGTGTATTGGTATGAGAAAACAAAAAGTAGAATTACCTATGAATATGTAGTTTGGGACGGAATAAACGATAGTCAAAAAGATGTAGATGCCTTGGTAGAATTCTGCCGCTTTGCACCGTCTAAAGTGAATTTGATAGAATATAATCCAATTGATGATGGCGAGTTTAAACAAGCATCTAATGCAGCAATTGATCGTTACGTAAATACGTTAGAGAAAAATAATATTGTAGTTACCGTTCGTCGCTCTAGAGGAAAGGATATTGATGCCGCTTGTGGCCAGTTGGCAAATAAATCGTAAGGAAGTATTAAGTACAAAGTTGGAAAAGAGTATAGATTAAAGGTTTATTTTGATTTTGCGTATTTAGCAAAGTTATATTGATGTTTTGGCAAAAGCCAAAAGCATTATTGAACTTGAACTTGATTTTTGAGTTTGAACTTCGGTTTTTTTTCCGATCATCAAGTAATCATTATCTCCTCTCCGAGTACTGTTAACTGCTAGCTTTTGCCTAATTTTAGCGTTCTAATAAAGAGCAACTGAAAATAGTAGCGCAAATAAAGGAACCTGTCTACCAGGAAATGGAGCTGTTTGAATCTAAGTTTAGAGATTCAATGACCTCTAAGGTTGCTCTACTCAACAGAATTACCCATTACATCGTTAATCGCAAGGGGAAGCAGATGCGTCCTATGTTTGTATTTCTTACCGCAAAACTGCTGAATAATGGAGAGGTAAATGAACGGACATATCGTGGTGCTTCAGTAATAGAACTTATACATACTGCAACGTTGGTTCATGACGATGTAGTTGATGAAAGCAATAAGCGTAGAGGATTCTTCTCTATTAATGCCCTGTGGAAAAATAAGATAGCTGTTTTAGTGGGCGATTATCTACTTTCTAAAGGACTCTTGTTATCCATTGATAATAGCGATTTCGATTTACTTAAAATAATCTCCGTAGCGGTTCGTGAAATGAGCGAGGGCGAATTATTACAAATAGAGAAAGCTAGGCGTTTAGATATTACCGAAGAGGTGTACTACGAAATCATAAGACAGAAAACAGCAACTCTTATAGCGGCATGTTGTTCATTGGGTGCGTGTTCGGTGAAACCAGAAAGTACAGATGTAGAAACGTTCAGGAAATTTGGCGAACTCTGTGGTATGGCATTTCAAATTAAAGATGATCTTTTTGATTACGGCGGTCAGAAGATAGGTAAGCCAACAGGTATAGATATTAAGGAGCAAAAAATGACTTTACCTTTGATATATGCTTTAAACCACTGTTCCAAGAAAGAAAAGAGTTGGGTTATTAATTCTATTAAAAACCACAACAAGGATAAAAAACGCGTGAAGGAAGTTATTGCCTTTGTGAAAGAAAAGGGCGGACTCGATTATGCCGTTGATCAAATGCTTCAGTACAGAGACGAGGCTTTAGAGTTACTTGGTACCTATCCAGAATCTGACTACAAAGCAGCTTTAGAGTTGATGGTAAATTACGTGGTAGACCGTAAAAAATAATTTCGTCTAAAATTATTTTATTTTAATATGCTGTAAAACAGTTATTTGTAAATAAATTTTAAAATTTATTTATCTTCAGGCAACTATTACTAAAACATCTGCGTCTAGTATAATAGAAGACCAAACCAATATTTTGAAAATTATACCTTTTTATAAAAACGAAAACCAGCTCATTAAAAGAGCAATATCGGGAAGCCGAGATGCGCAAGAGCGTTTATATAAAAAACATGCTCCAAAAATGTTGAGTGTCTGTAGACAATATATAAAAGACATTCATTTTGCCGAGGATGTAATGGTGCAAGGATTCTTGAAAATGTTTAATAATCTGAACACTTTTAAATTCGAAGGTAGTTTTGAGGGTTGGTTAAGAAGAATAATGATTAGGGAAAGTATCTCTTATTTAAGAAAGCAACAATTTGTTGTTTATGATGATGAGGTGTACGAAAAAAATCAGTCTGAAGAAATTTCGCAGAGTACAGATTTAGACACCGAACATATTCAACGGTTAATAGATGTTTTACCGCAGGGATATAAAATGGTCTTTGTTTTATATACCGTAGAGGGGTACAAGCATAAAGAAATAGCAGAAATGCTTTCTATAACCGAAAGCACTTCAAAAACACAATTATTAAAAGCCCGAAAATTGTTACAAGGTCAATTAAGGCAACAAAATATTATAGGGTATGGGAACTGATAAATTTGAGAAACATATTAAAGCCCAATTTAAGGAAAGAGAAATCCAACCTTCAGAAAATGCTTGGGAAAAACTTTCTTCAGAATTGAATACTGATGATAGAGATAAGAACCCCGTGTATTTATGGATGGGTATTGCTGCTAGTGTTATTGTTTTAATAGGTATTACAATGTTCTTCTTTAATAGTAGTGATGATATCAATGAAAGGCAGTTTAAAGTTGTTGATACCGATAATAAAGAAGTAAAGGAAGAGAAGATAAATACTGAGTCGGTACCGTTTTTAGAGAAAGTACAAGAAGCTGTAGCTACGATTGATAATGTAGAGAAAATTAATAACGTAGTAGAAAAGAAACCAGAACTAATAGAAAATATAGAAATCATCAATACAAAAGATGAAATCGAAATCGCTTCTGTAGAACATATCAAGTCTGAAAAGAAAGATAATAAATTAGAAATTTCAGATGATATTATAAATACTAAAGTGGCGGGTATAGTTGCCCAGCTAAATGAGTTGGAACAGTATAGTGCTGTGACAGATGCAGAGGTAGATTCATTATTGAAACGTGCACAAGATGAAATATTAAGAGAGAAAATATTTAATACAGATAAATCTGTCGATGCAATGGCTTTGTTGACAGAGGTTGAGGGTGAGCTTGATCAATCCTTCCGAGACCAAATATTTAATTCATTAAAAGCCAGTTTTATCAAGGTGCGCACTGCGGTTGCAGATCGCAATAATTAATCAAACACAAATCGTTTTATTCTTCATCTCTATAAAATCTTATAGGGACAGGGAGCGGAGTTTTATTCATCAAAAAAATCAAATCGAAATGAGAACAATTACAATGTATTTAGTAGGGCTGGTTGCGCTTTTTATGGTGCAAAATTTGACTGCCCAAGAAGGCTTGGAAAAGAAAATAGAAGTATTAAAAGAGCAGAAATTCAATATAACGAATCAAGAAAAGGAAGCTTTAAAATTCGAACTAGAAGAAATAGTCAGGAAATTGAAGAATGGGGAAATTACAGAAGAGGAAGCCAATTCGTTGAAAATTAAAGCTGCCGAGAAAAGAGCGTTGAATATTGAAGAAAGAATAGCTATAATCGATAATAAGATTTCATTATTGGAAAGGAATAATGGAGAGGTAAAAGAATTGGATACCTTGAATTATAAATTTGCTTTTCAAATTGGGTTTGGTGATGATGACGGGGATGATGCAAAGCTTTTTGGAATAAGAGTAAATGAGAATTCTAAAAGAATAGAGCCAAAATATGATAGAAGAACCTATTCAGATTTTATAATGGCCGTCGGGTTGAATAATGTTATAACTGAGGGGCAATCTTTAAATGATTCTCCTTATAAAATTGGCGGGAGTAGGTTTTTTGAAATGGGATGGCAATGGCGTACTAGAGTACTGAAAAATTCTAATTTCTTAAGATTCAATTATGGGTTCTCTTTTCAGTTTAATGGATTAAAGGCTAAGGATAATCAATACTTGGTTTCACTTGAAAACGGTCAATCGGAGCTTCAGGAGTTCGAATATGAGTTGAATAAATCAAAATTTAGAATGGATAATTTGGTGTTCCCAATGCATTTCGAATTTGGTCCGTCGAAGTTAAAGACAGCTGATAAAACCATGCGATATTCATTAAAAAATCAATTTAGAGTAGGGTTAGGGGGTTACGGAGGTTTTAATATAGGAACGCGTCAGAAATTGAAATATGAAATTGACGGTGATAATGTGAAAGACAAATTAAAACGTAGCTATAACACCAATGATTTAATATATGGTTTAAGTGCCTATGCAGGTGTTGATGGTGTTCTATTATATGTGAAGTACGATTTAAACCCGATATTTAAGAACGCTGCCGTGGATCAAAGAAATGTATCCTTAGGTCTTCGTTTCGATTTATAATACAAAAATATTCATCAATCAATTTAGCTGTGGTGCCGTGTGTAAAAACCGGTTACTACAGCTATTTTTTTGTTTTGGACAATTCAAGCTTCATTTCATCGGTGAACTCGTTTTCATAGTACCCGCGTTTACAATGACTGCATTCAGCGGTAGTATTGCTTGAAATTTTAAATAATTTAATCCAAAATATATGAAAATAATTTTTCTGTGTAACTGCCGTTAGTGTGCCTCTTTGTTGACAATAAGGGCAAGTAGAATTAAAAAGGGTTATGGTTTCTGGTTTACCTGGTCTAGTGCCAAAGAATAGAATCATAATTAGTACTTTTGATGTTCTAAATTACGTAAAATTGTTTCTCTTTTAGGGGAGGTACTTCTGGCCAATTATGATTTCAAAAATTACCATAGATAAAGTATATGAAACTGCTCGTTTAGAGGAGGTTATTGGTGATTTTGTGCAATTAAAGAAATCGGGTACTAATTTTAAGGGGCTTAGTCCGTTTACAGATGAGCGCTCGCCTAGTTTTATGGTATCTCCTGTAAAACAGATATGGAAAGATTTTAGTAGTGGAAAAGGGGGTAACGTAGTTGCTTTTTTAATGGAGCACGAGCATTTTACCTATCCAGAAGCTATCAAGTATTTAGCTAAGAAGTATAATATAGAAGTTGATGAGACCGAGCAATCTAACGAGCAGAAAGAGCAGGCTAGTGAGCGAGAGAGTATGTACTTGGTGTCTGAGTTCGCCCAAACCCATTTTAAAGAAATGCTATGGGAATCCGAGCTAGGTAAAGCAATTGGACTTAGCTATTTCAAGGAGCGTGGTTTTACAGACGAGACTATAAAGAAATTTGAGCTTGGGTATTGTTTAGATCAGTGGGACGGTTTTACTACCGCTGCTTTAGATAAAGGCTATAAGTTAGAATACCTTCAAAAAACAGGATTGACCATAGTTAAGGAAGATCCTAATAACCCTAACGGATCAAGAAAATTTGACCGATTTAAAGGTAGGGTCATGTTTCCAATACATTCCTTAAGTGGGCGCGTACTAGGTTTCGGTGGTCGTATTTTAACCAATGATAAAAAAGCAGCGAAGTATTTAAACTCGCCAGAGAGTGATATTTACCATAAGAGTAAAGTGCTGTATGGTATTTACCATGCTAAACAATCTATCGCCAAAGAGGACAATTGTTATTTGGTAGAAGGGTATACAGATGTTATACAGTTTGCACAACGAGGTATAGATAACGTAGTATCTTCTAGTGGTACTGCTTTAACACCAGAGCAGATTAGATTAATTAATAGGCTTACTAAAAATATTACGGTATTGTTCGATGGAGATGCGGCTGGTCTGCGTGCATCGCTTCGTGGTATAGATTTAATCTTGGAACAAGGTATGAATGTTCGTATCTGTACTTTTCCGGCAGGAGAAGATCCAGATAGTTTTTCCAAGAATAATGAACTGGAAGATGTGTTGTCTTATTTAGGTGATAATTCAAAAGATTTTATTCAGTTCAAAGCATCACTTTTAGTAGAAGAAGCGGATAACGATCCTATAAAAAGGGCAGATACGGTTAGGGATATTGTTAATAGTATTTCTAAGATTCCTGATCGTATAAAGAAAGAAATCTACATTCAAGAATGCGCCCAGATCATGAATATATCTGAAGCGGTATTGTACAATACGCTGGCGCAGATAGAGAAGAAAGAAGAGAAGGATGTAAAAAGCCAACCTAAAGAAGAACAGAAAGCTTTTGATGTAGTTCGCGGTAAAGATAAAGAGGAGAAGAAACAAGAGAAAGTTGATGTGCTATATGTATTAGAGCGAAAGATTATAGAATCGCTTATGCTGTATGGTAATCACAAAGAAGAATTTGAAGATTTGGTGTTGAAGGAGAATGAATCTGGCGATTTAGTATTAGAGCCAGAGTCCTCTAATATAAAAGTATACGAGAAAATATTCTTGGACCTTCAAGAAGATGAAATTGAGTTGGCTAATGAAGATTTTCGTAAAATGTATGCCAAGTTAATTGAAGCCTTAAATGAGGCAGAAGAGTTTTCTATTACCACTTTTGTAAATGGATTGGAGCAGGAAATGGCAAATCAGATTTCCTCAATTCTAATGGAAGAGGAGCGTTATTCGTTACATGATTGGGAGCGTAAAGAAATTTTCCCAAAGAAAAAGGAAATAGGAGTTGCTCAGTTGGTCAGCGAAACAATTTTAACGCTGCGTTGTTTCTTGATTAAAAAGAGAATGTCAACGTTACAAAATACAACAGAGGGAGCAGAAAAAGATAATAGAGAAGCGCTAGAGGAAATTATGAATTACATTCAGTTGAACAAATTACTGAATCAGAAATTGAATAGAGTGTTGTCTTAGTAATGAGAAAATGTTTTAAATAAAAAAAGACCCGCTAAAAGCAGGTCTTTTTTTATTTTATTCCAGTTGTAGGAATTTAGTACAATTCTAAGGCTTTTGCCTGTTGTAATAAATCGACCATATTGTCTACATTTAATTTTTTCATTAAACGAGCTTTGTAGGTGCTAACTGTTTTTTCGTTTAGGTTTAATCCTAAAGCAACTTCTTTATTTCGTTTACCACTAGCTAAAAGTTTCAACACTTCTATTTCTCTAGTAGACAGTTTTCTAAAGAACCTTCTTGGTTTCTTAGTTCCTTCATCAAAAGCAAGACGTTGTGCAAGTTCATTTGTAATGAACATACTACCTTCACTTACTTTAGTTACTGCTGCAGTAATATATTCTACACCAGATGATTTTGATAAATACCCAAAAGCACCAGCTCTAATGGCGCTAAGAGCGTAAACGTCTTCAGATTGACCGCTGTACATAAGGACTTTTACGTCCGCGTAATCTTTTTTGATTTTTCGTAATGCTGCTATTCCATTAATATCTGGAATATCCATTTCTAGCATGACTACATCGGGGGTTGTGTCTTTAAGTTTTTCAAAAAGTTCTTCGGTAGTAGCTACCTCATCGATCAATTCAAATCCCTCAGCGGCTTCTAGAACCTTCCTTACTCCCATTCTTATGATAGGGTGGTTATCCGCTATTAAAACTTTGATCATTAATATTTTTTTATATAGATTTTAGAACCTATTTTGTCTGAAAAGACTACATGCAATGTAAGGCTTAAAATTCTAAATTAGAAGTCAAAGTTGCATTTTTTTATTAGTAACGTATAATTTCGGACTTTATTTTCGTTTTAATACCCTGATTCTTAGTTGAGTTGTTATTTTAACCGTTCTGGTATCTCACAAACAGGTATGGGCATCATCTTATGTTGGTTCATAGTATTTAATCGTGTAAATATAGTAAATACTTCTTTTTTCCTACCTTCAAAATCATCAACTTTTTTACCCTCATCTTTCATCGTCATCGCCCATTCTAGCTCAGGATAAGAGGCGCCAATTTGGTCCTCATCAGTTCTGTCATCACCCCAAAGTCCGTCTGTTGGTGCTGCACCTATAATCTCTTCGTTTATACCTAAAACCTTTGCAATAGCGTAAACTTCTGTTTTCATTAAATCGGCTATGGGGCTTAAGTCTACTCCTCCATCACCATATTTAGTATAGAAACCAACACCAAAATCTTCCACCTTGTTGCCGGTACCTGCTACAAGATAGCGTTCAAGTGCTGCAAAATAGTAAAGACTCGTCATACGTAATCGAGCTCTAGTGTTCGCTAAAGACATAAATCTATCTGCCTCATTTTCTACAGGAGGTAAGGCTGTTACCAAACTATCAAATACTGGTGTAAGGTTTACGGGTTGCCTTTTTACAGAAGAAAAATTCTTTTGTAACCACTCAATATGTCTAGATGCTCGGTCAGATTGATTCTCGGCTTGGTGAATCGGCATTTCCAAACAAAGTAGGTCCAAACCTGTCTTTGCACAAAGGGTAGAAGTAACCGCAGAGTCAATTCCTCCAGATATACCAATCACAAAACCTTTCTGTTTTGCATTAGTAGCATAATCCTTTAACCAATTAACAATGTGCTCAATTACCTTTTCCGTTTGCATACCACTCTAATTATTTAGTAAAATCAATTAACTTTGCCCTAAAAATAAGTTGAACACCGTGAATAATAAAATGTATTGTAAAATACTTACAAAGGTCAAACCTATTTTTATGCTATTGTCAGTTTTTTTCATTCTTTCTAGCTGTAATGATAGTGTTAAGGTAGCCGAAGAGATTGCTGCTATACCTATGGACCTGAAAATTTCTCGATTTGATCGTGAATTTGCATCTTCGGGAGAAGAAGGTTTACCGGCATTGCGTAAAATGTATCCATACTTGTTTCCTGCACCCGATAGTGTTTGGATAGCTAAGATGGAAGATTCTCTGCAAATAGAACTATTTCAAGAGGTTGGTAATTCCTTTCGCAGTTTTGAGGTAGAAGAAGAGGGGCTTGTACAATTGTTTAAGCACATAAAGTATTACTTTCCAGACTATAACGTGCCAAAGGTAATTACGGTAACTAATGATGTAGATTATAATAATAGGATTATAATGACCGATAGTCTTTTGTTTATTAGCCTAGATAATTATTTGGGTTCTGAGCATAAGTATTATGGAGGTTTTCAGCGATATATAGCAGAATCCTTAGATCGTAATTATTTGGTAAGCGATGTGGCTAGTTCATTTGCAAAGCAAGTAGTGCCGAAACCACGAGATCGTACTTACTTAGCGCGTATGATTTATTTTGGTAAAGAGTTATACCTAAAGGATAAATTGATGCCAGAGGCAGAAGACCGTAAAAAAATAGGATACTCTCAAGAGGATATCGATTGGGCTATAGCCAATGAAGAGCCAATGTGGAGAAATTTTATTGAGAACGAATATTTATACGATACCGACAACAAATTAAATCAGCGATTTTTAGAACCTGCCCCATTTTCTAAATTTGGGTTAGAGTTGGATAATGAATCTCCTGGTAGATTAGGTCGTTATATAGGCTGGCAAATAGTGCGTGCTTTTATGGAAAACAATGATGTAAGCATGATACAGTTATTGACGATGCCTGCAGATGAAATTTTTAAGAAATCAAATTACAAACCGAGAATTTAAATGGCAGATTTACATACTTCAGAAATTACGTTGCGCGTAGGATTAGATGAAAATAGAATTCCTGAAACATTAAACTGGTCTGCTCAAGACGGTGGAATTGAAAATGAGGAAGCAAAGGCAATGTTATTATCCGTTTGGGATAGCAAGAATCAAGAATCGTTAAAGATCGACTTGTGGACAAAAGATATGCCTGTAGATGAGATGAAAACATTTTTTCATCAAACATTGGTTTCTTTATCAGAGTCTTTTTTAAAGGCAACACAAGACGAAAAAATGACCGCTACTATGAAAGATTTTTGTGATTACTTTGCAGAGAACTTAAACCTAAAAGAATAGGTTAAGCAGTTTTTAGTCTCTTTTTTCCTTTTACTTTTTTAATCCAATAGATGATATAGACGGTTCCAATAACCGACGGAATCATCCATGCCCACATGGTATCGTATTTCATTCCGGCAACTATAAATGCTGTAACGGATGCTATAAGTGCGCCTAACATTCTACTAAGGTGGTTAATGAGCCAAAGCTTTCTGTTTTTTAGGGTATTCTTAAATAATTTGTAATCCCCATAAGGTAGAAAGAGACCTATTAATCCGAAGAAAAGAAAAAGTATAGCGTGCGAATAACCGTTTATTAAACCGGTGAGGCCGAAGCCTATCATTAGCAGTGCACTTGCTACCATTGTGCCCGAAACAAGTTTATCTACTAAATTAGCTTCTGTTTTTTTGATTGATTTAAATGTCAGCGCTCTGTTGCCTGCTAATATCATGTAAATGGTAAATATGCCCACGAGAAATAAAAAGGTGTTCATGTGGTTTGGTAAACGTGCTATAACTAATGAAATGGCAGAGCTAACAATCATAGACCAGGTAAACCATTTGCCTAAACGTTTGTGGTTTAGTTTTCCTTTTCTAACGATGATACTTCCAATACCGGTAATAAGCCCTATACCACCAAAAAAGGCATGTATGTAAATAAAAATTTCAATAATGTTTTCCATGGTCGGTTGGTTTTGTGTTACCCAAAGATGAGGTAAACACAAACATCAAGGTAACTATTATAACTCAATTGTAGGTTTAGTGTGCTGAGTTGTATTAATCGTGTGGTGCTTGAGCACAGCCGTATCGATAATACAGTTAATAGAGGGTTTGATTCCGGTCCCTTCGATTTCGCTCAAGATGATATTCTTTTATCAACAGGCAACTTACTAACGGTTTTTCTTTGGCTTGCAGGTCTGACAGAAATCTGAAAGGTTATTTATTTCTAGAATAACTTTGTCGTGCTCTTTTTGAAGCAATTCGCCATCTTTTCCAAAATCGGTTGCTTTAAAAACCTGTGCGCTAACCGTATTCATTTCTTCTTGTAGCTCGTTGAAAATAGGTTGAAATAATTTGGAGTCGCTAAAAGCTCCTTTTTCCTCATATATTTTCTTGCGTATTTTTCTAGCATAAAGCTCTACCAAATCAAAATCGTACCTGCCAAATTGTAGTAGCTGATTTGCAGTGATAGAATCAGGAGCAATCAATACCGCTAGATTCTTCTGGAAAATAGCTTTCACCTTGCTGTTGAAGTTTTTGGTGAACATAAACGAGACTGAGTTCATATTAAAACTGAAGTCGATCTTTGAGCCTGAATATATGGAATAGGAGGTAAGCGCAGCATTAATCTCCGATTCTGGAGATAGGTAGTCACTTAATTGTAGCTCATAGTCTGGGTTCCATTCTAATGGTTCTTGGGCAACAACAAATGTGGATGAAAATGCTAATATTAATACGAAAAGGTAGTTTTTCACGGAAATCAAATTTTCAACCGAATGTACTATAAAAAGTAGTTCGTTATTTGCCGAAAAGTTGGATAGCGTATTAAAGTTTGTTAAAACCTACAATAGAAATTCTGTCTGCTTAGAATCTGCATTAAATATATTCGGGTAGTGTTCACGAGCATTTCTTACCATAAATGCTATGGGTAGGTCTTCAAAATGACCATAGTCTTCTAGATATTCCATAAACTGGGTACCTTCTTCATTAAAAGGTTGCAATACAGCATCATTTTCTCCATCAAAATCTAAAGGTGCTACGTTGAGCATAGCGCATAAAGATGCGTTAAACGTTGGGGAAATTTTAAGCCATTTATCGTCAAGAAAAACATCTACCATACCATGAGGGGTAAGTTCGTTAGAGCCGAATTTTTCTATTAATCGCTCTACGCCAATATGGTTTTTAACTTTCGCCAAATGAATTCTAGCAGGTATGTCTAAAGCACGAAGGCTAGCAATTAAAACAATAGATTTATCTATACAATGCCCTTTAGTACGTTTGGCAATTTCGCTGGCGCGGTATTTTTCTTTGTTAAGGCTTAGGCTGTATGGGTCGTATCTCCAAGTATCCCTTACTTTTAAATATAACTGTTTGGCTATTTCCTTCTTAGAAAGCGATGTGTTTTTGAACTCAGAAATAAAAGCTTCGATTTCGTCACTTTCATAGTCATAAAAATAGGTAGGGGATAGGTAATCCATTATGCCGCGTCTTTGGGAATTTGTTCTAAAAAATTCAATTAAATACTACAGACTAAGATAACGATTTTTTTATTCGTTGTGCGACGAATGCTATGGGCAATTCGCACGAAGGAATTCATTTAAAACGAAACTTTTTTCATTAATAATGTCATTTTGTTTCTTGTCAAAGGCTAAAGAATCTATAAACTGAGAACTAATACTGCCAACAGATACTACTTACTCCCCTTTAAACTCCTCTGGTCTATTCTGCCAAATATGAATATACTGACCGGTAGACATTCTACGTGCCATATCTTTTGCATTATTGGCTAATTCGCCCTCGTAAAGCTCATCAATAGTTTCGAACCAAAGCTGTAGCCATTGCGCAAAATGATTTTGAGAAATAGTGTGCTTTAGATTTTTATCAACGGTTACGTGTGCCTTAGACGGGCTCCCTCTAAACGTACGAACACCAAAAAGGTTAGACTCCCAAAAGTCTGTAAGCTTGCTTAAATGCGCAGGCCACTGTTCGTCAGTAATGTGTCCGTTGAAAATGGGACCTAACATTTCATTCTGTCGTATTTTATCGTAAAAGGTATGCACCAATACACTAACATCTTCTCTATTGGTAATTTGGGTCATTGTCTATATTTAAGAATCAGCAACTACTTTTTGCACCCGTTCGGCAGCATCTTGTTTAGAAAGGGTAAGACGCACAATACTATCGGATAAAGCTAAAAGGTCATGCGGTATATTAGAGGCTAAGGTAATAATATCTCCTTGTTTTAGTTTGTGCAAAGTACCTTGAACCCCAAAATCCATGGCGCCTTGTACTATATGGACTATAATAGGGAAAGGAGCTTTGTGCTCTTTCATTTGTTGTCCTTCTTTTAATAAAATACGAATCTCTTTAGAGAACGATGTTTCTAAAAGAACCTTAGTGACAATTTTTTGGTCGTTGAAATTTAGATTTTCAGTGAAAGATATTATTTCCATACAGTTGTTTTTACAATAGTATAAAACAACTGTATGCTAAACTATGACACTTCTCAGGTATTTATAAACTCTCGGCATCAATTCCCATCGCAATCATTTCATCGTACACAGTATCTTCGGCGTAGCACAAGGTTGCTTTTTTAAGATTAGGGAAATTTTTAACATCTGCAGCGCTTTTAATATCCCAGTAATCTTCGCTACCGCTACCAAATCGAAGTAAGTTCATGTAAACATCGTTACCGCCATCTTGGTAGATTTCGGTCAAAAGAGGAGCCATATGTTTTGGTATTTGAAGATCATTAAAGAACTGGGTCACTTCTGCAATAGGTTCATAGCCCTCTTCTTCAATATCTATTTTTCGTTTGGTATACCACTCCACAAATTCGTACAATTCAAACTTGGGATGAAGCACTTCTTGAGTGTACATCAATTCTTCGATGACAGCCAATTTAAATCCGAAATCGATGAATTCTATATGGGGCTCGGTTTGTTTTTGTAGTATGTATTTATCTTTTGGAATTTCCTTTTTATAATCTAAATTGGTTCTGAACGAAAGTGCGTAGGGTTCCTCTTTATCCTTGTAGGTGAGTTTATCGACCAAATAAGTAGGATGCTCAATTTTTGAAAAATTATCGAACTGCACTTCTTCATTATTTATGATGATAGACCCCGAAAAATTATTTTCAGGAATAAGATCAAGGTCATGGTTTTTAGAAAAAATAAGACTAAAGCCATAGATATGACTATAGCTACCACAAGAGCCGTAAACACCTTCGGCATCCCAACAGATTACCGGACTTTTCGAGAGTTTAGTTTTTGAAGTACGCGAAGGTTCACCAAAAACGGTGACTAAAGTTTCATAGTTGGTGGGGAACGTTATAGCTACATCATTAATTAGTAACTCCTGATCCGTACCAACAATACGTATATTTTTTGACTGTTTTTTCTTTAGAAAAGAGAACATAGGCTATTTAAAAATCAATCCGTTTTCAGCGTCAAATGCAGCTTGCTCTTCAGGCGATAATGCATCACGAATAGCTCGTATGGTAAAACCACCAACAACTTTGCCCTCGTCATAATACATCCAATCACTAATGCTGGCGCGTTCTACTTTAATAGTATCACCTAATTGAACCTTATCTGTATATACAGGTTCATTGGCAATGATGCCCATAAAATCTGAATCTACTAACTGAATATCTCTTACCCAAATATGTTCTGCGCCATCGTTAGCATCAAATTTTTGTTTGATGGTAAAAAACTCATAACTAGGATTTTTACTGGTAAGCGCAATTTTAAACTCTTCAATAGAATTTTTGGCATCTACCATCGCCTGGTTCATTTTGGCATTGTCATCTACAACATTATAAACATCTGGCTCACCAGAGCGTTCTGTTTTAGCGGTTGAAGTTTCTTTACAAGAAATAAATACGAATAGGAAAGAAGCAATGAAAATGAATGACTTTTTCATAAAATGGGTGTTGATTTTAATTTAGGTAAATTCTAGTATTATGAAAACAACGCAATAGTTCTTTTATTGTTTTACTCGATAATCGAGATTTTAATACTCCGAGGATTGCCTCTAAATTATACGATTATTCTCTTTCGAATGGCTCGTGGACTTGCCCAGAAGTAGTTTACTTCGGATTTTTACTATTTCTAGGGTCTTGTTTTAATACTTTGGCGGTAGTACGATAGAAAGTGGGTGCGTACGAATAAAACTCGTGAGGTTGCTCAAAAAAGGTTTCTAGCGTAGTAGCGAATAGCTCCATTAAGTTGGTGCCGCCATAGTCTCTAAAAATTTTATACTTGCCCTCTCTAATAAGTGGCAATTTTTTATTCGCGATGTCTTTCCATTGGTTGAGGTCGTTCTGGTTGATGTTTTTTGAAAGGCGCGATCTTTTGGTATTCTCTATAATTAAGCAATGCGCAAACTCATGAATGGCAATATTTAAACCGTCATTGGTAATAATAAAACCTTTTTCTACGGCAGGCCACGAAAGATTTACCCTTTTAGTAACCGTATTTACATCACCATTAAAAAAAACATCTCTATTGGCATATTTATAAGAAGTAGGCGTTACAAAAATGGTATTGAAAATACGAAGCACATCTTGTTTTAGACCAAATGTAATTTGAACGAAAGCGCTAGAAATTACCAATTTCATTTCTAAGGTCAGTTCAAAACCTTCTTTAGAATCAAAATCTGTAGTGTTCAGAAATAGTAATGTTCTAACAACAAAAGACTTTTTGTGCTTTTCAGATAAAGCTTCGTAGTACGTGTTCCATCTACTAAGTACAATATGGCATTCTTGTTTGCTACTTCTCTTAAGAAAAAGGTTGACAAAAGTGTGTTTTGCGTTCAAATGGTTGGTTTGGTTGTGCTTTTGTTTTTATAATGTAATAAGAACGGCAAAGCTAGTATTATTCGGTGATAGTAACACTACCCATAAGTTCATTTTCGTTAGGTATTTCAAACCAATTTTCCATAAAGTCGAAATTTTCTTGAGATACATCAAACTCATAAGTAGCTCCTTTTTCGGTATTGCGCTGTTGTACTCTTTGCCAGCGCGTTTCTTTAGGGATATTTAAAAAATGAAGTTGTATTTCGTAACCGTGGGTTGCGGCAAATTTCCTGAACTTTTCTCGGTGCTCGAATTTTGATAATCCTAGGTCAAGAATAGCATCGGTGTTCGATTGTTCTAGCTGGGCTACCACGTTCAGTATCATGGTTTCGGCTCTTTCTATACGCTCTAAAAACCATTCTAAACCGTCAGTCTCCTTCTTGTCTGGCATAAACAAGGTATTGTTCCAGGTATCTATAGAAAAGAGAACCCCATTGGTCTTGTCTTTCAATTGGTTTGCATAGGTAGTTTTACCAGAGCCTGTATTACCGACGATGAGGTGTAACATGGAGTTTTTGAAATTTTAAGTTTTAGAATAATCTCTTTTATTGACAGATGTCTGGTGGCTCCTACTTCAGATATTCAAACGTATCTACCATGTCGTACTTAGCATCTCTGCGCATAAATTCTCTAAGAAAAGCAGTGTGGCTTCCGCCGGATATAATAAAAACTCTCTCGTTAGCATCTAGTTTAAGTCTGTTTAGGTTAGAGTAGATTCTTAGATTTCTCTGATAATACTTTGCGGCTTCATCAGCACCTTCAAAACCATTTTCAGTACCTACATAGGTTAAAATATCTGCATTTATAGTAATAAGAAAATCCAATATTTTAGGATGATTCATTCGTGCCAATTTCTCATGTAATGATATGCCCTTCTCTAATAAATTTTGATCGGGAATAGACTCAAACGGATTGGCTTGATAGTTGTCGTGTGTTACGGAATCAATTTCATTTGTAATTTCTGAACCAATGGCATAGTTATACTCCATTTTATGATCAATACCATAAATACGTTTAACACCCGCTAGTCTTCCTAGTTCAAAGGCCAGAAGTTCAACTTCATTTGGTTCTTCAAAACTTGTCTCTGGCGCTTCTAAATAGGTAGCGTAGTTATTTTGTAGCGTCTCATTGTATTCAGGTACGGTTTCTACGACAATAACAGTGGGCTTAAAATCAGAAAGCATTTTAGCAATTTGATGAATAGAATCTACATTTTTCTTGTTGTTTTCATCGAACTCAACCGTATTCGCATCACTTGTGTACCCCATATGAAAAGTTGCAAAGTTCAATACTTTTATGCTAGAACTTTCGGGTATTATTGGTGTGGTTTTGGTTCTTGCTTCTTCTGCCTTCGGAGTATCGGTACACGAAATAAAGAACGATACGATTAAAAGACTTAATACTATTTTTAAGGTTTTCATTTTTCGTTTTATAAGTTGGTGGTCAGTGGTTTGTAATTGCTTAATATCTATTTCAATTACCGGATAATGGGTAGAAGATACAATAAGTCATTCCTAAATTGAAAGCAGCGTGGCATATTATTGCTCCTAGAATAGAGCCAGAACGTTTTCTGCAGGCGTAAAATAGAATACTAACGGCAAACATACTCAATACCCATATCAGCGTTGGTAGAAGTAGAAACTCCCATTGTTGATTATGGAAAACAAGTCCGAAATGCGAAATATGAACTAGGGCAAAAGCGGAGCTATCAATTTCTATTTAAATCAACTGGGTAGTTATATTATTTACTTGTTTTTCGGTTAAAATTGGTTCAAAGTATTTAATATAATCATTCAATTCCCTAAGTAACTTTATACTTACATATTTAAATTGAGTATTTGGTTTATTATTAATCATGACTATAAGGTTCCGAATTGGAATTTTTTGTTCTCCCCAATGATGTTGGTCTAGAGATATATTTTTCGAAATGTACGTGTAAAGAGCGAAATTTGACCTTCTAATTTGTTCGATAGGTGACCTTAAACTAATAGAATTAATAGATTTTTTGCTCCAATTTTTAGTTTCAATTATAAATATCCCTGCTTTTGAGATTAAAAGGTGGTCTATTTGTATGGAATAAATTCTCTCGTTTTGTTGTTTGTAAAAAATTGGAGGAGAAAAATTTAACTTGAAGTCATTAATCAAAACATAATCATCAGAAAGTTTCTTGATTTCTTTAACAACTAAATTTTCTCCAATTGCTCCTGAAATGAGATTTTTTGAGCTTTCTAAAACACTACAAATATATTCTAACTTTTCAATTTTAAGTTTTACTCTATTTTTAATAAGTAATTGCCTGTCAGTTTTGTATTCTTCTATAAAAAGTTTGTCTTTTCCTATTGTATTAGAAAGTTCTTTTGCTGATAGACTTATCAGCTTAGTTTTATTGTTTAGAAAATGTTTAGATTCTTTTTTTAGATAATAAAGTCTTAAACTTGATATTATTTTTTTTAAAAAATTATCGCCATTCTTTTTAAGGATTAAATCAATCTTTGTTTGTAGGTCAGAAATTCTACTATCTATTCGTTCCGTCTCTAAATTGATTGCTTCAACTTTATTCTGAATCTTTTGTTTAAGGCTACTGCACGTTTTAGAATACTCTTTATCTAATTCATCTGAGATGTCATTAAGAATTGTGAGTTTTTCTGAATTGAAATTTTTTAAAAAATCTTTTATTTCTCTTACAGATTTAAATCTGGTAATTCCTTTGTCTACTAACTCAGATTTTAGGGATTTTAATGATTCTATGGTTCTATATACTCTAGCCATTTAGGATGTTTCTCGAATTACAACCAACGTATTTTTATATAGTTTATTGCGTGTTTTAAGTACTTAATTTATTAGATAACAGCCAAATATAAAATTAGTAGATTTTTCATATTACTGATTTTGATTTGATTTATGTTTGATTTTTCAAAAATGACCAAATATTCGTATTAGCAACGACTTGTGTTTCTCTCAACTATTTCTATTCATCATCATCATACGCTTCATATTCAATATATACTTCGCTCCAGAATTTATTATTTAAGTCGAAATTAGATTTCATTTCTGTTTGAATGTCTTTCTCGCTTAGTTCTAATTTATTAAGAATATCAAGTTGATCAGAAAACTCAGAAATATTGTTGGACACCTTAATCGGTTTCCAACTTCCGGCTCCGTGCCACGCAAAATAAACTGGGAAATTTTTGTTTGCTTCCTCTATATTAATAAAAAAAGGATCATTTGAGTAACCAGAGCAAATCACAAACCAATTTTCTTTAAAATCTCCTTCTTTCTCACCTGTAATTTTTTCGCCCGTATTTCCATTGGTTTTATAGCCAATTTGAAAATCTTCAAATGAGTTTAATTTCGGGTAAAAATGAGGAAGACAGAAGTTTTCTAATTCCACCGCTCTCGATATAAAATTTTTTATTTCTTGCGGTATGTCCATTTTATAATACTAATTTAAATCAAGAATAAACGTTTTGGCTATTAGTTACCCATTTGCAACTTTCGCCTGTTCTTCTAAGTCAGCAAGATCTTCGAATTTTTGAAGAGGTATACTTTTTTTGGTAGCTTTTATTTCAGCTACTAAGTCCAGAATTAAATCTAGGGGTTTAGCTTCATAGCCAAACATATTTTGGTCAAACCCGGTACCAGCGAGTATTCCATCATTTTCCATACCTACGCACCAATTTTCTATAAAGTCTGTTAATGGTATTTCAGTAATCTGGTAGTTATCCCAATGATTTTTTATACAAGATTTCGCCCTCGCACTTTCTGCCCAAAAACATAATACACCAACAGGTTTGTCATTTTCGTCATCATATTGTACAGAGGCTGAGGTTGCAAAACCGTCATGATTTTGCAGCGCATAAACAATGTCTGTTTCGCAAACCGTTTTTATAAATTTCTTGTATCTATTTTTAATTAAATCTGAGCCTTGTTGTTCCATGTTTTGCGTTTGTGGAAAGTGTATTTTTTATGAGTTATTAAATTAATGTCTAAGGTAATTTTAATATTCTTGGTTTCTGGTTTTCGTTGTACGTTAGAACTTGCAATAAACTATACACGGTATTTTAAAACGTTATTATTTATCATTCAGCGGAAATGTAATTCCAACTGCAATAGCTCCAACGAATTGTTCGACCGATGGTTGAAAATAATAAGCAAATCCTAAATCAACATTATTGTTTTTTCCTAATTCTAGTCCAATTGAAAATGGTATATGGTAAATAATTCCACCTTTATCAATAGTGTCAAAAGCTGTTAATGTTTCAAATTTTCCAATAGAGGTTCCTAGTCCAATTTCAACGTATGGTGCAACCCACGGTATTGGTGCGCGAACTCTTGCTTTTCCTCCAAGTAAAATGGCCTTTGATTCGGCTTTTTCATTAGTGAGGTTGTTATTTAAATCTTTTCCGTTTGAATTTGTCAATATAAAACCTGCGTATGGTCTTAATTCAAACCAAGAAGTTACTTTTAACACGAGTTCGCCTTGTGCAAAAATGCCTTTATCAGCGACTTGGTCAATGCTATTGAATGGGACACTAATACCATATCCAATTTGGGCATTTATTGATTTTTCTTTAATAAACTGTGCTTCAGCTAAATTTGAAGTCAGAGCTAGTATTAATAATATCAGAGTTTTTTTCATTAGGTTTAGTAACGTATTTGTGTAAGATTAGTTGTGTAGTACAGAAATTGAAATTGGAAAATATTTAAAATGAAATAGCTCAAAGACAACAATTATTATAAGTGTAATTAGCTAACGTTGTTTTTCGTATTAATTGCATAAACTTCTAGAGACGTAACTTTTATTGCCACTTGAATTTATATAGTAGCAACCGCCTCTTGACCCTCTATAATAGGTTCTAGAAGAGCGATATCTATTTGGCTTATAAGATGAACTACTTGAATTTGTACTCTTTACTGATGAACTAAAAGAGGATGGAGTACTATTGAAGTTCGTACTAAGTTTTTTTTCTGTTTCAATTGATTTAATGAATTCGGAAGTTGTGGCATTACTTTTGATCCAAATTTCGCTCATGTAGCCACAAAGTGAGCCTTGGCAGACTTCAAAGTAACTGTCGTGATATTCTAGAATTATAACTTCCTTGTTTTCTATAAAGGTTGAAATAATGTCAGCATATAAACTAGGCTTGTTTTTTAGTTTAGCTCCTTTTCTCGCAATAGCAGTAAGTGAAGAATCTTTTATTTTGTCCAAAAATTTTTGGGACTTTAATTGTGCTATTTTTAAATCAATACTTCTTATTGAGTCGGTTAAGTTTTTAACCTCTAATTCAATATTTTTCTTTTGATTTTCTAATTGATCTATTTCCTTATCTGTTTGTGAATAAGAATATAACGATAGTAGAAGAGCTAAGCATGTTAGGTGAAAATGCTTCATTATAGTAATTGCTAGCGTTAATGTTTTGATGTGGTTAATTCAATTGTCTTATTTCCAATTAATTAATGCTATCGATATTTTATGATTAATTAATTTGTTCAGCTTCCATGAATTTTCCAGAATCATCATACAAACCTAAATTTCCATTCTTTTCAATTAGATAATATTCTCCGTGATTATTTTTGTAATCGTATCTTGTTGACCCATCTTTTAATTTATTTATAAAAATCTCTTCTTTCATTTCTCCACCATCTCCAGCTAACTTGCTTTTTGCATAAATCGATTTCATATATAACTTGTCATTTTCTTTGACCAAATACTTTTTGTTTGGAAGCATGGGGTCATTTTCAAACCAAGAATTTAATATTTCGCCCGTAACTTTAGTTGTATTCATTTTTGAAGAATCTTCTTTTGTTGCGCCTAAGATTTCTACCTTCAATTCAGGTTTGAAGTGAGAAGTTGCCCAAGCTCCATTTCCAGGCTCTTGGTCAGGTAGAAAGTAGAAAATATAAAGTTTGTGATATTCACTTCTTCTATCTTTAATTTCTAATGCAATCTTTTTTAAGTCTGCTTCGCTTAACTCTTCTTTTAATTGGATTTCGATGCTCGTTTTATCAAAGACTCTGTCTGTATCTTCGTTTATTATTATGTAGTCATATTTTGGTTTATTACTACACGAAATAATAAAAAGCAACAAGACAATTTCGATTACTTTTTTCATAAATTTTCTGGTTTTCTAGATACAAACAAGAACAAGCAATTACTTATAGCCATTGTTGGCAACTGTGTTTTATTTTACATTCGATGCTGAAATCTTTCTACCAGCGTCAATTAATAGAATATTTTCGGCCTTTTCTAAATTTAATTCTTTTAATGTTTTTTTGACTTTATTATATTCAGATGCGTCAAAATAGAGTATTGCTTTTATCGATTTTTTGGTTGCGTTTGCTTTTTCATAAACTTCAACTTGTTTAGCCAAATTCTGTTTCAATTTGGAATTTGATGCTAACTTAAATTCTATTAGTGTTTTGTCTTTCGAGCCTTTTGAAATAGCGTAGTCAACAGGTCCACGTCCATTATTCGGTTCTCTATTAACGTCAAAGTCAGATGCAAACCAGGTTAGTCGATAAATAATTTGTAAATCTTCTTCTCGCTTAATTGGTTTATGGTTAACATAGAAAAGTCTATAACCGTCATTGTCCTCAATTACTGTTTTTAAGTAATTTATTCTTTTCAAAGACTCTTCATATGAACTTTCAGGATTTATTTCATAAAAGTCCGATTTGTTCATTAAAAGTTCAACAAATTTTCCTAATTGTTCGATGAAAATACTTTCCACTTCTTCAACTTTCTGTTTGGAAATATTTTTTGCTCCAACTTTGTTCTCCTCTTTTTGCTTTACGTAATATTTTATAATTTCAGGGAATTGCTTTATTGTATTATGAATAGCAAGCGAAATTTCCTTTTGAGTGTTTTTCTTATTCTTTGGTGGTTTTGGCAATGATTTTTTGAAATAATTGAATATTTCGTGTCTCAATTGGTCATTTGGAATACTTCCACAAATTCTTGTAAAATCTCCTCTTAAATCATTGCTGTTAATCCAATTGTCATCTTTGGTTAATATATCTCTTGGCGTTAACAGAACAAAGTCTCCAAACAAAAAAGGAAGTTCATATTCTTTTGGCATCCATCTTTCTAATTGATAGTCAAAGTAAACTTTGTTAACGCTTACTTTTTGGATGTACTTTTTATTTATATTCTTTTTTGCAAATTCTTGTGTGTATTCTAATAAGTACTGTTTTATAAGATTAGTTGTAAAATCGCTTATGTTGTCTTTTCCAACACCAATTTCAAAAAGCCCCGCTTTTTCTAAATGCGAAGATTGTGTTACTTGCTCTTTTCCTAAATCATCAAAAACAATATGAATTGAAGAAGAAAATGCTTTCCCAAATTTTTGACCCAATCCACTTCCTCCATTTCCAACTTTACTATATCCGAACCAGTTCTGTTTTACTTCGGGAAATAAATACCAAGATTTTACTACTGCAAAATCATTAATTCCGTATTCTGCTTTTGTTTTGAGAAAAGTTAAGTATTTAAGAATGTTTTCGTGAAGTTCTTGATATTCTTCTTTTTTACTCCCAAACAATAAAAATGGGTCGATAAAAAGAGGCAAATCATTTATAAGTGAAATATTAAATGCTCCAAATTCCTCAAGAACTGAAGGGTTTAATTCGAAGAAATCAGAGAAGTAAATTTTCATAGATGATGTTTGTCTTGCATTGTTGCCAACGTACGTTTATTTCTAGTTTTGTTGGTTAAAGCTTACCTAGCTTATATACCACTAAAGAATAAACTTACAATTTACATTTCACACCACATTACGGGAAACCATAACTGGTGAATTTTCGTGTATGGTTTGGTCGTTTTTTACGACAGATAGCAGATGTCAAAGAAAATTCTATTTATCTATAATGCCAATAGCAATGCTGGTAGTAAAATGCTAGATTTCGCCCATAAGATTATAAACCCAGCCACGTATAATTGCGCGCTGTGCTCGTTAACTTTTGGTTCATTTACAGAAAACAAGCAGTGGAAAACGTTTAGGGAGAGTTTGTTAGCAAAAGACTTTGAGCTTGAATTCTTTCATAAAGACGTGTTTCAAGAAAAGTACAAAAGTAAGTTTGGGCACAAGTTTACCTTTCCTATCATATTGGTAGAAACAGACCATGATTTAGAAGTCTTGTTGTCTACAGAGAAGATGGATGCGATGGAGAGTGTGGAGGATTTGATAGCTGCTGTTGAGGCATCAGTTGGTAGTATCAGTGTTCAGTAGGCAGTTTCAGTTCTCAGTATTCAGTATCAGTAGGCAGTTGCTGTTCGTATGTCAGTTCGAATGAATTTTTTGGTACATAAATTAGTATCGAGAACCTTTCGTGTTCTAAAGGTTCTCGATAAAATTTTAGGCTTCCGGTGCACTACAGCTAAAATTATTCTTTGAGACAATTGTCTATTCTTTTAAAAGGATAAAAGACCAGAGTTGCTTCTTGTTACAAATTCTACCCCTAAAGAAACATAATCAACCCAACCAAGGTTGGCAGGATCACCGGTATCTATAACTTGGTTAAAAGACACGCCAACACCAAAATTAATCTTACGACTTGAGTTGATTCTTAGTTTTGTGATGAAGTACCCATTTCCAATATCAATTATTTGAAATGGTGGATTACTACTTATTTGTTGATGTCCGTCCCAAACTTCCATGTCAGTAACATATGTATAAGTCCCAAGGGATTGGGTTGTGAAGGAGGTCCTCCAAAGAACATATATAGAGCGTATGTAAAATTTATTTCCTGAAGAAAATGTAGGTGTTGGAATAGCATAATGAACAAATGACTGATATTCATTCTTTAACTCTGAAAAACCAGTAATACGGGTTCCATTTTTGTTTCTTGAAATATTTGAAAACACTTCAGGTTTTTCAATATGTACACTTGTTCCATGTAGCCACATTACCTCTTGTAATATTTCTTCTTCAACCGGTAAAGTTGGTTTGTCAAATGCAGAGAATAAAGCAGAAAACGCTTGGCTGTCCAGTCCTAATACTTTAGTTATTTGGTCAATTTCAGTAAAACCATCCAATTTATTTCGATGTGCAATTATTGACTCAGATAATTCGGTTAAGTTAGAAATATTCCTGTTTTTCTTTAAAACGTCCTCAATTTCTTTAGAAGTGCTCGCATTATTGAATAAATCTAAAACAGGTTTAAAATCTTGCTTTGCCGTACCTTGGTAATTCCCTTCCTTATTTTTCATAATAATAGATTTTATTTAATTAAAAATGATATTCTATTGTATATGGGGAACAACTTATGGCTATGCTTGATAAAGCTTAAGGAAGCGAGCGGTTTAGATGATAATAAAGAATAAACTTACAATTTGTAGTTCAGCTGAACTTATAGGAATGGGTGAGAAGTCATAAATTTTGTATAAATGGAATATTTTTACACTTTTAAGTCAGTGTCAAAGCAGTTCTTTTTTTTATGTGTCAGTTCAGGTGGGTTTCGAGATACGAGGAATTAGTATCGAGAACAGGTTCGGAACACGCGACGGTTCTCGATACATTTTCTTGCAGAAAACACTCGAACTGACATTTTGTTTTTACAGGAATAAAGAGTAGTAAGTTGTGAAAAGCGAAAGGGAAACAGTACGAAGTACAAAGAAATAGCACGAACAGCTTTGTACTTAATACTTAATACAAAAAACTGCCAACTGTTACTGAAAACTGATTACTAAAAAACAACTACTTAATACAACAAAAAATGCGCAGCGTTAAAAAATGAACAACAAACAACCATCAACCATTCTTAGTTGCTTCAAAAAACTTCTCGTTAATATCATCTATATAGGCAAGTACTTCATCGCGACCACTACGGTGGCTAGAGCTGGTAACAAAGTGCGGTGGTGCTTCTTCCCACATATCTTCTAAGAGTTGGTCCAAGTATTTTTGAACTTGGCGCTCAACTGCTTTAGGCTTTAATTTATCTGCCTTAGTGAAGATAATGGCAAAGGGTACTCCGTTTTCGCCCATCCATTGCATAAACTCCATATCTATAGGTTGCGGATCGTGGCGTACATCTACTAGTACAAAAGAACAAACCAGTTGCTCTCGTTGTAAAAAGTAATTGGTAATATATTTTTGAAAGGTCTTTTTATCTCTTTTAGAAACACGGGCATAACCGTAACCAGGTAAATCTACCAGAAACCAATTCTCATTGATTTTAAAGTGGTTAATAAGCTGTGTTTTTCCGGGTCTACCAGAAATTTTCGCCAAGCTTTTACGCTCGGTCAACATATTTATCAAAGAAGACTTACCTACATTAGAACGACCAATAAAGGCATATTCAGGTAAGGGTTCTTTAGGGCATTTGGCAACATCAGAATTGCTCATTACAAAGTCGGCCGACTTTATTTTCATCCGTAAGGTATTTAGAAATTGTTTTTCGTCAACCACTCATCAAGAATGGTATTGAATTCGTCTGGGTGCTCCATCATAGGTGCATGTCCGCATTTATCCATCCAATATAAATCTGAATTAGGTAAAAGCTCATCGAACAGTTCTGCAACATCTGGCGGCGTAACACTATCATTTTTCCCCCAAATAATACAAATAGGGGTTTGCATGCTAGGTAAATCTTGTGCCATGTTATGGCGAATAGCACTTTTTGCAATTGCTAAGGTCTTTACCAATTTAACACGATCGTTAACCGTAGCAAAAACTTCATCTACTATTTCTTTGGTAGCAATTTCTGGGTCATAGAAAACATCTTGTGCTTTCTTTTTAATAAACTCATAATCACCACGTTTAGGGTAACCGTCACCCATAGCGCTTTCATAAAGTCCAGAGCTACCGGTAATAATTAATGCTTTTACTTTTGCTGGGTATAATTTGGTATGTAATAGACCAATATGACCACCTAAAGAGTTGCCTAAAAGAATAACATCGTCTAGCTCTTTGTAATCTATAAATTTCTTAAGGTATTTGGCAAAGTTCTTCACCGTTGTCTTTAACATCGGCATAGAGTATAAGGGCAATTCGGGAATAAGTACTTTATAACCTTTGGGAGGAAAATAGTCAGATACTCCTTGAAAATTACTAAGTCCGCCCATTAGTCCGTGAAGGATAATTATGGGTTTGCCTTCGCCTTTCTCTATATACTTAAAGCCTCCTTCGTTGATCAATTCGTTTTCCATGCGCACTACTCATCAGTAATTGTCCAAATATAGGTAATTACCTAGAATAGCAAACAACTCTTTTCGATTAGGTGGGTAGTTGAAACTTTAAGATTTGAATTTTTCCGGAATTACGGGTCAAGTGGGAAAATTATCCCGTAAAAATCGATGAAGTGTAAAAAGCGGTTCGAAAAAGGGGTAATTTATTAACAAAGTGGTTTTTAGTGGTAAAATGTGGTAATAATATTTATATATTTGAGTTATATAAACAAAACCACTCCATTTTGGACATTTATTTCTTTGGGACATTTAACTGCAAGGCCGATGCCAAGGGACGCATCATGCTTCCTGTCGCGCTGCGCAATCAAATGACACCGGTATTAAATGAAGGGTTTTTTATAAAGAAGTCTTATTACAATGATTGTTTAGAGTTATACCCTGCACAAGAATGGTATAAGATCATGGCAGAAATGGACCAGAATAACAGATTTGATGAAGAAAGTCAACTTTTTCAAAGAATTTTTATGGATGGACTTAGACCTGTGGAAGTAGACGGTACCGGTAGGCTTTTATTAGCGAAAGATGTGATTTCGTTAGCAGGAATTACAAAAGAGGTGAAAATAGTGCCAATGCGAAAGCATTTAGAGATATGGGATGTTAAGGAGTACGAGGCTACCATATCTATATCTAAAGAAGAGAAGAAGAATTTGGTGAAGCGTGTAATGTTGAACCAAAAAGAAGATAAAGATGTATCATAATCCAGTATTACTGAAAGAATCGGTTGATGGTTTGAACATCAAAGAAGATGGCGTGTATGTAGATGTGACATTTGGCGGTGGCGGTCACTCTAAAGAGATATTAAAAAGGTTGGGTGCAGAAGGCAAATTGTTTGCTTTTGATCAAGACGAAGATGCGCAAGCAAATGCGTTAGGTGACCCAAGATTTACGCTGATAGCGGAAAATTTTAGATACATCGCTCAGTTTTTAAAGTTCTATGGCATTCGTAAGGTTGATGGAATATTAGCAGATTACGGCGTTTCATCGCATCAGTTCGACAAGCGGAAAGAGGATTCTCTACCCGATTCGCCGCAAGTCTTGATATGCGCATGAGCAAGCGCAATGCGCTATCGGCCTATGAGGTGGTCAATACATATGATTATGACGCCTTGCGAAAGGTACTTTTTGAGTATGGTGACCTGCGTAACGCCAATACCATGGCAAAGCAAATATTGGCGCAGCGAGAGCACGCCCCGATAAAGACAACTGAGAAATTGAAAGAAGTGCTTCAGCAATTTTTACCCAATGGAAGGGAGCATAAAATACTAGCACAGATTTATCAGGCTATTCGTATAGAGGTGAACCAAGAAATATTGGCAATTAAGGAATTTCTTCTTCAGATGCCCGATTTATTGGAAGACAGCGGAAGGTTAAGTGTCATCAGCTATCATTCGCTAGAAGACCGATTGGTAAAACGCTATATCCGCGCGGGCCAACTTTATCG
>LAZR01000064.1_pt1 | contig 150804 bp, 128 predicted proteins | sample 329461 | NCBI WGS metagenome assembly LAZR01 (sample SAMN03002196, study PRJNA259156) | marine sediment metagenome | biome: sea floor; feature: Hydrothermal impacted sediments; material: marine sediment; isolation source: Loki non-amplified sample from Loki's castle hydrothermal vent sediment ...
CCATGATCTACCTGATTGGCAGCCCGGTGGGCCGCCTATTCGATCAGGCCAAATCCACGTGAAGTGACGAAGAACCATAAAATAGCTCGTAACAAGAAACGGAGTGTAGAATTCAGGTGGCTATTTTACTGGCAAGTGATCTTCCTCTTATTACGTTTATTGATATCGAGACGTCAGGGCTTGGGCCCGATAGTTACCCAATAGAGCTTGGGTGGGCCGACACACTGGGTAATGGTGAGGGCTTTCTTATTTGCCCCCGTGATGAGTGGACACACTGGGATCCTGTTGCAGCGTCTATACACGGGATCGCTCGTGATGAATTGTTCGAGCGAGGGTTACATGTCGTCGATGCCGCGGAAAAGCTGAATGACATGCTCGGCTTTGAAACGGTTTATTGTGATGCTTTGGATTCAGATCTTTTCTGGATTAGCAGGCTCTTCGATGCCGCAAAGTTAGAGCCTTCCTTTCGGGTATCCGATTTTTATCAGCTGCATAAAATGCTGAGTGATAAGCACATGCTATCGCTACGACAGATGCTCAAAAGTTTGCCGGTACTACATCGGGCGCAGGCTGATGCTGAGCGTTACGTTAAAGCCATCGTCGCGAGTTACTCGAATTATGGCATTCGCTAATGTAAGGGCCACAGCTTGTGTTCTACTCCGGATTCCTTTGTGCTGTTTTATAGATGTTAAATGTCTCCAGTCTGTCACTCGCCGCATCCGTGTTGGGGCTGAATGATGTAGCCGCGTCTTCCTTTCTAATACCGCTTTAGGGCAGGCAGTGCTTACTGGCTTCCCCTGTTCTGCTGATGATCTCCTGTATATTGAACTGGATTTACACCACTACGTGGTGAAGCGCTTCCCAGCCGAACTATTGTCTTCGGCGCCGAGGGCGAACTGACGCTCAAAAAGCAGGATTGATTTGGCTAGTACGCTTATCTCAAAGCCAGCAAAACTCATTTCAAGCCGATAACCCCCATGTTTGAGGCGTGCCACACCAAGGTAATGCCTGGATGTTACGTGGTGAGCGTCGGAAGCCACGTTATGCCACGCAGTGGGGAGAGTTAATAAAGGTGCGCGTCTAATGCTGCTGGGACTAAATCCAAAATGAGATTTTATGGGTTGGTCCCCGACGTTGTTACACAAAATGGTGCTGTGGGATGAATTCGAAAGGAAACAAAGTTTGAGCCCTCAAACTTTTTGATAGGTTGGCGACTGCCTCTGATAGTCTTGTCTCTACTAATCGGTAGTAAATAATGATACTTCGGTGGCAAACTAGCTATTTATTCTGGGCAGGAGCATGGGGACGATGGAACGGCGACCTTACCTTGCGTTAGAGACCAGCCGGCTGAGCAAGATCGTTAACGGCAACACGCAGGATAAAAACCTGTTAGAAGCAGTCTTCTTCGAGCTGAACTTTCGAAAAACAAGTGCAGCGAGACAGCTCAAGCGCCGAGTTGAACAACTGCTAGAGCTGCCTGGTCAGCAATTAGACGATTCCCATGAAGCGCCTCAGCTACAAGAAGACGAAAATAAGCATAACGAATCAATGGCTTATAGGTATGCTAAAACAAAGGAACCGAGCCGAACCATGTCTAATGAACAAGACCAGCAAGCAGCGGATAACTTCCTAAACTCGTCAGACCCTTTCGTGCTTGAGTCGCTGGAACTGATGCGCAAAAAGCTATTAGATCTCACGGCTCGAAACAGATTGTTGAATTTCCCTATTCAACAGAAAGCTGCAGCCCTGCGGATTATAGATGAAGTTCCAAACCAGCTGTGCGAAGTGCTTCTTTCTGAGCGTGAGCTTACGTTCAGGTCTGTTCCGCCTCCTACCCGGGAGGAGTTAATTGAGCATGGTTACCTTGAAGTAGATGAAGAAAATGGCAAAGACCGCCAGTTAAAAGCTAACCCTGATGCGAAGGAGTGGGCAAAGGTCCTCGGTTTTGATATTAGTTATGAGTTGCCGAGAGATGATGAGGCTCAAGGTAGTGGAAAGCATCAAGATGATGCGATTCAGGTTCTGCTCTACCCACCAGAAATGGAATCTAGATTACGTGCAATACGTAGCAAAGCTCAAACCGCGATAGAGGAAATGGGTTCAAGCATCCTCTATTTGTCGCTTGGTTTTCTGGAATGGGCAGAAAATGACAGCGGCTCAAAAACAAGATTGGCTCCGCTTTTTACAGTTCCGGTACATCTGAGCCGCGGGAAGCTAGACCACAATAGTGGAACCTATCAGTACACCTTGAGTTACACCGGTGAAGATATCCTTCCGAACTTGTCTTTAAAAGAAAAGCTGGCAGTCGATTTCGGTCTTGCGTTACCCGAAGTTGAGGAAGATGTCTCTCCTGAAACCTACCTCGATCATGTTTCTGAAGTAATTAGAATTACAAAACCAAATTGGTCTGTCCGGCGTTACGGCGCTCTTGCTCTGCTGAATTTTGGCAAGATGCTGATGTATTTGGATTTAGATCCAAAGAGATGGCCTCTCGACGAGCGAAATCTGATTAAGCATTCAATTGTGCAGCGCTTTTTCAAAAGTTCGGAAAATGGCTCGGATGAGGGGGAAGGCAATATTATGGAGTATGCCATCGATGAGGTTGAACAAATACATGATTTGTTCCCGCTAATCGATGATGCTGATAGCTCCCAACATAGTGCACTTATTGATGCAGTGAATGGTCAGAACCTCGTTATTGAAGGGCCTCCAGGGACTGGTAAATCACAAACGATAACTAACTTGATTGCTGCCGCTATGTTAAACGGCAAGAAAGTTCTATTCGTAGCGGAGAAAATGGCCGCTCTTGACGTAGTTAAAACTAGGCTAGATAAGGCCGGATTAGGTGATTTCTGTCTTGAACTACACAGCCATAAATCACAAAAGCGCAAGGTACTTGAAGATATCAGTGCTCGTGTAGTGAAGCAGAAGCATTTGAGCTCAACACAAAATATTGACGCAGAAACAATGCGTTACGAGGAGCTTAAAGAGCGACTCAATCACTATGCTCAAGAAATCAATGAAACATGGGTTAATACAGATAGAACAATCCACGAGATCTTTAGTAGTGCGGCTCGTTATCGTCAACTGTTAGAGATAAGTCCAACCGATATTCATATCGCTGGGCTGACGGGGACGTCTCTCACCGAATTGAAACGGCTTCAGCTTGTCGATCAAGTTAAAGAGTTCCAGCAGATTTATCGAGGAATGATAGAACAGGTCGGGCAAAGTGCCCAACTTCATGATCATCCTTGGTCTGGGGTAGAGAGTACGGCAATTCAGCTTTTTGACTCAGAACAGGTTGTATCTGTTCTTCGGGAGTGGCAACAGTCACTTGATCAATTGCATGAGCGCAACCAGGGAGCTGCACATACTCTCAAAATTGATGTGTCAGAGCTGTTAACGTTGGAGAAATGCGATTCATTGGCTTTGGATCTCTACGATCTACCAGCACTCTCTCGTAAAGAGCTGTTTAAGGCGCTTGATGGGCTTGATCTCAAGACGCAGTCTGAGGTCGAGGAATTGCTGAGTCTCCATCAAAGAATTCAAGAGACATTTGAGAAACTAGCACAGCACATCCTTTCAGAAAAGCTTTCAGCACTATCGCGTGGCGAGCCCTTGCCGGCATTCCCCGACTTGCATCTCCTATCTGGTGCATGTCGAGAAGAACTCTTCTCAAATATTGTGCGCGCAACCATTAAGCTTGAGAAAGTTGAGGCTGAACTGGAGGCTCTTGACCGACAGCTGCAAGAATTGAAGATCGCTTTGCCTTCGCCATTAAATACGAATTTAGAGCCGACTGTTGAGGGCCTCGAAGCTGCAATCAAAATGATTGAAGCGATTGGAGCGCTTGATAGCCGGATGATTAGCCTTCGTTCGGAGCATTTTGATGAAGATGGCCTCGATGCCACACTGGAAGCTCTAGACGTAAAGCTTCTTCACCTCAAGCCGTTGCGGGAAAGGGTGAGGCAGGTTTTTGATATTGACAAATTACCTGATTCAAAGGAATTACAAGCTTTACAAGTACAGCTATTGCGAGAGGGAATGAGTAAATGGTTCTCTGGGGATTGGTGGCGAGCTCGCAAGCAGGTTAAGGGGTTGGCAAAACAACCTGACATTAAATTAAAACAGATCAATCCTGTTCTATCTGAGGCAATAGAATATGTCTCGGGAATGGAAACATTCGATTCACGGTTGTACAAGCGTCAAATAGGGCCTGCATTTGAAGGGCTGGAAACGGATATAGAGGGGCTGAAACTTCTTCGTGAATGGTATCAGCAAATTCGCAATACTTATGGCATCGGTTTTGGTCAAACGGTGGCTATCGGAGACGGCATTTTTTCACTAGATGCTCAGCTATTCAAAGGTATTCAGCAGCTTCAACAGAAAGGGTTCGTAAAAGAACTGAGGGAGATACTCGCTTCACTAGATGATATTCAGGCGGTACTGCCCGGCATCCGGCATGAGCTTCATCAGAACCAAAATCTTACAGGCGAACAAGGCTCTTTGCTTTCGGCACACCGTCGCTTTAAAGCGGCCGTGCATGTGATTCAGCAATGGTTTAAAAACAACGAGTTTACTCTTGAAGAAATTGAGTCTTGTATAGAACAGTTGAGAACTTTACAAAAGCAGCATTCAACGTTTGAAGAGAATGATCTGCTATATAAGCTCTTCGCTCCTGAGGCTGAGTTGTCAGTAGGGCCAACAGCGGAAAACAAACTTTCATTAGAGTCTATTCGGGAAACACTGGATTTCGCAAGCTACGTCCATCGCAAGCTGCGGTTCGAACCGCTCAGAAAGGTAATCCTAGCGATCAAAACGCATGGTGAGTATGAGCGGCTAAAGGATGAAGCAGATGCTTATATTTCGGATTGGAGCGATCAAGAAGAGGCATACGAGCAGTTTAAAAGTAAGACTGAGCTGAGGCCCGAGCAATGGTTGACTAATCAAGATTGGAATATAGATGAAATCAGGCAAAGAAACCTACTAGCGATTGGAAAGCCGGAGTGGCTGAATGATTGGGTCAACTTCGTCCGAATTCGAAACGAGATGAAAGCACAAGGGCTTGAGCCACTTTGGCATTTGGTGACGAGTGGCAGGCTCAGTATCGAGAGTGCAAGGAAAGCTTTGAATTTGGCGATATTTGATCAGTTGTCCAGAGAAATCCTCTCACAAAGGCCACACCTAGGCCGTATATCTGGCAAGAATCAAGCAGCACTTCAGACTACCTTTCGCGAATATGACCAAAAACTAAAGACATTACAGCGTCAAAGAATTGCCAGTGTATTGGCGGAGCGTCATGTGCCTGGGGGCAATGCAGGGGGAAGAAAATCCGAATATACAGAAATGGCTCTGATAAAAAATGAGCTTGGAAAAAAAACAAAGCATATTCCAATTCGTCAGCTAATTAATCGTTCAAGCAACGCCTTATTAGCTTTGAAGCCGTGCTTCATGATGGGGCCCATGTCCGCCGCTCATTATCTTAAACCAGGTCACCTGCAATTTGATTTGGTCGTAATGGATGAGGCTTCGCAGGTTAAACCAGAGGATGCGCTAGGCGTCATTGCTCGTGGTGCACAACTTGTCGTTGTAGGAGACCCAAAACAACTACCACCCACAAGCTTCTTCGATCGTCAGGATATGAATGATGATGACGAGGAAAATGCTGCTATGACGCAGACAGATAGCATTCTTGATGCTTCCCTGCCTCTATTCAAAATGCGTCGCCTGCGTTGGCACTACCGCTCTCAGCACGAAAGCTTAATCGCATTTTCGAATCGGAACTTTTATGACAACGATCTTGTGATTTTTCCATCGCCCCACGCTAAGGCTCAGGAATATGGAGTTAAGTTTAACTATGTCAAAGGTGGCCGTTTTGTAAACCAATACAACGTTGAAGAAGCAAGTATTGTAGCTAAGGCCGCTGTGAAGCATGCCGTCAATCATCCAAATGAGTCGCTTGGCATCGTTGCCATGAGCTCGAAGCAGCGGGAGCAGATTGAACGTGCGGTAGAAGAAGAGTGCAAAGCAGATAGTAAAATCGCAGATGCCGTAGATTGTTTAAGGAATATGGAAGATGGCATGTTCATTAAGAACCTGGAAAACGTTCAAGGTGATGAACGAGACGTGATCTTCATTTCTTGCACTTATGGCCCAAGCGAGGTTGGGGGGCGGGTCTATCAGCGGTTTGGCCCGATTAATTCTGATGTAGGTTGGCGGCGTTTAAATGTACTTTTCACTCGATCCAAGAAGCGGATGCACATTTTTAGCTCCATGCGTGCTGACGATATCTTAATTTCGGAAACCTCTAAGCGTGGCGTGATAGCCCTTCGTGATTTCTTGGACTATGCGGAGAAGGGCAGTATGAATGGGACGCCTCTCCATACAGGTAAATCTCCTGACAGCGACTTCGAGGTCTCGGTCATCGATGCCCTCCATCAGGCCGGGTTCGAAAGTGAAGCTCAGGTAGGTGTAGCTGGGTTCTTTATAGATATAGCGGTTAAAGACCCAGGAAAACCAGGACGTTTTTTGATGGGGATCGAATGTGATGGGGCGACATATCATTCTGCCAAATCAGCACGGGATCGTGATCGCTTGAGACAAGAAGTCTTAGAGCGGCTCGGCTGGCGGATTCGGCGTATTTGGTCAACGGATTGGTTTAGTAACCCCAAAGGTGAGCTTGAGCCGATTATTCGGGAATTGCACAGTCTGAAAACTGATATGTCTGCCGATGAGGATCTCTACGAACATGATGCTGATCGTTTCGAGGAGGCCGAAGTTGAGGTAGAAGCGAATAATGAAGAAGTGTCATCAATATTAGGCAGCGAATTTAGCTTACGTGATCGCCTTGAAGCTTTTAGCAAAACTGTTATCGCAAAGCAATTCCCAAATACACCTAAAGATAGGTGCCTTCTGCGGCCCGCGATGATAGAGGCTTTGATTGAGCTCGAACCTGTATCTACGTCCGAATTCGTCGAGGTAATTCCCGAGTACCTGAGGAAGTCAACAGAGCCTCAAGAGGCGAGGCAGTACTTGGGACAAGTACTGGAGATTGTTGCAGGATCGGAGGTCGCACAGACTGCTGATCACACCATTTGAAGCGGAAGGGGTAAGCAGTGACCAAAGTGATAGCTATTGGTGATCTTTCGGTTTCGACCCAAAGCGCTCATGCCGGGAAATGCAGCAGGAGCGCGAATTTTGGCTATACTGCCAAATTTAAATTAATAGCCAGAAGAATCATGGGCTTGGGAGAATTTGGCAGGCTGTATTTGCCGGGAAAAAGTGCCGGCATGTTTATCCAATCATAGGATGGGCAGTCTAATACCTGTTACGTGTTCAACTGAGTAAATTATGGAAACAATCGAAATTAAAGAGTTTTCCGAAGAGGTATTATCAGCACTCAATATGCTGATCCCTCAGCTATCCTCGTCGGCAATGTCTCTCGATGAGGCTGCTCTTAGGGATATAATCGACAATTCGTCTAGTCACCTCGTAATGGCTAAGGAAGGCAGTACATACTATGGTGCGCTTACCTTGGCTGTCTTCCCAATACCTACCGGCATTCGAGCATGGATTGAAGACGTAGTGGTCTCAGAGGAGGCACGAGGCAAAGGAGTCGGTAAACTTCTCTCTACGTATGCATTGGAGCTAGCCAATACATTAGGCGCCAAAACCGTCGATTTGACGTCACGTCCGTCCCGTGTGGCGGCAAATGAACTCTATAAAAAAATAGGGTTTGCCCAGCGTGATACTAATGTGTATCGCTATACGCTATAGCCACACGTAAAAATCAATTGCACGCGACCAGCTTCGCTGGCGCTTGAATACGGGCGTTAGATCACAAATACAATAAGGAGGCTCGCATGAAGGTGCTTGGGATTCGAACTGCACCAAAGCAATTGAGGTTCGCGTTGTTGAGTTTTGATGGGGCCAATATCGATTTCCTCAACCAAAACGCTGAGAACCTGATCAAGGTGCCTGCTGGCGTAACGGAGGTCGAAGACATAATTCATTGGCAGAAATCCGAGATCGACAGAATACTAAGGCAAAATCAGGACATTGACTTGGTAGCAATCAAGACCAGCGAATATGCACGAAGCGATACGAAATCAACTCGACTGGCTTCGTATCTTGACGCCGCTGTTTTACTGGCCTCTAAGGATGCCAATATCCCAGTCTATACACGTCTTTACAGCCAAATCGAAGCCAAAAGAACAAACGTCAAGGAGCGCGCTGAGTCTAGAGTTGGTGCTACGGATAAGTATTGGAACGAGCAAATCGCTGATGCAATTGTGGTGGCTTGGGCGTTGAGAGGAGGAATCTAATGTCGGCGCCCAAATTCAATGCAGGAGACCGGCTGTATAAGTACCAGTTACACCATCACATTGGCGGTGGGAATTTCGGAGAAGTTTGGCTCGCGCATGATCTTACTCTGGCTAGGGATGTTGCCATAAAGATTCTCGATGAAAGTATGGCTTCGGTTGCGGAGCACCTGAATGAGGCGAAAGTCGGCAACAGGCTTGAACACGCGAATGTAATTCACGTTCACTACGCGGACGTTGTCGCAACTCCATCTGGGAATGTTGTAGCAATCGCTATGGATTATCATCCAAAGGGATCTGCAACTACACAGTTGAACCCCTCCAACTTTATACCAATGACGGAGGCGATCAGAATTACGATCGACATCCTCCGGGGGCTTGAGTACCTCCATGAATCAGGTCTTTTTCACAACGATATAAAACCCTCTAATATACTTATTGGCCCACGAGGAGAGGGGATCCTTACGGATTATGGAATTTCGTGTGCATCGCCAGAGTTAAAGCCAGCGAAGGCGCCAAATGCATATATCCTTCATAAGGCGCCAGAGACGATTGCAACTGGCAATATCACTCTATCGACTGATATATACCAAGTTGCACTGACGCTATTCAGGTTGTTGAACGGTGTCGGAACCATTCGCGATTTACGCAACAGCGTTGGAAGTGCAAAGTTCGATGAGCTAAAAGCAAAAGGTAAAGTGCCAAGAAAGCAGGACTACTTGCCATTCATTCCTCCCTCTGTAGCTAGAGTCATCGCGAAGGCAACTAAAGCTGACCCTGCCGACAGATTTCAATCAGCACTGGAGATGCGGCGAGCACTTGAAGCAATTGCCGTAGCTGGGTATTGGACGACCGACGCTACAGGAGCTTATCTTGGCGTTTCGGGCAATCAAACGTTTCGTTTTTCTCAGGAAAAGAATAAGCATGGATACAAGTTCGATGCCTTTCGTACCCGACTTGAAACCGGCAATGAGACTCGCGTGGCGAAGATGTCTGGCTCAAAGCTAAATAGTGAAGAACTCAAAAAGCATAGGAAAACGTTCATGCTATCGGTAGTAAATGGTGAGTTGTGATCTAAAAAATCGCTCCACCGGAAAAATACTCGCTGCGCTCGCATTTTCCGGTGAGCTAGGCGTTAAACAGCTAAGCTTTTGCGGTACAAATTCAAAAATACAAAAGGAATTGGATGTTAAGTACGTTTATTCGAGATATTTATGCACAACACGAGACGGAAGAACTAGCTGAAGCAATCGAAGATATCGCGTCTTCAGTTGATACAAATGGCTGGGCTTCCGCTGGCGTCTACTGTTTTTGGGATCCCAAAGAAAATGAGGTGCTTTATATCGGATTGGCACGAGACTTAAGTGTTAGGTTTAGGGAGCACAACAATCTTAAGTCGTGTCCGGCCCATAGTTGTAAACGAGATAAAGTTGCCGAATGGTTTCAGTCAAATGAACGCTTAGGATATTCGATATTAGTGCAGTCACAGCTTAGTCAGCCAGAGGTGACTAGAAATTCCAAAGGGTTTTGTCCAAGTACGGGTTCTTTTTTATATGACGCTTTGCAGGCCATAAAGATATCTGAAGGAGTATTTATCGAGGCTCAGAAACTAGCAAAAGGGAAGTTTTCGCCTTGGAACAAGGTTGGTGGCTATTACTATGGAAAAGACAAAGCAACTTCAGATCATCAGGAGTTTATCGAACTGTTTACAAATAGGCGCATAGACACTTCTGTTGCTCTGAGCTCAATTAGAGAACTTTCCTCAGACGCGACATTAGAAACTTTCGAGTTGTACTTACATGTGGTACGGCAGATGATGACTTTTTATGGGATGAGCTTCTCTCAAGCTTGGCATTTGTCTGAGGAGTATTTCGAAGAGAAAAAGCGCATCCAAGCTTCCGGCTACATTCCAAATTTGTCTGAATTGTTGAGTCAGGATTGGCATTCATAGGCATGGCTACTAGAAGAAAAATCGGGACAGACCTGTTTTCCCCGTGTGACAGAAAACGTTTAACAAGGTGTTGCAGTTCGTTCCGGGCCGAAGGCCCTCCACCGGACCGCTTTCAGCGGCCGCTGAACAACGTCGTTATATCAGAACTACCTCAAAGACCGCTTCTGGCCGAAAGCTGCCATGGAAAAACCGTACTTGGGGCGCGACGTCGACCCACGTTTCTAAAATAATAAGTATGTAAGACAACACTTTCATTCCATTGGAGGTTCCCCACGACACCGTGGAATATCCGACATCGACGGCGCATTACCGCCTACTTCAGCAAGATGGCGCGCTGCTTTTACCCACACATAGGTTTGCAACGCAGCTTGAACAATGTCTGATGGTTTATCCAAGCCTGGTTCGGCAAACTCAAATGCCTGTGCATATAAGTCATCATCAACTTCAATAGTGACTTTCATAGTTAATCCAATGAATACTATGGTTATATATAGATGAATATTTGTTTGTTACTGGACGCTCGCTTGTCAGCTATTATAAGAAGTCAAACTTATAGATCTCATCCTTGTCGAGGTCTTTCCCATTCAAGATATCATTTAGTGCTTCTTCAAATGCATTAATAGTGTTCCAGTTTTTTGGCATAAAAGCGTAGGGGTTATTTCGATAGTGATCTTCTACAACACCGTTTATTCCATGCGACTGAAGAATGTCGGAATCTAGGTCTGGTATTCCTTTAAATTGCATTATTTGTGCACAGGTCCTTCTTAAATCACGCGGTGTGAATTTCTCAAATTCTTCACCATCCATGACAGATAATGGTGAGTTAATCCACTTATTTACAGCGTCACTTAGGGTGTTAATATCAATCGGTTTTTTGCCATTTGTAGACCAAGGGTATTTAGAAATGGGGTTGATGGAATGTGCTTCTTGCAATAATTTAATTGCTCTTTCAGTAAGAGGAACTAAATGTATACGAGGTTCAATTTTTCCCTTTCGATGTTCTGTCTTCAACACTCCTCTGCGTAAATCGTAGCTTGTCCACGGCTCTCGCGCTACCTGCATGACCCTTTGTCCACCAGTGGCGATAAGAAAAAGTAAAAAACGCTTGACAACCGGGTCAACTGATTCGTACTTCAAGAATGAGTGCCAGAAATGATTGAGCTCCTTTGAGTTTAAAGATCTTTTTATGGCTTTTGTCTTGTGGTCTTTGGGTATTGATGAGACCGGGTTGCTGTCTAAGCTATAAATTGATTTTTTCTTGCGCTTAAGTGAGTGTTCATTTTTTAACCCAAACTCAAATGCTGTATGGAGATATGCCCGAACCTTTCCGGACATGCTTTTTGAGTTTCGGTCCCAAATGGGTTGTAATATCTCTATTATATCTCTTGGAGTTATTGAATTTGCTTTTTTGTTCATTATTATTTGGTGATTTCTCTTAAGCTCGTTATTTAAAACCCTTCTCAATTCCTTGATATACTCAATCCCTCTCGTTCCTTCCAGACTATCAATATAGTCTATGAATAGCTCTTCAAAGCTTGCCGTCTTGTTTTCTTCTCCAGCGGCTACTAATGCTTCTGAAAAGGCGAGTTCACGTTCACGAACTTCCAGCTCTTCAGCTTCCCTTTGCAACTCTAGATATTTCTTAACAACGCCGTGTTTAACGGCAATCGCTGACAAATCGCGTGCTTTATCGCGAATTTCTTTCAAGGTGAGACCTGATTTTTTGTCAGTGCGTTTGAATATGCCGATTTTAATTTTTGTAGATTTGCCATTCATCCGTACTCTGAAGTAAGCATCAATATCACCAGACTCGCGAGCCTCAAATATAGTGGCACCCGTCCCTCGTCCAGCTTGTGACTCTGTCACCGTTTTGCCCTTCGGGAGCGCACGAATATCGGCATTTGTGACTAGTCGTCTTTGAGAATTAGTAATTTTTTCCGTTTTCATTTTGCGTACCGTATGCGTGCCGTTTCTCGTGACACTATATGAGATCCAATGAGAGGAAACGGCATGGCAAATTACAAAATAAACCGAATTTGACACGTAGTATCAGTGGTTTATAGTGTGGTACGAAATTCTAGCTAACACAGTATGTGACTACATAAGTCATTAATTAGGTTGACTTGTAATCAGTAGGTCCCGGGTTCGACTCCTGGTGTCGGCACCACTTAATGTGGTTAAAAGCAAAACGTTAGAGAATTAGATTAAGCCGTCCGAAAGGACGGCTTTTTCGTATGCGTCCACAAAGCCGCTACTTGCTGAAATAAATGATTTATAAAGCCCTTTCTATGTCCGTGCGTATTTAGCCGTTGCAGCTGGTTAAAATATTACTATCCCCAGTTCATTTCCCCCATTGCTACTTTAGCGCCAATCTGGAGTGCCACATTAAGCTTTGCATCTGGGTAGTGACGGGTCATTGCTTCAATGAGTTCTTCGCTGTTATTCGCTTTTGCGAGTTCTTCTTCAAACGCTAATAGGTAGTCACGCGTATATTGAATCGCGGAAGCGTCAATAGCGGCATCAGGTTGCATATGACCAGGTATAACGACACTAGGAGAGCGTGCTGCCATCTCATCAAGTGCTTGTACCCAGGCAGCTCGCTGTTCAGCCGTAGGTGTGTCTGCTGTCCACACATGTAGGTCTGAGAATACCAGCACTCCCCCAAAAACAGCATTCAAGGAGGGCGCCCAAAGATAGCGACGATTAGGTAAACCCTCTACGTCAACAACCTGAATATCTTGACCGTCGACTTGCAATAAATGGCCGTCGAAAACCTCGGGCATAACGATATCATCAAGGGACTGAGGGCCATTGTCTTGCAGTTGGGGTGACCATGTGGAGATTTTTTTCTCAACATTAGCTTCGATAGCGTCAACGGTTGCTGAGGCGGCGACAATGCGTGCGTCAGGGAAGGCTGCTTTTATCGCGCCAAGGCCAAAATAGTAATCTGGATCGCTTTGGCTAATGTAGACAGTGGTTAGCTGCTTACCGCTTTGTTGGATTGCTTCGGCGACGGCACGCCCATCAGATAGGGTAAAGCCGCTATCAATTAAAACCGCCTCTGTTGTTCCCGTCACCAATACGGGGGCTCGGAAAAAACCGTGCTCTCCCGCTGGAAAGTGCTGCCAGCTAAGTTGACCTTCAGCCGCGAAGGTACTGTTAATACCACTTAGGTTGCCAGTGCTTATCGCCATGGAGACTCCTAAAACAGTTAAAGACTTTAAAAACGTGCGTCGTGTGGTCATTGCATACTTCCTTTTCACAATTGAGCGATGAGGTTAAAGGTGTCTATCAGTGAGTTATGGCGTAAACACTTTGTGGATCAATGCACTGGGAGTGGTATAGATCTCGTTAGTAGAAATACTCCTTCGAGTGTCACCCTGCTGCACAATAAAACTGGGTACTCCCCGGGCGTCGAATTCCTGCATCAGCGCTTGGGCTTTTGAAAGTCGAGCACGATTTGCGTCGACAAGCTGGTCATTGGTTTCTAGAACAAGTTCAGCAGCTTGCGACAGGCCTAGTGATTGTAGGAGTTCCACTAAAGTGGCTTGCGATGTCACGTCACGGCCCTGTACGTAGCGGGCGTATTGGATGGCTTTTAGAGTGTCGAACTCTTGAGCTGGCGCTGTTATGGCGACAGCCGTCAACGCCAGCGTGGCGGCGCTGCTATCAAGCCGTTGCCGATCGTCGCCTAACACTTGAGAGCGATATAACTGGGTAAATATTTGTCCCGTTAGGCGCTCAATACACTGGTCGTTACTCCAGGCATAAGCAGCAAATTCACTATCCATTTGCCTTCCACCGCTGTCTGAGAAAAGACCGCTTGGTAGCAGAACGACGTTCACGTCGTCAGCTGCGATCACTTCTTTAACAGCGGACGTCGCGCCATAGCAACAGCCACACAAGGGGTCGAATAGGTAATACAGGGTGTGCGTCATAGAAAAGTCTCCTTATTCATGATTGGGTCGCATGCTAAAGAGAATTTATTGACGGATAAACACATACAAAGCATATTGTGTGTATGGAAAAAGCATACAATAGAAGCGAAAGTAAGCTCGGCGATTTTAATAATTTACGTCGCCTGACTTACTTTGCTGCGGTAGTGGAAACGGGTTCTTTTACAGCCGCCGCTGAACGGCTGGGTATCACTAAGTCGGTGGTTAGCCAGCAAGTGGCACGTCTTGAACAAGAATTTAGAACGTCTTTACTCACGCGGACAACACGATCTGTACAGGTCACTTCCGCCGGTAAAGTTTTTTACCAGCGCTGTGCCTTGATCCTCCGAGAAGCTGAAGATGCCTTTAATGAACTAGGTGAGATCGCTCAGGAGCCCGCAGGCACATTGCGGTTGACGGCGCCTTTCGACTACGGCGCCACTTTTGTAGTTCCTGCCATAGCGGCCTACACCCAGAAATACCCTCAGTGCCAAGTCGATGCCACGCTGCGAGATCAAAAAGTTGATCTGATGTCAGAAGATATCGAACTCGCTATTCGCGTTGGATGGCTAAAAGAGCCAAGCGTGCAAGCAAGGAGAATTGGCACATTCCGCCAATTGCTTGTCGCATCGCCAAGCCTTGAAAAGGAGGTGTCGCAGCTCTCTAAACCGGAACAGCTATTAGGATTGCCATTCATTGCGAATAAAGCTCTTCCCCATCCACTGCAGTGGGAATTTTCGCTAAATGAGAACGAACGTCGATCCATCCATATGTGTGCCTCTATTTTCCTGGATGCGACACTGGCGGTACGTGAAGCCTTGTATGCAGGTGCTGGCATTTCGATATTGCCTGATTATGCCATTGCAGGCGACCTAGCCGCCGGGCGCCTTATTCATATTTTGCCCCAATGGAGCTTACCTTCAGGCGGCATACATGTGGTTTTTCCATTAGCACGTTTTCGCCCTGCGAAAGTTCGTGCATTTGTCGACATTCTGGCTGATAGGGAACAGCAGCGGCAGGAGGGCTTAATTGTGCAATGATGAAAATTTGGGTTAAGCCTTCTAACATTATGATTGCTAATAAAGATGCACCGCTTCAAAGCTTGCAAGCTGCTGCTCACTATCTCCAAATAGCAGTAACTGGTTACCTACGACTTGCCATTACGTCGCCTCCGTGCAACACCCGGAAATTATTGATATCGTGCTGATGAAAATGCAAAGAGCTAATAGTCTTTTCAATGTCCTATCCTTTTTCGATTATTAAAAGGAAATGTAAACACAATTTCTCTTTTCCTTTTGATATTGAAGCTAGATATAATTTTTATTATATATTTTGTTCTCTAGTTGGCTATGATCAAGCTTTTTCAAAGCGGTTTTCGACTGTTTTGAATTTTTTGTGTGTGCAATTTTTTAATATTTTTAAAATAAAGGTGCTAATTCAATAGGTTGATGTGTTATTGCCGAGTGATTTTTATTCCTTTTATATTAATTATTATCAATGATGCTTTTAAATTTCATTTGATAAAAGTTAAATATTCTATTTTATAACTTAGGTTGCTTGTTGGAAGCCATGCGTTAGCTATTATCAATATTGTCTGGTCAATAAATTCGTTTATTTAAGCGAAAAAATTAATGGTTTTGAATATTTTAAAAATATTAATAAGCTTAAATATAAACGAAAAATAACTACCAGTGGAAGGAATTTCTGGTACCTCATTAAGGAGAATTTAAAATGTTCCACCATTCTGCAAAACTGCAGTATCCGGTAAAAGTCGATAAGCCCAACCCACAGTTTGCTATGTTGCTTCAGCAAGCGATCGGCGGCGTTGAAGGGGAAATTCGGGTCGCAATGCAGTATTTCTTCCAGGCAATGGGCGCTCGGGGTGATGACCGTATTCGCGACTTGCTGATGTCGACTGCAACGGAAGAGCTATCGCATATTGAAATGCTTGGCCATGCGGTTGCGCTTAACCTGGAAGGAGCTCCCGTCTCCTATCTAGATGAGACTGCTAAAGACCCCGTTATGAATGCCATTCTAGGCGGTGCTAACCCACGGCATCTCTTGTCCTCCGGCCTTTCAGCAATGCCGGTAAACGCAAATGGCGTACCGTTTGATATGAGCCATATATACGCCACCGGTAATATCGGTGCCGACATGCTAGCCAACGTGGCAGCAGAGGCGGGCGGAAGGGTACTGGCATCACGCCTTTATAACTGGACTGATGATCATGGCATGAAGGATTTCTTGTCGTTCCTGATTGCTCGTGATACTTACCATCAGCAGCAGTGGCTAGCCGTTATAGAAGAGCTGGGTGGCATGCAAGCGCAGCTTCCGATTCCGAATTCGACGCCTGAAGAGCATGAGGCTACGCAGCACTCTTATTACTATTTAAACACCTTGCTGGATAAAAAAGCACCAAAAGGTCGCTGGTCTAAGGGCCCTTCTCTTGATGGTAAGAGTAAATATACGGCGATGGAACAGCCTGCACCTGAAGGCCAGGAGCCAACTTTAGGCAAGGCGAAACCCAATTCTGGCGCCCAAAACGAACAAATGTAGACAAGCGAACGATCGCTTAAATGTGAGATGAATAAGGAGTAGCTGCAATGGAAAGCAAGCATTTAGTAGATTGGCTACGTGATGCACATGCCATGGAAAAGCAAGCTGAGAAAATGTTGAAGTCTCAAGCTCATCGCTTAGAACATTACCCAGCGCTGCAGCGGCGTATTGAAGACCACGTCGGAGAAACGGTGCGTCAGTCTGAAAAGCTAGAGCACTGTTTGTCCCTATTAGGAACGGATACATCTACTATTAAAGACTTAGGTGCTCAGCTAACTGCCTTTGGTCAGGCTGTAGGTGGCATGATGGCCGAAGATGAAGTGGTGAAAGGTGGTATCGCGAGTTATGCGTTCGAGCATTTCGAAATAGCGTGTTATAAAGCTATTATTAAGGCTGCAGATATGGCGTCACAGCCTGAGGTATCTCAGATATGCAAAGAGATTCTTCGAGAAGAAGAAGCGATGGCGGATTGGCTCAGTCAACATCTAGATGCAACTACACAGCAATACTTAGAGCGTGACGGGGATAATCTTCGCGCTAAAACGTAATCCAAGTGTATTTTTCTGTTGTATTAAAGCCCTGTTTAATAACAGGGCTTTTTTTTAAATTATAACTTAGGTAATAATTTTTTCTTAATTTCTGTTGTTAGATAAGTGCTGATTGTTGATATTCCTAACATTTAGTTACTCAGCGCAATTAAATTTGTGTGCGAAATTTTTAATGTTCTTAACATTTGTTAATATATTTATGCGAATGAAAAAAATAATCTTGTGATAACGCTAAGTGGTTACTATATTTCACACGCTGTATTTAACTAATGTCATGTACATTACTGTGTGCTTTCGCCCTGAAAGTATAGTTCTTGTCTAGCTACAATGGAGTGTAGAGATGATAGGCAGCGCGATTAGTGTACGCCAAGATGATTTTCGGGAAAGTTCAAACTATACGCAGGTAGCTGAATCAATTGTTAAACCCGCTATGCCTATTTCACTCGAGAATATTCTAAGCAGGTATAGTGAGCTGGGATTGGAGGATCTTGAGCGCTTGGCAAATGTTCAGTGTAATCAGATGGAGCTAAAGAAAAATCAAAAACTTTACTCTTTGTGTCAAGGTGGGGCAGACATATTTGTAGTAAGGAAGGGGTGGGTAAGCCTTTATCACTCTTTAGGTAGTCGTGGGCACGATATTTGTAATGTCTATATGCCAGGCGATATAGTAGGTATTAGAGAAAGTTTTTTTGATAATCATGAAATCACGATAGTGGCGCTAGAGAATAGTGTATTAGATAAAGTGTCTCTTGAAGATATTCACCGCATATATAATGACTGCGAAGCCATTAAAAAAGCTATTATTTCTTATGTTATGGTTAACGATAATATTACAATCGAAAGGTTGCGAAGTTGTACGCATCATAAAGCAGAAGATCGAGTGGCGCATTTTTTGTTGGAAATTTTTGCAAGATATAATTTCAAGGAAATGATTGGTTCGAATGTATTTTCATTTCCTATTACCCAAGAAGTAGTGGGTGAGTTGCTTGGCATTACCAGTGTTCATGTAAGCCGCTGTATGACTGTATTAGAGCAAAAAAAAATGATTCGTAAGGCCAGAAGTACTATCAGGCTGTTGCAGCCAGAGATGATGGCTGAATTGACAGGCTTTGATGAAAGTTTAATTTATGGTTGCTTAAGAAGATCCTGATTATTTAATGATAAGATTTTTATGATTTTGCAATAGGTATCTTTAATCCCATGGTTATACTTTTTTGGGCCATAAAGTTAACTTAAATTATAGATAAATTGTCCAAACCTTCTTTTATCTAATTTTTAACTTAACACACGTTATGAAAAGCATTAATAACCTTGCATGCTGGTTTAGTTTGGCTACGCTAGTGCTTGCAATATGTTCGACCTGAAACCTAATCATACAAGGAGTGGATTAGATGACAGTCAAAAGCACACCGCTAAATTCTGTAACCGCACATAAGCAATATAGCGAAATGGCCGATACACCTAATGCTCACAGCAAACAGGCTCAGCGTACACAGGTACAGGATGCCTACCCGTCGCGTTTGGCTTATATGCCTGAGAAGCGTTGGCTCCCACGACAAGACGCAGTGGTTAAAGGGCGCCAGCTTTCTGGCCCTTTAAGCCAAGCGCAGCTTGACGAGTTCGAGCGTAAAGGGTTTTTGTTCATCCCCAACCTTATTGAAGGTGCTGAGCTGGATGAGCTGCGTCGGGAAATGCAGGCGCTGATGAGTAATGATGCCTATCGTAACGAAGATTTCAGCATTACCGAGCCAGCAAGCCAGGAAATTCGCTCGCTGTTTGCGGTGCATTTCCTATCTGAGCGCTTAGGTAAGCTGGCGACCGATGAGCGAGTCGCGGGCGCTGCACGCCAAATTATTGGCGATGACCCTTATGTGCATCAGTCGAGGATCAATTATAAGCCGGGGCTTGCGGGGCAGGGGTTTAACTGGCACTCCGATTTCGAAACGTGGCACGCTGAAGATGGCATGCCAGCGATGCATGCGGTGAGCGCTTCGCTGATCCTGACCGACAATCACGAGTTCAATGGCCCATTGATGCTGATTCCTGGTTCGCACAATAAGTTTGTGCCGTGCTTGGGTGAAACGCCGGAGGATAATCACAAAAGCTCTCTGAAAGCACAGGAAGTGGGGGTGCCAAGTCCTGAAGCACTGACGGAGCTAGTGGCTGAGCACGGTATTGAAGCGCCTAAGGGTAAAGCCGGCGGCTTGTTACTTTTCGACTGCAATACCCTGCATGCTTCGAATGCTAACCTGTCGCCAGACCCGCGTAGCAACGTGTTCTTTGTGTTTAATCGTCCAGATAACCGCTGTGGTGAGCCGTATGCTGCGGCCAAACAGCGTCCGGATTTTCTGGCCCATAGCCCGAGTGAGCAGGTGCAGCAACATCGCCAATAAATCTGGCGATGATAAATTCCTGGCTTAAGGTTGTGGAACCTTAGTATAGGTGGGGTAAACTGTTGCGCCTGTCGTTGCGAAAGCGGCACGCATAATGAGAAGGAGAATACCCGCCATGCGTTTTGTTCTACAGTTTACCGATGGCCAGGAGTTTCCCCACGCGTTGGGCAAAGTTGTCTGCATCGGCCGCAATTATGCCGACCATGCGAAAGAGCTGGATAATCCGGTACCCACTGAACCATTGCTGTTCATTAAGCCGGCGACTAGCGTAGTGGATCTTACGAAACCGTTGGATCCACCTTTTTCTCGCGGCGACGTACATTACGAAGTGGAGCTTGCTCTGCTGGTAGGTGAAACGTTAACCCATGCTACCCAGGATGAAGCCGAGCGCGCCATCGTGGGCATTGGTTTGGCGATGGACCTGACACTGCGTGATGTACAAACGAAGCTAAAAGAGAAGGGGCACCCTTGGGAAATTTGTAAAGCATTTGACGGAGCCTGCCCGCTTTCGTCGTTTTTGCCGTTAAGCCGTGTTCCTAACTGGAATGCGCTGGCTTTCACGCTTGATATTGATGGTGAAGAAGTTCAACACGGTGAAGGCTCCGATATGATCTTCGCCGTTCCTACCCTAGTGGCCGAAATGAGTCGCCACTTTACCCTAGAGCCGGGCGATGTGATTTTGACCGGCACGCCGGCAGGGGTAGGGGAACTGGTTCGTGGTTCAAAACTGCGCTTAACCTTAACCGGTGGTTTAGAAATCGAAACCAGCGTAGTCGAGTAACTCTAAGCCCAGTAGCTCTAAGTCCAGTAGCTCTATGGCCCAGCAGTTCTATCTCTGAGTCAGTGGATGGTGGAGTCACCCAGTAGTGGAGTAGATAGCACGCCACAAGCATTCGCTATCGTTAAGCTCAAGAGAAGCGCCACCCGTTAATCACGGGTGGCGCTTCCTATTTTGGGGCTGGTTAATGCAAGTCAGTTACTCAAGCTAGCCGGTCACTCAAGATAGGTATAGCCTTCCAATCCTTCGCTTAAGCTTGCCGCAAAGCGTGCTTGCTCTTCGGCAGAAAGGCCACTTGCTGCCAGTTGGTCAGTAAGCTTTTGCTTCAACACATTGGCATTGAAGTTGACGTAGGCGAGCACGTCGGCCACCGAATCCCCTGCAAGTGGATTAGACAGTGTCCATTCGCCGTCTGCATTGAGTGCCGCGTCAACGGAGTCGGTATCTCCGAACAGGTTGTGCAGGTCGCCGAGAATTTCCTGATAGGCGCCCACCAGGAAGAACCCTAACCAGCGTTCATCGTCAGATGGCCACTCGGGAAGCGGCAGCGTGCTTTCAACGCCCTGTCCGTCAACATAACTGTCAATGCGGCCGTCGGAGTCGCAGGTAATATCCTGAATTACCGCCCGCCGTGTAGGAGCTTGGTCTAGCCCGCTCAGTGGTAGCACCGGGAAAATCTGCTGAATGCCCCACACATCGGGCACGGATTGAAACAGCGAGAAATTGACGAACAGCTTATCGGCAAGCTTTTCCGCTAACTCATCCATAATCTCGCGGTGAGCACGGTTACGGGTGTCAAGCTGAGTGCGCAGTCGTGCGCAGGCAGCCATGTAAATACGCTCGCCTTCGGCGCGGGCAGTAATATTGCTCAAGCCCATCACAAAACGATCTTGCAACTCACTGACCGCTTGTAATAGGTCGTGCCACGATTCAACCAACATCCGCGGCTCTTGGGCGGTGGCAAGCTGCTCAAATACACGCCACAACAACTCCACTTGAGTATCTTCTTGGGGGTGCCGTTCAGGCGGGGTGTCATCAATGCGCTCTTCGCCAATCACGTTGGTGATGAGCACTGCGTGATGAGCGGTAAGTGCACGGCCGGATTCGCTGATTAAATGCGGCTGGGGCAGGTTCGCTTCCTGGCAAAGCTGGGCAAACGCGCTCACCACGTTACGGGCATATTCGCGCATTGAATAGTTTGCTGAGCAGAAGCTGCGTGAGCGGGTGCCTTCGTAGTCAATCCCAAGGCCGCCGCCCACGTCGACAGTGTCAATCGGCGCGCCCAGCTCCATCAGATTTTGGTAGAAGCGCGCGCACTCTCGCAGACCGCGTTGAATATCGCGAATATTGGCGATCTGTGAACCCAGGTGGAAATGCACTAACTGCAAGCTGGCCAGGGCATCCTGCTCACGCAGGGTTTCTACCACCTCAAGAATCTGGCTGGCGGTCAGGCCAAACTTGGATTTTTCACCGCCGGTATTTTGCCACTTGCCTTTACCCACAGAGGCCAGGCGAGCGCGCAGACCAATACGCGGCGTTACTTCCAGTTCGCGGGCTTCTTCTAAAATCAGCTGTAGCTCGGAGAGCTTTTCAACGACCAGGTAGACCTTATGGCCGAGCTTCTCACCCAGCAACGCAAGGCGAACATATTCGCGGTCTTTATAGCCGTTGCAGACAATCAGGGAGGAGCCGCCATCGGAGAGCGCTAAAACAGCCAGCAGCTCGGGTTTGCTGCCCGCTTCCAACCCAACGCGACCATTGCCACGCTCAGCGGTGGCTAAAATTTCTTCCACCACACGGCGCTGCTGGTTCACTTTGATCGGGTAAACCGCGGTGTAGCCACCCTGGTACTCGCAGTCGCTCATGGCAGCATCAAACGCGCCGCACAGCTGCTCGACTCGATCATGAAGAATATCGCTAAAACGCACTAATACCGGCAAACGCAGCCCGGCATTTTGCAGTTGGCGAACCAACCCGCTAAGCGGTAAGGCAGGGCCCTCTGCATCGCTGCCCAGCGGTCGCACGAGCGCGTGACCATGATCATCGACATCGAAATAGCCGCTGCCCCATTGATCGATATTCCAGGTGCGCCGGGCGCGTAGCGCCGGGCTAGTTGTGGCCATCAAACTCATGCAGAAACCTCAGGCAGCGGCAGCGCACCGTGGGCAATGCGCGCATTTAAAATAGTACGAAAACGCTCCGGGTCGTGGGGCGTCAAATCGTGGGCTGGTGGGTCAACGTAGACCACCAACAAACGCGACAGCCAGTAGCGCAGCGCCGTCATACGTAACATGGTAGGCCATAGCTCACGCTCCGCAATGGTTAACGGACGGCGTGCTTGATAGGCGCTTAATAAGGTGTCGTAGCGCTCTGGGTTCAGCGTACCATCCTCGTTAGAGGCCCAATCATTGATCACAATCGCTAAGTCAAACAGCAAGTCACCGGTACAGCCATTGTAAAAGTCGATAATGCCGCCGAGCTGGTCACCTTCGAATAGGGTGTTGTCACGGAACAGGTCGCCGTGCAGAGCGCCTTGTGGCAGCTCGTTGTGCTGGATAAAAGCACTTTCAAAGTCGTCGACTTCATTTTTCATCAACGTTTGATCGGCGGGGCTTAAATAGCTCAACACCTTGTGGTGCATAACATGCAGCCAATTCAGGTCACGCGGGTTCGGGCGATGTCCTGGAAAACGCTTTGAAACCACATGCAAGCGGCCAAGGGTATCGCCCAAGGCGTGACACTGAGCCAGGTTCGGCGCTTCAGGATGCCTGCCAGGCAGGCGCGGAAACAGGAGCGCCGGCTTGCCTTCTAGGCTATGCAGCGCAATGCCTTCGCGGTCATGTACGGTGCCAGGCACCGGTAAACGGTGCTCATCTAAATAATCGAGCAGTTCGACAAAAAATGGCAGCTCTTCATGCTCGCCCTGTTCGAACAGAGTTAACACCAGTTCACGACGGTCAGTGGTCACAAAAAACGTCGAGTTTTCAGTGCCGCCCGCAACGCCCTGTAGGGAAACGAAACTACCAACATCAAATTTTTCTAAAAACGCGGCGACCTGTGCGTCGCTAAGCGGGGTAAATACAGCCATGAGAATCTCGCCCAGGTTGCTAAGCCCATTATTGTAGCGGCTTGAAAGCTCAGTTGGCAGCGTTGTTGTCACAGTTATAAATAGAGTTGAGGTGGATTGGCTCTGCAGGCAGCCTGTGCAACGCGTATTATGTGGACATCGCTTTTTTTACGACCCTTTTTAGCAATTTTCAATAATGGAACTTGGTTATGGCTCGCGCACCGATCGTTCTCGTCGATGGCTCTTCCTATCTTTACCGGGCATTTCACGCACTGCCGCCGCTTACGACCTCCAGTGGTCAGCCGACGGGTGCGGTGAAGGGTGTGTTGAACATGCTCAAGCGGTTAATCAAAGATTATCCGCAAAGCCCCATGGCGGTGGTGTTTGATGCGCCGGGTAAAACCTTCCGCGATGATATGTACAGCGACTATAAGGCCCATCGCCCGCCGATGCCTGATGACTTGCGCAGCCAAATTGCCCCGCTGCACGCCTGTGTAAAAGCGCTAGGCTTGCCACTGCTGTGTATTGAAGGGGTGGAAGCCGACGACGTGATTGGTACTTTGGCCCATCATGCCACTCAGGCCGGACGTGATGCGGTGATCTCCACGGGCGATAAGGACATGGCGCAACTGGTCAATGCCCATATCACGCTGGTGAATACCATGAAGGATGAAACCCTGGACGAAGCAGGGGTAGAAGAAAAATTCGGCTTGCCACCTGCGCTAATTATCGATTTTCTCGCCCTGATGGGGGATAAGGTCGACAACATTCCCGGTGTGCCCGGCGTGGGCGAAAAGACCGCCATTGGCCTGCTACAAGGTATGGGTGGCGGGCTTGAGACTATTTATGGCGATTTGGAACGCGTTAAAACGCTTACCTTCCGAGGCGCAAAAACCCTACCCAAGAAGCTTGAAGAGCATCGCGATCAGGCGTTTCTTTCTTATCAGTTAGCCACCATCAAAGTCGATTGCGATCTCCCAGTGGGTTTGGATGATTTGGATATCGCCCATCCTGATCGCGAAGCGCTGGTCACGCTGTATAAAGAGATGGAATTCCGTCAGTGGCTGGGTGAGCTTCTGGAAGGCAAAGACGAAGGCGTGGATGACGTAAAAGGCGGTGACCCCGCGCCTGTCAGCACAGAGGACGCGGCTAACGAGCTGCAGGGGGCGAGTGCGGCTGCCCAAGCAAGTCCACGTGAAGATCACGTCATCCTGGAGCAGGTCGACTTCGAGCGCTGGCTGGAGCGGCTGCAAAACGCCGAGCGCTTCTGTTTTGACCTGGAAACTACCAGCCTCAATTATATGGATGCGGAAATTGTTGGCGTAGGATTGTCATTAGAAGCAGGGGAGGCCGCCTATATTCCGCTTGCCCATGACTACCTGGATGCCCCTCAGCAGCTTGACCGCAAAGCGGTATTGGCGGCGCTAAAACCGCTGCTGGAAGACCCGCAAAAAACCAAAATAGGCCAAAACCTCAAGTACGATATTTCAGTATTGGCCAACTATGCCATCTCTGTGGCGGGCCCGTTTGCCGACACCATGCTGGCCTCCTATGTGCTCAACTCTACCGCGACGCGCCATGATATGGATTCGTTGGCGCTTAAGTACCTGGGCGAAAAAACCATCTCTTTTGAAGAGATTGCCGGTAAGGGCGCTAAACAGCTGACCTTTAACCAAATTGCCTTGGAGCAGGCTGTGCCTTACGCCTGTGAAGACGTCGATATCACGTTGAGGCTGCAGGAAGCGCTGCGCCCTCAGGTTGAAAACGAAGGGCGCTTGGCAGGGGTGCTGGATCATATTGAGTTGCCGCTGATCAAAGTGCTCTCACGCATCGAGCGTAACGGGGTTGCCGTTGATGCTGAGCTACTGCACAAACAGAGCCAGCAGCTTGAAAAGCGTATCGGTGAGTTAGAGCGCGAAGCGTTTGAGCTCGCCGGGCGTGAATTTAACCTGGGCTCCCCTAAGCAGCTTGGTCAGATTCTGTTTGAAGAGCAGAAAATTCCGGTGCTTAAGAAAACACCTAAAGGGGCGCCTTCGACCGCAGAAGGGGTGCTGGAGGAGCTGGCGCTGGATTACCCGCTGCCCAAGGTCATCATGCAGCATCGTGGTCTTGCTAAGCTAAAATCCACTTACACCGATAAGCTGCCTCGCTTGCTCAATAATGCCACTGGCCGCGTGCATACCAGCTACCATCAGGCGGTCACCGCCACCGGTCGGCTGTCGTCATCCGATCCGAACTTACAAAACATCCCCATTCGTACCGAAGAGGGGCGCAAAATTCGTCAGGCGTTTATCGCCCGCCCTGGCTACCGCATTGTCGCTGCCGACTACTCGCAAATTGAGCTGCGTATTATGGCGCATCTTTCTGAAGATAAAGGTTTGCTGGAAGCGTTTGCCGAGGGGCGTGATATCCATACCGCTACGGCCGCAGAGGTCTTTGGCACATCGCTTGAAAAGGTGTCGAGTGATCAGCGCCGCAGCGCTAAAGCGATCAACTTTGGGTTGATTTACGGCATGAGCGCCTGGGGGTTGTCACGCCAGCTACATATCGAGCGTAACCAGGCACAAACCTACATCGACCGTTACTTTGACCGCTACCCAGGTGTGGCTCGCTATATGGAGCGCATTCGCACCCAGGCGGCGGAAGATGGTTTTGTCGAAACCGTGCTTGGGCGTCGGCTGTACCTGCCGGAAATTCAGTCGCAAAACCGCAATCGTCGGCAAGGCGCTGAGCGTACGGCGATTAATGCCCCGATGCAGGGCACGGCAGCGGATATTATCAAGCAGGCGATGATTGATGTGGATGCGTGGCTGGCAGAAGGCGAGTTCGACGCGCTGATGGTGATGCAAGTGCACGATGAACTGGTGTTTGAAGTGGCTGAAAAGCAGGTCGATGCTTTTATTGAGCAGGTGCAAAAACGCATGCAGGGCGCGGCTGAGTTAAAAGTACCGCTGATTGTGGAAGCGGAGAGCGGCGCCAATTGGGATGAAGCGCACTGATAGTTTTTTAAACGCCACGCTAGCGTGGCGTTTTTGCTTAGTCGCGTAATACGCTGCCGCGTCGTTGAGGCTCTAAATCGACCTGCTCACCGACTTTCCATAATGTGTGGCTTGGAGTAATAACGCTATAGCGTTGGCCTTTTTGCTCCAGTAAATAGAAGCAGTCATGGCCACGGAACTCTCGTTCAATAATGGTGGCACCTTTGCCTTGCTCAGCGGGTGACATGGCAAGATGCTCGGGACGCAGTGATACGCGCACCGGCCCTTTAATAGCTGAGTCGATGCCTACCGGCCCCAGCGCTGTTTGCGCTATTTCGCCATCCGCATCGCCGTCTAATAAATTGGTATGGCCCAAAAACTCAGCCACAAAGGCAGTGGCTGGGCGCTGATAAATATGCTCTGGACGATCTATTTGTAGCAGTTTGCCCGCGTGCATAACGCCTACCTGATCAGCAAAGGAGAGCGCTTCGCCCTGGTCGTGAGTGACCAGAATGGCAGTAGTCCCCGACGCTTTAAACAGTTTGCGAACTTCTTTGCGGGTTGATTCCCTAAGCGCCGCATCCAGGTTAGAGAACGGCTCATCAAGTAACACTAGCTCGGGTTCAGCGGCCAAGGTGCGGGCTAATGCAACGCGCTGTTGCTGGCCACCGGAAAGCTCATCAGGCATGCGTTTAACAAGATCTGCCAAGCCCACTAAATCAAGCCATTCACGGGCCTTTGCAGCCCGCTTTGCTTTGGGTACATGACGCATAGCAAAGGCCACATTTTGGCCCAGGGACATATGCGGGAACAGGGCATAATCTTGAAACACGATACCGATACGGCGCTGCTGGGGCGGCAGAGCAGTGACATTTTTGCCATGTAAAAACAGCTGACCTTCATCGGGCTGTTCAAAACCAGCGATCATTCTCAGTGTGGTGGTTTTGCCACAGCCGCTGGGGCCAAGTAGGGCCAAAATATCGCCGCTTTCCAGGTTGAAACTAACGTTGTCTACTGCCAGTGGATCGCCTGGGCGATACCGTTTAGAGAGGCCTTCTACCGCAAGTAGCGGAGTGTTAAGCGCCGCTGCTACACCTTGAGGCGTTGTTACTCCTTGAGGCGTTGTAGGTACATTGAGGGTCGTCATCGTTTTCCCTCCCGGGCAAGTAGTAGGCCAACCGAAATACTTGAAAACACCACAATCGCCGCTGCAAAGGGGGCGGCTTCTGCCAGCATGCCTTCAGAGGTACGGGTAAATACGGTCACTGCCAGTGTGGTATATCCCGTGGGTGCGAGTAAAAAGGTGATCGGTAGCTCTTTCATACACAGTACAAATACCAGCACCACGCCGGAAAGTATGCCACGGCGCAGGCGTGGAAAGATCACGTGAATAAACGTTGATACTGGACCATGACCCAAGGAGTGGGCGGCTTGTTCCATGCTGGGGCGCGTTTGTAAAAGCGCGCTGCGAATTGGGCCGAGCGCCAATGCCAGCGATGCCATGGCCCAGGTAATGATCAGCAGGGCCAGCGTTTGATAGAGAAAAGAGGCTGTTTGTAAGGCAAAAAATACCATTGCCAGCGCCAGCGCTAGCGGTGGAATGGCATAGCCAATATAGGCAGAGCGCTCAATCACAGCGGTAAACGGCGAGCGATAACGTACGCTTAAAAAGGCCAGCGGGAGGGCAAAAGCTGCCGCTAAGACTGCCGCGGGAAGCGCAGCCCCCGCTGAACGCAGCAGCGTGCCGGGTACGCGGGCAAAGAAGCTCATATCGGGTGGGGCTAACAGCAACCAGTAACTTAGAATCATCGCGGGTAGCCCAATAGAGGCGCCAAATAGCACGACTAGATAAGGCCATGCCAGCCAGCGCGCTCGGCCCAATGGCCGTGGTCGAATAGGCCGCGCCACGCCGGTACCTACGCGGGCAAGCTTGCGCTTGACCACAAAGCTATCGATTAACACAAAGCAGAAAGCCAGCGCCAACAGCATGATTGCCAGCCACGCCGCGTAAATACGGTCAAAGGCACCAGAGTATTGGGTATAAATGGCATAGCTAAAGGCTTCGTAGCGCATGAGCGCGACGGCACCAAAATCGCCTAAAACGTAGAGTGTAATCACCAGCCAGCCAGCCATCAGGGCGGGCATTAAGTGGGGCAAAATAATCAGCCGGAAAATATCGAACTGTGAATAGCCCAGGCTGCGGGCACTCTCTTCCAAATTGCCGTCTAAACCGGCAAGTGCCGCGCGAAGGTTTAAAAACAGATAGGGAAAGGTGTACAGCGAAAGCGCGATGGTGGCACCGCTGTAACCCTGTAATCGGGGCAGTTGAATACCGAACAGCTGTGCCATCACGCCATAGTTACCGCTTAAGCCAATCAACGCATAGGCCATCACATAGCCCGGCACCGCTAATGGCACCACACCAAGCACGGTCAGCAAGCGTTTGCAGGGAATATCCGTACGGGTCACCAACCACGCTAACGGAAACGCCATCAGTGTCGTGGCCAATACCACGCCGCCCGCTAACGTCAGTGTGTTAATCAGCAGGTCAAGATTACGGCTACGGAAAACCAGTGAGACCAGCGTATCGTTATCTGCTTCAAAAGCACGTAACCCCAGATACACCAGTGGAATCAACATTGCCAGGGCGGCAATGGTTGATGGCAGTAATATGTGTAGGGGAGCCTGCTTTGGCCAGAAACGTAGCCGAGAAGCAGTCACTTGCAAATGTGCCATGGTATCTCGTGAAAACGCCCTAGCCGCCTTACAAGAGGCGGCTAGGGCTTTAGCAAACCAGGCGCACCTACCTAAGTCAGTAGGCCGCTATGAACATCGTTACAGCAAGTTAACGTCGCGCAGCAGATTCAGAGTACCTTCCAGGTCTTCAAGGTCATCCAGATCAATCTGCGGTGAGACTTCTAACAGTCGATCAAAGTCTTCAAGAATCGGGTTCTGAATCACGTTGCGTGTCACCGGGTACTCGTAAACATTGCCAGTGAAATACTGTTGAGCGGCAGGTGAGAGTAAGAAACGAATAAACTCCACGGCAGCTTCCTGGTTCTCGCTGCTTTCAAGTACCGCAATGCCTGCTACGTTAACCAAGTTGCCGATATCACCATCTGCAAAGAAGGCCTGCTCAACAGGATACTCGCTATCGGTAGCTTTAAACCGCGGCAAATAATAATTGTTTACCAAGCCGAAGTCGACTTCTCCACCCGCAATGCCCTCAACTTGAGTGCCGTTGTTGCGGAAGGTGACAGCACCATTGTCGCGCATGCCTTCCAACCACTCGCGGGTCTCTTCTTCACCGTGCTCAAGACGCATGGCCGTAATAAACGATTGGAACGAACCGTTAGTCGGTGCCCAGCCTACGCGGCCTTCGTACTGCTCATCAGTCAAGTCGAAGATGCTTTCCGGCAGCTCATCTTCCTCGACACGCTCAGGTGAGTAGGCAATTACGCGGGCTCGGCCACTGGTAGCGACCCAGTTACCGGTTTCGCTGGTGTAGATGGTGGGTAGGTCTTGGTAAATATCTTCAGGAAGCTCAGCAAGTAGGTCTGCCTGGCTGATAGCCCCCATGGCGCCCGCGTCCTGACCCCAGTAAAGATCAGCCGGAGAACGGTCGCCTTCTTCCTGAATGAGGACTGCCAACTGAGCGGTGTCGCCATAGCGCACGTTAACACTGATACCGGTCTCTTTCTCAAACTGGGCAATGATCGGTTCAACCATGGACTCGCCACGGCCTGAATACAGTGTGAGGTCAGCGGCAGAGGCCAGTGGGGCAGCAAATAGTGTTGCGGCGGCAGTCGCCAATAACGTTTTATGCATCTCAAGCATTCCCTTTTTCAGTCGTTCAGGCTTAGGCTGCTGAGCAGCGCTCTACCTCAACGATAACAAAAAAATGTCCGCTTGCAAATGATAATGATACGCAAAATGATTCTTGTCTATTAGTCTCATGCCTACTTTTGTGAACCTCATAAAAAAGCCCGACATTGTCGGGCAATCAAGAAGTTACTAATTATTTGGTTAACCAGCAACAGGGAACTATTGAGCAGTCCAGCCACCATCAACCATCAGTGCACTACCGGTGACCATGGCCGCGGCGGGTGACGCCAGAAACACCACCGAACCCATGATGTCCTCCACTTGACCAAGGCGGCCAAGGGGAATCTTAGCGATCACGCTTTCTAAGAAACCAGGCTGCTCAAAATAAGGGCGTGTCATGGGTGTTTCGATAAACGTCGGACAAACAGAGTTAACCCGTATACCGCGCGGGCCAAGTTCCACCGCCATGGCACGCGTCATGCCCTCTACTGCAGATTTCGAAGCGCAATAAAGGCTGCGATTTGCAGCCCCTACATGGCCCATCTGAGAAGAAATATTGATGACGCTGCCACCGTTCGGCATTTGCCCAACAATGGTTTGGGTGAGGAAATAACAGGCTCGCACGTTAAGGTCCATCACTGTGGCATAGTCATCTTCACTGACGTCTGCCAGGGGCTTGGGCCGATTGGTGCCAGCGTTATTGACCAAAATATCAAATGAGTGGCTTGCCAGTGCCTGCTTCAGCGCTGAGTGGTCGTTAACGTCCAGTGCTAATCCATTCGCCTTGAAGCCAGCGGCTTGTAAAGCGGCAACGGCTTCATTTAGCGTTCCCTCGCTGCGGGCGACTAGCGTTACCTCAGCACCCGCTTGAGCAAGTGCGCAGGCGCAGGCTAGACCAATGCCCTGGCTAGCCCCGGTGATGAGCGCGCGCTTACCGGTTAGCTGCAGGCTGGGTGTCTGCGGTAGCGTCATGCATCCACCGCTGAAGCGTAGGGCACATTGCGCTTACCGTAACGGCGAACCCGCTCATTGGCCTGTTCGCCATGACCCGCGAACCCTTCTAGCGCACATAGCCGCGAACAGTAGCTACCGATTTCAGCGGAAGCCTCATCCGTCAGCACGCGCTGGTAGGTGCAGGTTTTTAAGAACTTACCTACCCATAATCCGCCGGTGTAGCGGGCGGCTTTTTTGGTCGGCAAGGTGTGGTTAGTGCCGATCACTTTGTCACCAAACGCCACATTGGTACGCGGGCCAAGGAACAGCGCGCCGTAGTTGGTCATCTTTTCCAGGTAAAGTTCTGGGTCTTCGGTCATTACCTGAACGTGCTCGTAGGCCATTTCGTTAGCCACCTGCAGCATCTCTTCATGGCTGTCACAGACAATCACTTCACCATGGGTTTCCCAGGCTTGCCGGGCGATCTCGGCAGTGGGCAGTTTCTTGAGCAGTTCATCAATCGCTGCCAGGGTGTCGTGGGCGAGTTTTTCTGAATTGGTCAGCAGCGCCGCCGGAGAGGTAGGGCCATGTTCAGCCTGACCCAGCAAATCGGTGGCGCACAGCAGACCGTCGACGCTCTCATCGGCAATAACCAGGGTTTCCGTCGGCCCTGCAAAAAGATCAATGCCCACACGGCCAAAGAGCTGGCGCTTGGCTTCGGCCACAAAGGCGTTGCCTGGGCCGACTAACATATCGACGGGGTCAATAGTGTCAGTGCCAATTGCCATGGCGCCGACCGCTTGCACGCCGCCTAGCACGAGTATTTCATCGGCACCGGCTAAATGCATGGCGGCAACAATCGCCGGATGAGGTTTGCCTTTATAAGGCGGCGCAGCGGCGATTACTCGCTTAACGCCAGCCACTTTAGCCGTCAATACGCTCATATGGGCCGACGCCACCATGGGGTAGGCACCTCCAGGGATATAACAACCAACTGAATTGATCGGCAGATGCTTGTGGCCTAGCACAACGCCCGGATGAGTCTCGATCTCAACCGGCTGCATGGAAGCAAGCTGAGCTTCCGCAAAGCGGCGAATTTGGGCTTGGGCAAAGCGGATATCTTCAAGGTCGCGCTGTGAAACTTCGCTCATTGCTTGAGCGATATCGGCTTCACTCAGGCGAAAAGAGGTGGGGGACCAGTTATCAAATTTTTCAGATAGCTCACGCACCGCTTTATCACCATGAGCCTCAATATCAGCAAGGGTCTTTTCGACGGTTTCACGTACTTGGCGATCAGCTTCAGCGCGAGTCTCAACTGAGGCTCCGGTTTTAAGATGGCGAATCATATAAAGCTCCTGTTACGCGTTGTGCAGTTATTTTTAAAGCGTTAGGGATAAGGCTATGCGTTGTTGCATACGAATGCAATGGTGGGCTGGGCTACTATTTTAAAGCCTTTAAACGAACGCCCCCACGCTAAAGCGAGGGGGCGTAATTGACCTTAAATGTGCTAAGGGTTGATCAACGGGGTTATCAATCGAGTTATCAACCTAGCAACCTATTGGGCAGCCCGGTGACTAGCCAAGGGAAGAACGACATAAGTACACAGGCCAGTAGGATGAGTAGTACAAACGGCACTACTGCTTTGTACAAATCGACGATTTCTACCCCAGGCGGTGCCACGCCTTTTAAATAGAACAGCGCATAGCCGAACGGAGGGGTTAGGAAGGAGGTCTGTAGCACCACTGCGACCATGACCACGAACCACAGTGGATCTACCCCCATGGTTTGGACAATAGGTAGCATAATAGGGAAACTGAGCAGCACGATGCCGGTCCAGTCCAAGAACATCCCTAGCACGAATACCAGGAACAGCATCATGATCAGCGCGCCAGTTGTCCCACCGGGCATGGCCAATAACAGGTCTTGAATCACCTGCATGCCGCCACCGCGAGAGAATACCCCTGTGAAAGCGGTTGCCCCTACCAGTACCAGCATAACCATGGTGGTGGTTTTGCCCGCCTCGATTAGCGTGTGGTAGCAAGTTTTAAGCTTCCGATCGCCAAAGATCATAAACAGAATAAAGGCGATAAAGACGCCAATCGCTGATGCTTCTGTGGCCGTTGCAATACCGGTGAACAGTGCACCCAGTACCCCCAGGATCAACGACATCGGTGGCACTACATACTTTGCCAGCATGATCAGCAGCTGTTTGGTGCTCACTTGGGCGCGTTCCTCCTTCGGCACCGGGGGGCCGTAAGAGGGTTTGAAGTGGCAGATCAGCAGCACATAGAGGGCATACATAACACCCAGCATTAAGCCGGGAATCATTGCACCCGCAAACAGCGCGCCCACCGAGACCGGCGAATAGCTGGCCATGAGGATGAGCATAATGCTGGGCGGAATCAGAATGCCCAAACAGCCGCTCGCCATTATGACACCAGCGCTTAGCTCTTTGTTATAGCCGTACTTGAGCATTGGCACCAAGGCAATCATGCCCATTACCGCAATTGAAGCACCAACAATGCCGGTGGTGGCCGCTAACAGCACGGACACGATAACAACGGTTAAGGCCAAGCCGCCACGCAGGTTGGCGAGCAGTAAACGCATAGCGTCAAACATCTTTTCCGTGACGCCAGAGTCGTTCAAGAATCTCGCCATCAAGACAAATAGCGGTATCGCCACCAACACGTAGTTGTCCATGGCATTACCAAAAATATTATTAATCAAGGTGCCTAACACACGCTCGCCTGGGCCAAGAAACGCGCCGATAACGGCGACGCCACCCAGCACAAAGGCAAGAGGATGGCCCATGAACAGCCCGATTAATAAGCCGCCAAACATAACGATGGCGAGTAGTTCTGGACTTAAGTTCATACGGACTCCTCCTCGCGCAGTTGCATGATGGCGCGCAGCACGATAGCGATCGCCTGCAGGAGAATCAGCACAGCGGCGACAATAATAACGCCTTTGATTGGGTAAACCGGGATAGAGACCATGCCATAGGTGGTTTCACCCCGGCTGAAGGAGCGCTCGAAAAAGCGCCATCCGTAGGTGATTAACATCCAGATAAAGGGCACGAAGAAAATCAGGTAACCCAGTACTTCAATAAGTGCCTGCTTCTTACGTGACAGCAAGCGCTTTAAAACATCGACTTCAACGTGCACATGATGGCGCAGTCCATAGGCGGCCATCAGCATAAAGTGGGCACCAAAAAGCATTTTAGTAACATCAAACGCCCAGTCGCTGGGCCGTCCGAACAAAAAGCGTGACGCAATATCGTAAAGAACAATCAGAGTAATGATGGCAATCAATGGAGCAATGATGCGCCCGAAGAGCTCATTGATCGCATCGATCGCCTTGGCAATCGCATTCATGGAAGATCTCCGCGGTCAGCACAAAAAACCGCCCCGGAGAATCGGGGCGGCACAGAAGCGCCTTATAGGCAGGCTTCGATCTCTTCCAATGAGGGGAGGTTATCCATGGTACGGCTCATGTTGAACGGAACCGAAACGTCGCGCCATTTGGCATAATCTTGTAGGTAGGTAACCATAGACTGATAGACCTTGGCGTGGTCTTCGTTCTCACAGGCACCGCGAACGATGACTTCGTTAGTGATGTCTTGGATGCGCGCCAGGTCTTCCTCGGAGAACTGGTTAATGGTGATGCCAGCATCCAGGAACTTCTGAGTGGCATCAGTGGACTCGCGCTCGGACCATGCCAGCGACCAAGCCATTGTCGCATCAGCCGCAATTCTTAACTTCTGCTGGGTTTCTTCTGATAGCGCATCCCAGGCGTCAATGTTGATCATTACCCCGAACACGCTGGCAGACTGATGCCAGCCGGGCGTTGCCCAGTAATCGGCCACTTCAGCAAAACCTGCATTGTAGTCAACGCCAGGTGTGGAGAATTCGCCGGCATCGATAACGCCGCGCTCAATGGCTTGGTACACTTCGCCACCGGCGAGGGTTACTTGGGAGCCGCCTAACTCTTCAAGCACACGACCCTGGTCGCGGCCAGAAAGGCGTAGACGCTTACCTTCCAAGTCAGCGATGCTTTCAATCGGGGTACGGCCCATAAAGCCGGACTCATTATTCAGAGCGGCATAAGGTAGGTACATCATGTCGTACTGGCCGTAGATCTCTTCATAGAGCTCACGACCGCCCCACTGCTGAATCCAGTTAATATAGTCAACGGCGTTAAAGAGGCTGGTGGTGGTCGCAAGAGGAGAGAAGGCTGGGTTTAAACCTGCCCAATAGCCTGGCCAGTCGCCCGCGGCTTCAATGCTGCCGGTTTCCGTCGCATCAAATACTTCTGTGCCGGGCATTAGGGTGCCGCCCGCGCGGAAGTTAATTTGTAGTTCGTCGCCTGCTAGCTGGTTCACAAGCTCAGCCCAGTGCTGGTCAATCTTAATTAGGTCAAGATTGTCTGGCCAAGTAGAGGTCATTGTCCACTGCTCTTGCGCTTGGGCAGAGGACGTTAAGGCTGCGAAGGCAACGCCGGCTGCAAGGCTGGTGAGAGCGAATTTGGTCGTTTTTTTCATGATGTGTTTCCTGGTTTGGCGTGTAGCGTTATTAGTGTTTGTTAGCTGAATGCAGGAAAGTGCAGGTACGTAAGTTACGTTTACGTAAACATTGTTGTTAAAACGCTGCTTGGCTAAATTAGCACAACAGACCCGCTGCGATGCAATATCAGTTACGCAAAAGATTTCAACCGTACTTTTTCAAGTTTTTTGATAAATTAGTTTATTAAACAGTTGGTTATTGTTTTTATGAAAGGCATTGTGAATTATTCCTCAGCTTAAAAGCGTTGAAAGTAGTTAAAAGCTACAACCAAAGTTGTAAGCAAAAGGCTTGTACTGATAAGCCGAAAGCGATGCTGCAGCGGCGAGTCGTCGTGAAGCACTCATAAAGGGGAGGCAGTCGGTGATTCAGCACACTCGTCAGGCGTGCTCAGTGGCAGCACTCACGCTTCACGCGCAACGCTTAGCCCGTCGTGGCTGGCGCCAGCTGGTATGGCTAAGGGGGGATGCGCACCAGTGCCGCACTCTTGCGCTGGCCTTATGGCAGGCCCATTCTTGGAAAGCGCCACTATGGGTCGGAGACCAAGCGTGGCAAGGTAATCAAAAGAGAATCGAAGGTGAATGCTTGCCACCTTCAGTGATTCTCTCGCCTCGCAAGGCACGCACTCGTCTAGGTGCTGAGCATCAGTTGATCGTACTTGACGCAAGCGTCAGCGGACTTGACCCCGAAGCGCTAGGCGCGCTTTCCGGTACTCTTGTTGCCGGTGGATTAATGCTGCTAATGACGCCGCCGAGCTTAGGCGCAACACCCGACCCAGATTACGCCCGTTTTGCCGATCATCCGCGACACTGGTCTGACCTTAGTGCTCACTATCTAGCACGCTTAGCCCGTCAGATGCATGCCTCTACTCAGATCGTCCATTGGATCGCGGGTCAAATGCCGCATCTGCCATTATTACCCGTCACCGAGACATCTGAGATATATCACGGCGATAGAGAATGCTTAAGCGCAGACCAAGCTTATGCGGTGAGTGAGCTGGTGGGCTTAAAGCGGCGGCGACCCCTGGTGATTACCGCTGATCGAGGGCGTGGTAAAAGCGCCGCGCTGGGCATTGCTTGCGCGCGCTTGTTAACCGCTGCTTCACTACATAAACCCAGGCGCATTGTGATTACCGCCCCGCGGCTGAGCTCGGTAGCAAGCGTGTTTGAGCGGGTAGCCGCGCTTTGCCCTCATGGGCGTCTGGCCTCTGCGGGTCACTTCTTGTTAACGCAGGGGAGTGAACTGGTTTTTTTACCGCCGGATCTACTCACCGAGCAGCTGAACGCTCAGCAGCAGGGGGGGGATGGCAGTTATTTGATGGTTGATGAGGCGGCTGCCATTCCCGCCGCGCTGCTTGGTCAGTGGTTATCGGCTTTCCCGCGTATTGCCTTTGCCACCACGGTGCATGGCTATGAAGGCTCTGGCCGAGGATTCGCGCTACGCTTTCGCGACACGCTCGAACGGCTGACGCCACAGTGGAAGGCGCTGGCGCTGAAAGCGCCCATTCGCTGGCGGACTGGCGACCCGTTGGAAGCCATGATTAATCAACTGCTACTGTTAAAAGCACCGCTGCCTATTGCTCAGCAGGTGGGTGGCGAAGTGGTTACAAAACTAATTGAGCGTGCTTCGCTTAGTCAGCAAGATGCTACCTTAGAAAAGCTGTTCGGGCTTTTGGTGCAGTCTCACTACCGCACCTCGCCAAACGATCTGCGCCAACTGCTGGATGGCCCGGGGACGGCAGTGCGTATTATTGGGCAGGAGAATGAGCCGCAGGCGGTGTTGGTGACCCGTGAAGAGGGCGGCTTTGCCCCTGCGCTTGCCAACCAGGTGGCCCGGGGAGAGCGGCGCCCTCAGGGGCATTTGCTAGCGCAATCACTTGCCACCCATGCTGGTAGTCGTGACGCGCTGACTGCTCGCTGGCGCAGGGTGGCGCGTATCGCTACCCATCCAGAGCGGCGGCGGCAAGGCTTGGGAAGAGCGCTGTTAGAGGACGATATCGCCGATGCCAAACGGCAGGGCATAGCGCTGTATGGTGCTACCTTTGGTGCTGAAGCGTCGCTGCTACGGTTTTGGCTGGCGCAAGGTTTCATGCCGGTGCGGCTGGGCGTCAGCCGAGAAACCGCCACCGGCGAGTTTGCGGTGATGGTGGCAAAAGCGTTGAATGGCGAGGGCGAAGTGGTGCTTGCTGATCTAAGCGAGCGCTTTCAAGCCGCGTTAACCGGCCTGCTGGCGTTTGAACTTAAGGCGCTGTCTGCTGAAGTGGTCGTTTTGTTACTAAGCCAACTACCAAGCGTGGCGCTTAGCGCTCGCGAGCAGCAGGATATTGAAGATGTGGCTACGGCCCACCGTGACCCGGCGCTAGCTCGCCCGGCCTTGCAAGCGCTAGCCCGGCAGGCAAGCCACTACTCCTTTATGCTTCAGTGTCAGCAGGCGCAGCGGCTAGCGGCCTGGGCGTTCCAAAATGTGCCGCTAGCGAGCGGTCATAAAGAGGCGGTGAGTGCTTTGCGCCATGCTGTCGCAGCGTTGCGTGATCAGGTTAATCAATAGAGCTGCATGCTTTGGCTGATTAGCTTTTCCAAATTAACCTAGAGCGGTTAGAGTAGGCCGATTGCCGATAATGAAGAGTCTCCATGAACGCACATCTTGAAGCGCTGACGCCCCCCTTGGTTTGGCGTCACTTTCGTACGCTCTGTAACACGCCGCGCCCCTCTGGGCATGAAGCAGCCCTCGTCGCTACGCTGGAAGCCTGGGCCGATAGCCTGGGGCTCGCTCACGACCGCGACGCCTTTGGTAATTTACGCATTCGTAAGCCGGCTTCCCCTGGCTGTGAGCAGGCGCTTGGCGTGATACTCCAGGGCCACCTGGATATGGTCGCCCAGGCCAATAGTGGCCACCGCCACGACTTCACCCGCGACCCTATCAGTACCTATGTGGCCGACGGCTGGCTGCACGCCGATGGCACCACGTTAGGCGCCGATAACGGTATGGGGGTGGCGGCTATTTTAGCGCTGCTAGAAGATTCTGAGCTTACTCATGGGCCGCTAGAAGCACTATTCACGTTGGAAGAAGAGACCTCCATGGGTGGGGCGCTGAATCTGGCAGAGAATTGGCTAGAAGGCTCGCTGCTGCTTAATCTGGATAGCGAAGATCGTGGTCAGGTCTATATTGGCTGCGCGGGTGGCGCTGATGTGGAAGTGAATGCACAGTTGCCCAGTGCCGCCGTTAGTGATCACGAGCAGGTCATCAATATAGCGCTGACTGGCCTCAAAGGCGGTCACTCTGGGCTGGATATCCATCAGCCGCTAGGTAATGCTAACCGCTTATTGATTAGAGTATTACGCTCCTTGGAAGCATTTGATGCCCGCCTGTTAAGCTACCACGGCGGCACATTGCGCAATGCCATTCCTCGCGAAGCGTTTGCCCAGGTAGCACTGCCTGCTGATGATGTTGACGCCGCTATTGCGGCCATTGGCGACCTTAAAGCGATTCTGCAAAAAGAGCTGGGTAGCGGCGATAGTGGTCTTGAGATAGCCGTTGAACGGTTAACGGACTTACCAGCGGCAGAACCTCTAACCCTGGATGCCAGCGCCATGCTGATCGCTGCATTGCATGCGGCTCCCTGCGGCGTCGAGCGAATGAGTGCCGATGTACCTGGGGTAGTGGAAACCTCCAATAACCTGGGTGTGTTAAGCCTTGAGCAAGGGCGACTACACGTATGTGCACTGGTGCGTTCACTGCACGACAGCGCGGTAGTGGCCATGGCAGACCGCTTTCAAGCTTTGTTTGGTTTGATTGGTGCGCGGGTAAAAGTCGAGAATGGCTATCCAGGTTGGGCACCTAACCCCGAAGGCGCACTGCTGGCACGGTTTAAAACACGCCATGCGGCGTTGTTAGGGCGCGAGCCTGAAGTGAAGGTCATTCACGCCGGGCTTGAGTGCGGCATTTTAGGTAGCAAGTACCCCCATCTGGATATGATCTCATTTGGCCCGCTGATTCGCGGCGCCCATTCGCCCGATGAACGAGTGGAGTTAGCTTCGGTGGAGGAGTTTTGGTTGATGCTGAAGGCATTGATCGAAGATCTTGCCCAAAAGTAGGCCGCAAAAAAACGGCACCCAAGAGTGCAAGGGTGCCGTTTTGACCTCAAGGCTTGCGCTTATTTGCTTAAATAGGCGTTTAGCATCCAGACGGTTTTCTCTTGCTCACGAATATAGTCTCCCGCTTGGGCGGCGGTGCCTTCGTCGTCAGCGTCAGAGGCTATCGCAAGCAGCTCACGCTGCAACTCGATAATCGTTTGATAGCCTTTCAGAACACCTTTGACACAGGTCTTGCCGTCGTGGACATCTTTGTCCTCTTGGATACGTGACAGCGTGACATAGTCACTGTAGGCGTGAACTGGCTTGTGCCCGAGGGTCAGAATACGCTCGGCAACTTCATCTACCTTAGTCAGTAGGTCGGTATAAAACTCTTCAAACTTAGCGTGAAGTTCAAAGAAGTCACTGCCTCTGACGTTCCAGTGATAGCCACGTACGTTCATGTAAAAAATCTGGTAATTGGCCAGCAGGTGATTAAGCTTTTCGGCGAGTTGGCTGGCACTGCCTTCGTGTAGGCCAATACTGTTGGTGTCGCTCATTGTCTACCTCCCTGTCCTATGCCACTCAATGTGGCGTTTGATACGTGTAAATCAGCATAAAGCGCCTTGAGACTGATGCAAAACAAGTTTTGTTCATCGCTGCCATAGCGCAAAAGCATTATCAATTTTGCTATCGTTTCTAGCCTTCTGTGACTTACATGCTGGCGATGCAGCCGCTTTTCAAGGCCCGGTTGAAAAAGCCGCCGCCTCCCTTTCCCATTAATAGCTAAAAAAATATCCACTAAGGTGCGGGAGCCATCCACAGGCGCACCAGGCTTTCACAACGAGCCTCCAAAAGCTCGGCAGTACGCGGCAACGCTTCTTCTAATGTCATCGGGCCGTCGGCGAGCGCAAACGCTGCTGTAACGCCTTCATCCAAGCACGCTTGCCAGCCATCGCCAAGACTGCCAGCCAGCACAATGACCGGCTTGTTAAGTCGTTGAGCGGCGCGAGAAACACCAATGGGCGTTTTGCCCGCCAGGCTCTGGCCATCCAGACGGCCTTCACCGGTAATCACCAAATCCGCGCGCGCCAGCCGCGCTGACATATCGGCCTGCTGCATGATCATCTCAATACCGGGCTTCAAGGTGGCATTAAAAAATGCCCGTGCCGCAAACCCCATTCCACCAGCAGCGCCTGCGCCGGGTAACTCGCGATGATCCTGGCCCAATACCTGCGCGCTTATATCGGCAAAGTGGCTAAGCGCTTGGTCTAGCTGTTCAACTTCCTGGGGTGACGCACCTTTTTGCGGGCCGAATACCGCGCTGGCACCGCGCTCGCCCAGCAGCGGGTTGTCTACATCAACAGCGGCTTCTAAAGTGAGCCCGCTGAGGCGTGGGTCTAGTTCATCCACGTTTAGGCTTGCCAGTTGGCTAAGCGCAGCGCCGCCCGGAGGAAGTGGCTTACCATTTTGATCAAGCAGACGAGCGCCCAATGCCTGCAGCATGCCCGCGCCACCATCGTTGGTGGCGCTGCCACCGAGTAGTAGAAGGGCCTTTTCAGCTCCCTGATCAAGCGCTGCGCATAGCAGTTCGCCCACGCCAAACGTAGAAGTATGGAGCGCGGTACGCTCACTGGCGGAAAGATGTTGTAAGCCGCTGGCTTCTGCCAGTTCAATAAACGCGGTACGCTGCTCGCCTAGCCAGCCCCAGGCTGCTTGACGCTTACGACCAAGGGCATCCTGCACTTCTAGTTGGCGGCGTTCAGCACCCGTAGCAGCGATCAGTGCGTCCAAACTGCCTTCGCCGCCATCCGCTAGCGGGCAGGTCTGAACATGTGCATCTGGCACTGCAGACTGCACCCCGCGCGCCATCGCCGCAGCGGCCTCTTGAGCGCTCAGCGCATCTTTAAAACTGTCGGGGCAAAGCAATATATTCATTAGCACGAACTCCACGAAACGTTCTCATCAATACAGTGTCATTAGATATAGCTATTATTAGCGAGCTTAGCGCGCTAGCCAGCGGCAAACCAGCGGCCGCGTCCGTTAAAGGATTTAACATGAAGTTGATACCGATAAGCTTAACCTGCCTGCTGGTGCTTGCTGGCTGCCAAGCGGTTCCTGATCGCTTACCGCAGGCGGAACCAGCCCCCGCAGCCTCGTGCTACTTCCCCATTAATGCGCCTACCAGTGCCGAATCAGCGCTAGAAGCCAGCATAGCGTTAAAAACCAGTGTGGATGTGCTTACTGAGTGGGGATTCACCTTAACTTCTACCGATACCACATTGGGATTGGTTAGTGCCAGCCGCGAGCGTGCGCTGCATGGCTATTACGACCCTTACGACAATGCCTATGGCTATGGTCGAGGCATGCGTGTATTTGGCGGTTTAGGCTTTGGTCGCGGTTCGGGCATCGGTATCGGTATGGGGGGTGGGTTTGGTGGGGGAATTGGCCAGCAACCAGTCGAAGTAGAGCGCGTATCGCTTCTGGTGAATAACGATCATGTGCGAATCTCTCGTGATGTTCGCCGCTTTGACCATGTGGGAGACATGCGCGAATCCTACAATGCTAGCAATGATGATTTCTGTCAGCGCTTTCAAACCCGTTTTGAACAAGCCGTACCCATGACCAGGAGCCCACTATGAAGATTCGCCATTGGCTGGCGCTGGGGCTGCTCGGGGGGCTAACAGGTTGTGCCACCACAACGCCGCTGGAGCCCCGTGAACTTGTCTATGCCACCTCGTCGGAAGAGACCTTTCGTGAGGCCGTTGAGCTGATGATAGAGCAGGGCTACGTGGTGCGGCATGCTGACCTATCGCTTGGCAGAGCGGAAGCATCGCTAGCCCGCTGGCCAGAATATCGGCTGCAGCTTCAAGTAAGTGAAGAGGGCAGTAGTAGCCGTGTGCGCGTGTCGGCGCTGCGTGGCGGCCAGCCATTACCTTCCTATTTGCTAGACCCTTGGCTTGTCGCTTTACAGCATAAATTGGGAGTTGCACCATGAGGGGAGTGGGAAAAAGAGCCATCCTGGGATTAGCGGTGAGCATGGCAAGCCTTTTGGGAAGTACTAATGTGCACGCTCATCCTCACGGCTGGATTGATCTAAGCGTTAGGGTAATCACCGATGATGAAGGCGTGGTGAGTGGCTTACATCAAACATGGCGTATGGATCCATTTTATAGTTTGGTGGTGTTTGAGGAGCTACAACAGGTAGAGGCGGCGAGCCTTGATGAAGGGCTTGATCAGCTAGGAAAAGAGATACGCGACAACCTTTCAGGATATGACTATTTGACCGAAGTAAGTATCAACGGTGAGCGCCAGACGCTAGGAGAGGTAAGTGAGTATACCGCGTTGGAGCGTGATGGGCGGCTAACATTCATGTTTATTCTACCTCTGGAGTCGCCTCAATCATTGGAAGGCAACCAGCTTACCTATCAGGTGTTTGATTCTACTTACTACTTAGAAGTTGTACACGAAGCTGAAAACAATCAACCACTTGAAGAGGCGTTGATTCTTAACGGTGAGCCTGCCTGCGAATTGAGTATTGTTCCCGCGAATCCTGACCCTGAGCTGGTCATGGAAGCCGCAATGCTAGGTGAAGATGAGACCGGCGAGCCTGGTTTGGGCCGACATTTTGCCGAGACGGGGCGCGTGGATTGCCGTTAGGCGAAGTTATAAAATATAGGCTTTTATGTTACTTTATAACTATTTTAATGATGGAGTGGTACGATGTTCTTAACAAGGCCCATCACTCGCCATTTGGCATTAGCGATAGGTTTGCTGGTGATCGCCGCAGTGGTTTTTAGCATTGTGGCGCAAGGCGGGTTGCAGGGGTTGAGCTATCAACTGCTTGGTTGGCAGCGCGATTTGCATCGCTCGCTGACGTTAGCGATTACCGAATTATCACGGACGCCCACGACAGCGACATGGTTGAGTTTGCTAGGTATCAGTTTTGCCTATGGCGTGTTTCATGCCGCTGGTCCAGGCCACGGCAAGGCGGTACTCGCTACCTATCTAGCCACCCACGGCGGTGCAGTTAAGCGCGCCTTAGGCCTCTCATTTGCGGCTTCATTACTACAAGGTGTTACGGCTATTGCACTTGTCGTAGTGCTGGTGCATGGCTTTGGTTGGGTAACGCGCCAAGCCATGGGCAGCGTTGTGTGGGTTGAACAGGCCAGCTTTTTATTAGTAGCCCTCTTAGGCGCGTGGTTATGCTGGCGAGCAATTAAGCAACTGCGCCAAGCTTATCAACCTGAAAAAACGATTTATACATTTAGCGCTGGTGATGGCCATAATCACAGTCACAGCCATGACCATAGCCACTGCTGCGGGGGAGCTCATCACATTGAACCTCAGCAAGCCTTAGACTGGCGTACGGCTATCATGACGGTGGGTGCCATTGGTATGCGCCCCTGCAGTGGCGCGGTATTGATGGTGGGGGCTGCTAGCTTGCTGGGTCAATTCGAAGTGGGCGTAGCATCGGTATTGGCAATGTCGCTGGGCACCGGGATTACCGTCTCAGCACTTGCTTTGGCAAGTATTCTGGCACGAGGATGGGCACAACGGCGTTTGTCCAAACAGCAGCACAGCCAGCGTAACGTGCAAAAGGCGACGGGCTGGGTAGCCCTGGCGGGTGGTTCGCTAATTGTCGCCTTAGGAGTTTCGCTAAGCGTTGCGGGGGTGGCTCAGCCTGCTAATGGTCCTCTGCTCAATGAACCCCCCGCTCGACAGGGCCATCCATTGGGGTAGTGCCACTTTAGTGATTGCCGCTTTGAATATGTGCCAGCAATAAATCCCTAATGCGCGCTTGTTCATCAAGGTCATAGGGCTTCGGGGTGCCGTTGCCCCATACCGGTGCTGGCCAAGTGGCATCAGTGCGCCGACGTATCACCACATGTACATGTAGTTGGCTGACCACGTTGCCAAGCGAGGCGATATTGAGTTTATCCCCTCCCAGGGCTGTCATCATTGCTTCACCCAGATCCGTTGCCTCGCGCCATAATTGCTGTTGATCCACTGCAGAAAGTTCATACACTTCACTGACAGAGGCGTGACGCGGCACCAGAATAGCCCAGGGATAACGGGCATCATTCATTAGCAGTACGCGGCAAAGCGGCAAATCCGCCACCGGCAAAGTATCTGCAGCTAGGCGTTCATCAAGCGTGAAATTTTTCACTCAACAGGCTCCTGAGTATCAAAGGTTTTTCACAGCATAGCAGGCACAATCTCTAAAACGCTGTTACCCTGAAAAAACTCCCTAGTGGCAATTAGCGTTGTCAGTGGAGTTTCCCGCTGTTGAATGTCTCGTTAAGGAGAACGTAAATGAAGAAATTATTAGCCATGAGCTTTATGTTGCTGATGACTGTAGGTGTACTAACTGGCTGTAACACTATTTCTGGCGCTGGTCAGGATGTGCAAGCGGGCGGTCGTGCCGTCCAAGATGCAGCAGAATAATTAATTAACGCTGTATGGCAAGATGGTAGTTTGCAAAGATAGCGATTTAGAAACGTAGTGGTTTAGAAAGATAGTGGTTTAGAAAAATAGTAGCATCCCACGGGCTAGGCTAACGCCTAGCCCGTTAGGTTTAATAACCCTTTTGGAGATTCAAGGATGAAGCCCTGCTTTCCCCTGTCTAAAATTGTTGTTGTCAGTGCTTTCACGCTTCTATTGACTGCCTGTGTTAGTTCGCAAATGCCGATTTCTCCCGCTGGCGATGACGTTGATGCCGCCCCCCCACCGCCAACGGTAACGCCGAATGGCTCCAATCAAGAGCAGACCGCTGCTTGTGATTTAGAGGCTATTCAGTATGCTATTGGCGAGCAGTTTGATGAAGCTAACGTGCCCCAGTTGCAAAGCGATAGTAGCGCCCGCCAAGTGCGCGTATTACGCCCTGGTGACATGGCTACCATGGATTACCATCCTGATCGCTTGAATATTCATCTTGATGATCAAGATGTTATTGATGATCTTCGCTGCGGTTAAAGCGTTGTTACCATCATTTAGTTTTAGATTAACCCAAGATCAGTACGACGCAGGCGGCGGTCAACACCCCCATGGTGACATTGAACGCCCGCCATGCGCCGTCGCTTTTGATCCACTGCCCTATCGCGCTACCAAAAGCGGCCCAAAGTGCAATGCACGGCAGGGCGACCACTTCAGCAAAACCTGCTAATACCAGCGCATTGACGACGGGTTGACCGCTTTCAGGCAGAAAGCCAGCCATTAATGCCAGCCCCATGACCCACGCTTTAGGGTTGGCGAACTGAAACGCGGCTGCCTGCCAAAAGGTAAACGGCACGCTATGCTCTCGCACCGTTAGGTTGGGGGGCGGGGCGGTGGCAATCTTCCAAGCCAAATAGAGTAAGTAAGCGCTTCCCACCCAGCGCAGGGCGGTCTGAACCACTGGATAGCGTTCAAACAGCACGCCCAGCCCCAAGGCAATTCCCGCAAATAATAAAAAGCAGCCGCCTAAAATCCCCCACATATGCGGTAACGTACGACGAAAACCAAAGTTTGCTCCTGAAGCGGTCAACATGATGTTATTTGGCCCAGGCGTCAGCGTCATTGAAATCATATACATGGCAGCAGGGCCGAGAATTAACCACTCATTGCTCATTTTTTGTACCCATACAATATTGATGGAAAATTTGTTTTCCCATAACTTTTGATAGCATAATGAGCTTTAAATTAACGTCAAAGGGTTTATTGTCACCATGACAATTTGGGTGCCTTCGCTGAAAGCATTTAATGGTCCACGCTATCGCGCCATTGCACACGCTATTGAAGCAGCTATTCGCGCAGGTACATTAGCCCCTGGTGAGCGCTTGCCTCCTCAGCGTCGCTTAGCGGATGCGTTAGGGGTCACCATAGGCACGGTAACCCGTGGCTATGCGGAGGCCGAGCGCCATGGCTGGGTGGCTGCGCGGGTCGGTAGCGGGACTTATGTAAAAGGTAAAGCGCAAGCCAGTGTGTTTAATCCAGCGGCTTCGCCCGATAATGCGTCGGGAATCATTGATCTAAGTCTAAGTCTTCCCCCACCACACCCTTTACGACAGGCATCTTTAAGCGAAGCGTTATCCAATCTCAGCCAATCTGAGCCCGCGTTAGAGCGTGGAGTGACTTACCAGCAAGCGCAGGGTCGTCAGGAGCATCGAGAAATACTCGCCCACTGGTTGAATAGCTTAGGAATGCCTTTAATGGCTGATGAGCTACTTATTACACAGGGTGGCCAGCACGGCATCAGCTTGGTACTTCATACATTGCTTCGGCCAGGTGAGCTAATGGCTGCTGATAGCCTGACCTATCCTGGGGCGATTAGTGCTGCACAGCAGGCGTGTCTCAAATTAGTGGGGATTGGCCAAGACGACGAGGGGATGCGCATGGACCTGCTTGAAGCGCAGTGCGCCCGACAGCCACCCAGGGTCATTTACATCACGCCAGATCAAAATAACCCTACGGGGGTAAGTTTAAGCGAGTCTCGGCGTGAGCAACTGGTGGCGCTGGCAAAACAGTATGATATCTGGCTGATAGAAGATGGTGTGCAGTACCTGCCCGTTGAGCATCGCGGAACGCCGCTCTATTTATTGGCACCAGAGCGTACCTTTTTCGTGTTTAGCACGGCGAAGGTATTGGCTGGTGGGCTGCGTATCGGAGTGCTTCGAGCGCCTCTCTCTCAGCATGAGCAGCTTACTGCTGGGCTACGTGCGCAGAGCTGGATGGTGCCGCCCCTTATGATTGATGTGGCTTGCCACTGGATTACTCAGCCCGCCGCCGAAACACTGCTTGCGTGGCAGACCCAAGAGTTGGTTGCACGCCAGCTGTTAACGGCTGAGTGGTTGCAGGGATATTCGTTCAGTGGGCGCTCTCACGGCAGCAATGTATGGCTTACGCTGCCGGAGGGGCGTCGAGCACTAGAGCTATGTGACCGGTTATTACAACGTGGCGTCAGAGTGAGCAGCGCAGAGCCATTTTGCGTGGGTAGCACACCCGCACCGCAAGCCATTCGACTCTGTATTGGTGCGGCCAAGAACCGACCGACATTGACCGCTGCATTAAGTGTGATCAGCGAGTGCTTAGCACAGCCGCCGCTCGCTCAGGCGACTTTATAAACGCCTACTCATAGCGATCTTTCCAGCGCTGGCGATTAACCTGCTCTTTGAGCATCTCAAGAATGTCGTAGAGAACCTGCTCGGTCACGTAGTGACTGCCCTCGTCAACGGTCAGCCAGGTATCAAAGCCGCTATCGGCTGTGCGCTCTACCAACTGGCGAAATTCCGTTGAGTGAATGCCAAGCGCTAATTCATCAACCAGTCGTTGGGCAATGCCGCTTAGGGAGGCCTCCATGGCGCTGGCGGCGGGCTGCCCCATAGGTAAGCGACGCAAACGCTGGATTTCAGGACTTTCACGCAGGCTACGGCTGACCAGCTCGTTTATATAAGCCATGATGTCGGATCGGTTGCGTTGATAAGATTTACCCACCGTCTCTTCCAGGCGCTGAGTAATCTCGTGAATCAACTGCGCTTTACGCGGCATTATTACGCGGTCAACAACGCGTTCAGTAAGTGAGTCGGTGGCACGAATCTGCTGCTGAACGTTGCCAAGCAAACGCAGCGCAATTCGGTCAGAGAGCTCTTCCAGCAGGATATCGTAGTACTTAGCGGCAAATTGATAAGCTGACCAGCGGGTAACGTTAATCATGCCTAAGCGGTGTAGGCGGTTGATCAGCGAGAACACCCGCAAGATACGCAGCCAACGGAAGCCTGCTAAGGGAATACACCCGAGCACGTCATACCAGTGCACGAAGGGGTAAAAGAACCAGCGGTGGTAGCGCCGCTCGGCAATAGCAACCGACCAACCCAGCAGTACATCGGCCACAAATAAACCCACAAACACAAGGTCGATGCTGAGAAAGCGGCTATGTATCGCCTCATCGTAGAAAGCATGAAACCCAGGCGCAATATTGGCAATGCCTTGATTAATAGGCCCCAATAAAAATAAAGAATCAAAAAGTAGCAGCGCAAGGTTAATCACCACGGCTGCCAGAATCAGAAAATCCCAGCCAATATGGGCGTACTCAACCGCTTTCGGCAAATGCGGGTAACGTTCCCTGGCGAGCATACGAACTCCTTGTCGTTGGCTGCGGTATGTTTTACTGGGCCTGTGACTGATGATGCTGTTGGGTCAACTGCTCTTCTTGCTCTGCCTGCTTACGTAGCTTTTTGCGCAGTGCCGCCTTTTCAAAGCGAAGCTTCTGCAGTGATGTTGCCAGATTAAGTGGCGGTACGCTGGCGGGGTTGCCGTCAGCATCAACGGCCACCATGGTTAAGTAGCAGCTATTGGTGTGCCGAATCAATTTGTTGCGGATATCTTCGGCGACAACCTTAATGCCAATTTCCATTGAAGAGCGGCCAACATGGTTAACGCTGGCTAAAAAAGTAACCAGTTCACCCACGTGAATCGGTTGTTTAAATAGCACCTGATCCACCGACAAGGTCACCACATAATGGCCTGAATAGCGGCTGGCGCAGGCGAAGGCGACTTCGTCTAGCTTTTTAAGAATCGCGCCACCGTGCACTTTGCCGCTGAAGTTTGCCATGTCGGGCGTCATCAGCACTGTCATCGATAGTTCATGCTGCCCAGGGAGGGCGGTGTGTTCGCTAATGTCAGTGTCTGACATACCATCTTCCTTCTGTGATCACTGCCTGCCCCAGCGTAGTGTCAAACTGAGCGGCAGGCAGTGAATGAGAGGCTGCTTTAAAACCACACAAGCCCGACGGAGATAATAGCACCGGTAATAAATAGCTGAATCAGGCAGAAGCCCATAATATCTTTGGCTTTCAGCCCGGCAATCGCGAGTACTGGCAGTGCCCAGAAAGGCTGCAGCAAGTTAGTCCATGCATCACCCCAGGCAACCGCCATGGCAACGCGAGCGATATCGGCGCCCAGTGCCTCTGCCGCAGGCAACATAACCGGAGCTTGCACGGCCCACTGGCCACCGCCGGAAGGCACAAACAGGTTCACAATGCCTGCACTGAGGAATGACCAGAAGGGTAAAGAAGTCGCAGTGGCAAACGATACCAGCCACTCAGACATGCTCTCAGCCAACCCTGACTGAACCATGATCGCCATGATGCCCGCATAAAACGGAAACTGAATGACGATACCCGCGCCGCCTTTAATCGCTTCGTTCAAGCTGTTAAGCAGGTTGCGGGGGGTACGGTGCAGCACAATAGCTAAAAACAGAAACAGAAAGTTAACCACGTTGAGGTTCAAGCTGCCGCCCCGTATTAAAAAGTGGTCGAGCAAAAACAGCAGGCCTGGAATGCCGACCAGCAGCGCAAGCGCCATGCTGTTTTCAAGGCGTTCTGCGGGGCGAGTAATTCGACCTACAGGCTCTGGCTCATCGTTCAGCACGCTAGGGTCAACGTAGACGCTATCTTTCTCATCCGGCAGCATCATACGGTTTACTAAGGGAATAGCGATAAACAGGCAGGCGACGATAGCGATGTTAAAGAAAGCGAAAATCGTTGAGCCGGTATTAACAACGCCTATTTGGTCGGCGGAAAAATGGCCTTCGGTGGCGATCGTTAGCGGAATAGATCCCGCTAAACCACCATGCCACACCACAAAGCCTGAGTAGGCACTGGCCACCAGTAGTCGGTAGTCCACGCGAATCAGGCGAGCCAGCTCTTTAGCGAACAGCGCGCCGACCACAAGGCCAAAGCCCCAGTTGATCCAGCTTGCTGCCAATGAAACCAGCGTCACTAAGATGATCGCACCGCCAGGTGTTTTGGCAGTGCCGGCAATTTTTTGCAGAATGCGTTTCACTGGCGGTGAGCTTGCCAGCATAAAGCCAGTGACCAGCACCAGTAGCATCTGCATTGAGAAAGTAAGCAGCCCCCAGAAGCCATCGCCCCAGAAGCGCAGCACTGCCAGCGGCGTTTGGCGCTCAACAGCAATGGCAGCGACCGCCGCGATTAACGTCAGCAGTAGCACGAAAATATAGGGATCGGGTAGATAGCGCTCAACCAGCTTAACCGCCGGTTTTGATATCATTTTAAGCATGGGATGCTCTCTTTATTCATTATTAGGAAATGGCTAAGCAGTGCCTTGGCTGTGCATAGGGAGTGCAAGGGCATGGCTAATATACGGGGGAGCGCGGCTTTTTTCACGTTGAAGGTGTCCACTACATCTCACGTTAGTGCTCTTTCCGCTCATCGTGCCCGTTTTATTGCCAGTGAGTAAGGCGATAGCGACGATAATAATGAATCAGTACGGCAGAGCGAACGAGGGTAAACAGCATAAACGCAAGCCAAAGGCCGTGATTGCCTAACCCTTGGGTTAACCACCAAGCGGGTAGGTAGGCCGCAAGCGCAATAAAAATACTATTCCGCATTTCGCGCACGGCGGTGGTGCCAATAAATACCCCATCAAGTAGGTAACTCCATACGGCTATCAACGGCATGACCACCATCCACGGTAGGTACTGCGCCGCTGTAGTGCGTACCTCTTCAAGGCCAGTAAGCAGTGCGATCAGGGCATTACCGCCTAACGCAAACAGTATGGCGGCAGCACCCGCCGTCCAGAAGGAGAAACGGGCGGCAGCGCGCACCGTGGCGGCAAACTCGCGCCAGTCTTTACGACCGTAAGCGCGACCAATGAGTGATTCGGCGGCGTGGGCAAAGCCATCCAAGGCATAGCTCGTCAACATAATAAATTGTAGTAGCACCGCATTGGCAGCTAAGACCGTATCTCCCTGGCGGGCGCCTTGGGCAGTAAAAAATGCCATCGCAAACAGCAGACCAAGGGTGCGTACAAAAAGATTGGCGTTGACGTTAAACAGCGCTGCGTAAGCCGTCAGCGCTATCAGGCGCTCACGTAAGAAGTGGCCTTTTAAAAAGGCAAGTTGACGCATCACTAAGTAGCTGCCGAACGCTAACGCGCTGTAATCAGCGATTACGCTTGCCCAGGCCACTCCGTTGCTGGTCATTCCTAGCCCGACGACAAACCATAAATCCAGTACGATATTCACGCTATTGGTTAACAGCAAAATCATTAACGTAACGCGTGAATTTTGCTGACCCAGAAACCAGCCCAGAATGGCGTAATTGGCTAGCACCGCTGGCGCTGACCAGAGGCGTATATGAGCGTATTCACGGGCTATGTTAGTAGCTACTTCGCTACCATCTAATAGCCACAAGCCTAGTGTAATCAGCGGTGAGGCAAACATAATAAGCAACGTGCCAATGACCAGCGCCATGATCAAGGACTGCCCTAGCAGGTTGCGCACATCAGTATCGCTTTCGCGCCCCATGGCTTGCGCGACTAGCCCCGTGGTGCCCATGCGCAAAAAGCCAAACCCCCAGTAGAGAAAGCTAAACAGCGTGGCGCCTAAGGTAACGCCGGCGAGATAGCGAGAGTCGGGCAGGTGCCCGACCACGGCGGTATCCACCAACCCGAGTAGTGGAACGGTGATGTTGGAGAGAATGATTGGCCAGGCGAGGGCCCAAATTCGCATTAGGCTTAGGCGGCAGTGATGATGCGGTACTTCTTCATCAACTGCTCTTGGGTCTCGTGGCGTTCAGGGTCAAGCGGAATGCAGTCTACCGGACAGACCTGCTGGCACTGGGGCTCGTCGTAGTGACCGACGCATTCGGTACATAGATTCGGGTCGATGACATAAATCTCCTCACCGGGAGAGATGGCATCATTGGGGCATTCGGGCTCGCAGACGTCGCAATTAATGCATTCGTCGGTAATCATCAGGGCCATGGGCATACCTCGCGGATGGCATTAGGCTAGCTAGTGTAGTGGTTACGCAGCGCCTCGGCGACCTGTGGATGTACCAAGGGGGAAATATCACCGCCAAGCTTGGCAATTTCACGCACAATGGTGGAGGAAATATACGAATTTTCTACCGCTGGGGTTAAAAAAACGCTTTCAAGCTCTGGGTTTTGGGCGCGATTCATATTGGCAAGCTGCAGCTCATACTCAAAGTCAGAGACGGCACGCAGACCGCGTAGAATTATCGTCGCCCTTTGCTCATGCATCATCGTAGTGAGCAGTGTTGAGAAGCCGATAACCTCAACATTAGGCAGCGATGCGCAGACCGCTTTCGCCAGGGTCATCCGTGTTTCCAGGTTGAGACTGGGGCTTTTCCCCGGGCTTGCTGCCACCGCAATGACCACCTTATCGAACATGCGCGCGCCGCGCTCAATCAGATCAAAGTGACCATTGGTAATGGGGTCGAAGGTGCCGGGGTAGACGGCGATATTCACTTTATTAACGCTCATCGGGACGCTTCCTCATCCAGACGACCAAAAGGGTTATCACTGGTTAACGAAACGGCATGGTTGTAACCAGGAATATGAATCCGGTCGGCATGAATGTCGAGCTCAGGCCCTTCAAGTACCGCTTCACCAAACTGATAGCGAGGGGCATAGTGCCCACGGTCGGCTTGTTGGATAAAGGCGGCGGCGGCTTCGCGTACTGCTTCGCGACGCTCTTTCCAGGCACTGATGGCGGCGGCTCCGTGGCGCTGAGTCAGCAAGCGCTCAGTGACTGCGGGCGAGAGCACAACGCCCGTGGCATTGTTACCACCAAAGCCTTTGGCATTGATAAAGGCGGCATCGGCCTGAAATGACTGTGCTGTTTGCGAAAAGCGTAAGCGGTCTGCATATACATCGTCAGCGACAGCATCCAGGGTGGGGATGCCCGGAAGTAAGTCGTGGGCAAAGCTGCCCAGGGCGCTTGCCAACTGGTCACCCGCGGCAGAGCCTTGGGAGTGACCAATAAACGCTTTGATGGCGACTACCGGCCAATCGGTAATGCCGTTAGCACGAGCGATTTCATCAAACACGTGGGACTCGGTAATACGGTTTTTTGGCGTGCTGGTGCCATGGGCATGCAAAAAAGTACGTTCTTTGAGTGCTTTTTCACCCAACATATCGCGCACAAAAGCAGCTGCTTTACCCAGCGTGATGTAATTGCCAATACCCGGTGCAGAAATTGAGCGCTTATAGCCGTCAGCATTCACAAATACTTCTGGCACTGCACCAAGAATATCAGCGCCCACTTCCAGCGCTAAAGCGTCGTCCATTAATAGGACGAACTGGCTGGCTTCGGCCATGGTAAAGCCACAGTTACGGGCAAACGGACGGCAGGCGCGTTGATAGTCGCTGTCGGTAAGCAGCTCAAGCGCGTCCAGCGCTTTTAGACCTGCATCGTCAGCCAGGGCGCCCATAGCCCGGAACCCTTCGATAATTTCTGGCGTGATAGGAGCGTCCGCCGTGCCCACCATCACCACTCGGCGACGGCCCGAGCGGATATCATCAATGCCTAGACGCAGGTTATATAAAAAGCTGGCGCAAGCGCCCAATGCCGCGCCCGTGCCGCCTACGCTGCCAAGCACATACGCATTCAAAAAATCCGCGGGCATTTGGCCGTATCCCAGCGGCATCTGCTTGGAAGTGGCGCGTTGACCACTGACTAAGCTTTTCAGTAAGCCACCCCAGCCTTGATCATCCAACTGACCGATGGAGTTCCCAGCGTAAACGGCAATATGATCCGGGTTTAACTGCTGACGCAGTGTCTCCCAAGACAAACCGCTGGCACCTAGACAGTCGCTGGCACCGAATACCGCCAGTGATAGGCCACGGGGGTGGTGCACGCTGCGGTAAAGGCCCGCAGGATCAAAGCCGCTGGGTAACTGGGCAGCAGCGCGCACTTTGGAGACCTGCGCGTCCGGTAGCAGTACGTCTAATATCCCAGCAGGCACGCTGACCTCTACCTCGCGGGCATCAATATCGCGCACTTGCCAATCAGTGGGCAGGTGTTCAGGCAATTGACGGCGGCGCAGCGTAAAACGCAGCGGCTCAGCAAACTGCATGCTGGCCTGACGGTTAGACGGTAGGCCAGGGGCGAGAAAACGCGGGTCTTCATTGCGACGGATCAGGGTGTGATTAAGCACCCGTTCACGAAGCGAATCGGCCGGAGCGTCTACAGGATGGCCAGAAGTGTCGTGCCAGCCATTTTCTGAATGCTCAACAAGACGCATAAGCGCCGCCAAGCCTTCCAGTGTCTGGCGTTGCTGGTCGGCAGGAAGGGCATCAAGCACAGTGCGGCGGAAGGCCTGATGGCCAGAGGTTCTGCCAGCGGGATTGATGCCGCCCATGCCGACAATCACCGGTAAGTGTGACAAGCCGGGTTCCTCGTAATGCGGTGGTGGTAACAATTATCGGCAACGGTATGAGCAAATTAGGGCTAGTACCATGCGCTTAATAAGTACATTAATAAGTTCGTCAGGCGTGATCATAGCACCGGGCGCGTAACGGCGTCATGCCGCAAGCGTTCGAGACTGATAGAATCATGCTTTTCAGCCGAGTGATGGCATGCAGCATAATTCTCGACCAGTGATCTCAAATCAGCCAGGTCCGCATCAGGATTTGATCCGCCGTGTAAACCGAGCGCTGGCGCATCCACTGCGCAAGCCGATCGCTGAACATACCAGGCATAACTTTACGTTTGCAGCAGAGTGGCTCCAGTCCCGCCAAGCCCCATTAATACTTGATTCAGGCTGTGGCGTGGGGATATCGACACGCCAACTGGCGTCGCAGTTCCCTTCTCATGCCATTATGGGCGTGGATCGCAGTGAGGATCGCTTAGGGCGTGACCACGGTGAGCTGCCCGCTAATGCGCTACTGGTGAGGGCTGATCTTGTCGACTTCTGGCGCTTGGCCGAACAGGCCGGATGGGCACCAGAACGGCACTATTTGCTCTATCCAAACCCGTACCCCAAAGCTGGACACTTAAAAATGCGCTGGCATGGCCATGCGGTTTTACCCACACTGTTGGCGCTTGGTGGTCGACTTGAGGTGCGCTCAAACTGGGCGATTTACGTTGAAGAGTTTTCCTTGGCGGTTGCTCAAGTAACTGGCAAGCAGGCAATGATTAACGAAATTACGCCTAAAGATAACTACTTAACCCCGTTTGAAGCTAAGTATGCTCAAAGCGGGCAGGTGCTCTGGACGTTGTGCGTTGATTTGCAGCGGACATAGCGTTTGTTGGAGACGCGGACGCAGGTGCGAATGCTGCAGCTGGCTTATAAAGAGATGTTATTCCTAAATAAATGTGCATTGAGGTAGGTTGACGTAATGGATTTTTTTCACGCTTCTTTTATGGGTTCTATGTTTGGCTCAGGCCGCGTACGACGCTGGTCACTGGTGGCTGGATTTGCCACGGCGGCGCTATGTGCCAGTTCTAGCCTGTTCGCCGATTTCAATCGTTTAAGTCAGCTGCAGGATAAAGGGTTTTCGATTAGTGCTGAGGCACGCCTGTTGGACGCTGACTCGGGTTCAAACCCATTACTGGGTAGCCTAAACCCTGAGCGCCAGCTGTCGCCAGCATCGGTAACCAAGGCTTACTTAGCGGCGGCAGCGCTAGAGCGTTTTGGCCCACAGCACCGCTTTACCAGTCAGCTCGTTAGCTTAGGTAGTGTCGAGGGCGGCGTGTTGCGCGGCGATTTAGTGTTTGAAGGAGGCGGTGACCCAGGGCTGACCACTGAAAATCTGTGGCGCTTGGTGCAGCGCTTGCATTTGGCAGGTGTGCGTGAAGTTGATGGCGCGCTGGTGGTGAGCCAGTGGCGCTTTGGCCCTGTTGAGTGCATTACCACGGACCGCTGTAATGCCCGTACACGGGTGGCCAATGCGTATAGCGCGCCGCTCTCGTCGGCGGGGGTCAATTTCGGCAGTTGGTGCGTTAACGTCGCGCCGGCGGCGACCGCCGGTGAACCCGCCAGAGTAGGTCTGTGCGATAGCCAGACATCGCTAATCACCATTGATAATCAAGTGGTTACTCGACCAGCTAACAGCGGTACTGAAATTAGCGCTGAACGGATTACCGACGAGCGTGGCGACGTTATGCGCTTAACCGGGCAAATTTCAACCAATGCTTCCGCTCAAGATATCTATCGCGGCGCAGGCGATGCCGCCGATAAAACAGCGCAGGTGTTGATGGGCATGTTGAATCAAGCTGGAATTCAGGTGCGTGAACCGTGGCGGGTCAGCTCAACGCAGCCACCCAGTAACGCACGGCGCTTGGCCGCGGTGGATAGCCAGCCGCTGCAAGAACTGTTGCTGCGTATTATGAATTACTCCAATAATTATATGGCCGATGTGCTGGCGCTGGATCTTGTGGACACGCCACAGGCGCAGCTACGACAAGCGGGTCAGGCCATTGAAACTTATGCTCAAGGCTTACCCGGTCACGGTCCGTTAACCATGTACAGTGGTAGCGGATTGACTACTGAAAACCGCACCTCCGCCCAAGGTGTTAACGTGATGCTGGAAAATATGTTCCACCAAAGTGCGCTGTTTCCAAGCTTCGTAGCCTCTTTTCAGTCCCCTGCCAATGGTGTAATGCGCTTTATTCGCCGTGGCTCACCTACGTTCCAGAACAATGTCATGCTGAAAACCGGTACGCTCAATCAGCCGTTTGCTGTGCGCGCCGCCGCAGGCTATTTCCGCACTGCACAGGGGCGCTGGGGGGTGTTTAGTGTCATGGTGAATGGCAGCAGCAGTACGCCCTATTTAAGCTGGCCTGAGGTGCTGGATCCACTGTCACTGGATCTGGATGCAATGATTTTAGCGAACTAATTTAACTCCACGCTCACAAGCTGAGGCGACGTGCATGAAACCTGGGCATACCGGCTTAACGCATTTAGTTCACTCCACGCGCTATTCGCTGAAAGGCTTGAAAGCAGCGTTTAGAAACGAAGCAGCTTTTCGCCAAGAAGTGGTTATTACTGCGCTGCTGCTGCCTTTCGCCTGGTGGATAGGGGATAGCATCATTAGTTGGCTATTGCTGGTAAGTAGCCTGTTTTTTGTGCTGATCGTGGAGCTTCTCAACAGTGCTATCGAGAACGTGGTGGATCGGATCGGTACTGAGCACCACGAGCTTTCTGGTCGGGCGAAGGATATTGGTTCGGCGGCGGTGATGCTGTCACTGATCATGGCTGGACTCACCTGGGGGTTATTGGGCTGGCATAAGTTCTTTGCATAAGCTCTTGGCTTAAGTTTTTAAGCGCAGACCGTTTTAAGTGGGCATTAAAACGCTTGGCAGCGAGGTGGTATGGATATGAACGATGACTTTTTGCCGTTGGCGGTGCTGCCAGCGTCGTTGCACAAAACAACTAACGCTGCCTGGCAGCGGTTAAGCGACGCGCTTTCTCAAGCCGATAATATAGCCTCCATGACCAAGCAGGAGCTGCCTACAAGCAGTTGGCAAGCGCTTTCCGCTCAGCGGCGTGAAGCGTTAGCCAAAGTGCTTGCCATCTCAACGTTTGCCCTGGATACCTTGACGCGCTACCCCCACTGGCTAACTGAGCTGGATATTGCCGGAGAATTGGATGAAAACCTAGGTCGGGAGGAGCTGGCAGGCTGGCTTAATGAGTCGCTAGAGAGCACTGAAGACGAGGAGGCGATGCAGCGGGCGATTCGACGTTTTCGCCGTAAGCGTATGCTAGGCATTATCTGGCGCGATCTTAACCGTGCCGAAGGCCAAACCATGTGGGATACCGCTCATGCGGTCTCCGAGCTTGCTGAAATGTGTCTTGAGGCGGCGTTAACCTGGCTTGAGCAGTTTTATGCGCCGCGCTGGGGGTTGCCCGCGCCCCGTAAGGATGGCTCACCACAGCGCCTTGTTATCCTGGGCATGGGCAAACTGGGGGCGGGGGAGTTAAATCTCTCTTCCGATGTTGATCTTATTTTTGCCTTCCCCGAAAAAGGCGACACCCAGGGAGGGCGCAAGCCCCTAGCGCATCAGGAGTATTTTACCAAGCTTGGTCAAAAGCTGATTGCCGCCCTCGATGCGGTGACCGCTGATGGCTTCGCCTTCCGCGTTGATATGCGCTTGCGACCGTTGGGTGACGGCGGACCGCTAGTGGGTAGTTTTGCCATGCTCTCCAGCTACTACCAGGATCAAGGCCGCGAGTGGGAGCGCTATGCAATGTTGAAAGCGCGCCCGGTGGCGGGTGATTTGGACGCAGGCGACGAACTGCTGGCGGGTCTACGACCCTTTGTGTATCGCAAATATCTAGATTTTGGCGCGATTGAGTCGCTGCGTGAGCTCAAAGCAATGATCAACCGCGAAGTAAAACGCAAAGGCATGCAGAGTAATATCAAGCTCGGCCCCGGCGGCATCCGTGAGGTCGAGTTTGTGGTGCAGGCGTTTCAGTTGATTCGTGGTGGCCGGGATACGGAACTGCAGGTCACGTCGCTTAAAACTGCACTCAAGCGCTTGCCTGATTTAGGGTTATTGCCGCAGGAGGTGGTCGATGAACTACTGCCCGATTACGCTTTTTTGCGTGATGTAGAACACGCCATTCAAGCCCTGGAAGATCGCCAGACGCAAACCTTGCCCAGCGATGATATCGACCGTGAACGGGTAGCGTTGGCCATGGGCCATGAGGATTGGCCAGGGCTGATTGCTCAGCTAGATGAAGTGCGTGAGCGGGTACGCCAGCACTTTGATGCCGTGATTGCCGACCCGGAAGAGGATGTCGACGAGGCCAATGATGATAGCCAGCTTGGTTTGGCTCAGTGGCGGCTTATGTGGCGCGGCGAGCTGGATACGGAGGAGGCGATTACCCATCTTAATGAGGCCGGCTTTAACGAGCCCGATAAAGCCCTGAAGAGGCTGCAGAGTCTTTACCACTCACGCCCAGTACAAAGCATGCAGCGAATTGGCTTTGAGCGTCTAGATGCGTTAATGCCGCTGCTGCTGGATGCCGTGGCAGATAACGAAGCACCGGATATTGCCCTGATAAGGGTGCAGCCGCTTATTGAGGCGGTGCTAAGGCGCACCGCTTACCTGGCGCTGCTGCGTGAAAACCCTCAGGCATTAGAGCACTTAATGCATCTGTGTGTGGCTAGCCCCTGGATTGCAGAGCAGCTGGCGCGCTACCCGATTCTGCTCGATGAACTGCTGACACCGGATACGCTATATACCCCCGCTGATAAAGCGCGTCTGGCCGATGAACTGCGCCAAACGCTGAACCGTTTACCCGAAGATGACGAAGAGGCACAGCTTGAAGCCCTACGGGTATTTAAGCACGCGAAAACATTACATGTGGCAGCGTCGGATGTCGCAGGCACGCGGCATTTAATGAAAGTTAGTGATTACTTAACCTTTATCGCCGAAGTGATCCTTGATGCGGTATTGGCGATGGCCTGGAAGCATATCACCCGTAAACATGGCGTGCCGGAAGGCCTCAATACCCGCGAAGCTGCGTTCCTGATCGTCGGCTACGGCAAGTTGGGCGGCATCGAGTTGGGCTATAGTTCCGATTTAGACTTGGTGTTTCTGCATGATAGTGACGGCAAAGGCGCGACTGACGGCCCACGACCTATTGATACGCCGCTGTTTTTTACCCGTTTAGGGCAAAGGATTATTCATTTGCTGACAGCGGTAACACCGGCAGGCTCTCTTTATGAGGTCGATATGCGCCTGCGGCCCTCAGGGAATTCAGGCCTGCTGGTGACTTCATTGGCAGCGTTTGCTGATTATCAGCGCCAAAATGCCTGGACCTGGGAGCATCAGGCGTTGGTGCGCGCCCGGGTGGTGGCAGGCAGCGATGCGCTGGCTGAGAAATTTAACCGACTGCGGGGCGATATCTTAGCTGGCGAGCGTGATAAAGCGGCACTGCGCGAAGAAGTCGTCAAAATGCGCCATAAAATGCGTGACCACCTTGGCAGTAAAGCAGCCAGCGGAACGTTTAACGTCAAGCATGATGCGGGCGGTATGGTGGATATTGAGTTTCTCTGCCAGTACGCGGTGTTAGCGCTTGCTAACCAAACGCCTGCACTGCTTACCTACAGCGATAATATCCGTATTCTAGAGATTTTAACCGAGAGTGGGCACTTACCTGCAGAAGAGTCAGAGCGCTTGCGCGAGGCTTATTTAGCCTACCGAAGTGCTACTCACCGAATGGCACTCACTGGAGAAAAAGCGTTGGGTGATGGTGATGAGTTTCGTACTCATCGAGACGTTGTGACGGCGCTCTGGGAGCGCTTTCTTGAGCCACCCACCACCAATATTGTCTAGGAAGATGTGATGATGCCAAGGAGCAAGGTAGGGCTGCCCGCATGATTGGACATATTCTGGCGACGCTATTGCCGGTATTCTTAATCGCGGGCTGTGGAGCTGCTTATGGGCGTTACCGTACCCCGGATATCCGAAGCCTCAATACGCTTAATATGGAACTGTTCGTTCCGTTGTTGGTATTTGCGGTGCTAGCGGATCGCCAGGCACCTTTAGCCGAGTATGCCTGGCTTGCCACAGCCGCCGTGGCGGTGGTGTTAGGGTCAGGCATTGTGCTGTGGCCGCTAGCTAAGTGGCTAAATCTGGATATTAAAACCTTTCTTCCTCCCATGATGTTCAACAATGCGGGCAATATGGGCGTGCCGCTATTGGTATTAGCCTTCGGCCCAGATGCGTTACCCGCCGCAGTGGTCGTGTTCATTGTTGAAATGCTGCTGCACTTTTCGGTTGGGCTTTATATGCTCAACCCACGCACTTCGCTGTGGCGAATGCTGCGCATGCCGATTGTATTGGCGAGCCTGGCGGGTTTAACCGTCAATATTAGTGGGTTGCCTTTACCAGGCTGGCTGTTGGAAGCCATGCATATGCTGGGTGGGGTATGCATACCGCTGATGCTGTTTGCATTAGGGGTGCGGCTATTGGAGATCGACTTTAGCGATTGGCGTACCGGCATGCTAGGGGCGATACTGTGCCCGCTTTCTGGGTTAGTGATTGCCTTGCCACTGATGTGGTTGCTGCCACTCACCGAGCTACAAATGGCCGTTTTGCTGGTATTTGCCGCGCTGCCGCCGGCCGTGTTGAATTACTTGGTAGCTGAACAGTATAAATTAGCGCCGCAGAAAGTAGCGTCGCTGGTGTTGATTGGGAACTTAGGCAGTTTGATAGTGATGCCGCTTACATTAGCGGCGGCATTCACATGGATATACGCGCCTATTTAGTAAAACTAGCGATATAATAAAATTATGTATTTAGTAAAATTAATAGTAGCTATGCGGCAGATTAATTACTCATTCTTCAGCCGCTTAGCGGTCATCTTTAACTTCGTAATGGCCTTCTAACACTTCCTGATGTCCGGGACGAGTATTGTGTGAAGCTTCATGATGGGATGCTTGATGGGAAGCATAACTACCACCAATATCTTGCGCCTGCTGAGCACGCATCTGCTCCATGCGCTTTTTCAATTTATGACGCATAAACGGCATCATTGCCCAGCCGATTAGTAAAAAAAATAGGCCAAATACCACGCCTACTATCATTAACGCGCCAAAGGCTAACCAAGTGAAAAGCAGCTTCAAGCCGCCAGCCAAGCCAGTGGGTTGAGTCTGCGCTGCCCGGGCTCGCCATTGATTGGCGGCTTGCCATGCAGCGTTGCGTTGGTCGCGATTCATTTGTGGCATGAGAGCCTCCATCGGTTATTCGCATCCATTTGAACATAGTTGGTCGAGCAAGTTCACTTTTGAGCAATGGGTAGCGCGCCACGTTGCATCCTAGGTTTTGATACACGTAATCGGTCTAAACGTACCTGTAAATGCAGTTAGGTTTTTCAAATGTTAGTATTTAGCTGTACAAGCGCGCGCCTAGTGCACAATGTTCATCTAACAGGACGGTTATATGTCGAATCATGGAGGCAAGTCAGTTTTCATTGCATCAGTGGTGATTATCTTTGGCTTGGTTATTATTGGGGCAGCCTTCCCTGACGGTTTTGCTAGTGCTGCAGAAGGGGCGTTAACGACGGTTACTGAGCTATTTGGCTGGTTTTACCTCTTTTCTGTCTTTGGATTTGTCATTTTTCTATTTGGTTTGGCGCTGAGTAAATATGGAAAAGTACGCTTAGGGCCACAGGATAGTCGCCCGAGCTACTCGTTTTTCTCCTGGATTAGCATGCTGCTAGCGGCTGGTTTCGGGGTGGGTTTGGTATTTTATGGTATGGCCGAACCGATGTTTCACTATATTGAACCGCCCTATGGTGATGTAACAGCCGAAACGGAAGCCGCAGCCCGATACGCGATTCAATACAGCTACTTTAACTGGGGCATACACCAGTGGGCAGCGTTCTCCATCGTTGGTTTAATCATTGCTTATTTTCAGTTTCGTAAAGGGCAGGCAGGGTTGGTCTCTTCGGTACTGTCGTCGGTAACGGCCAAACACCCCAGAATCCGCCCTTATGCTTCTTGGTTGGATGTTTTTGCCGTCGTAGCCACGGTCATGGGCGTTGCCACTTCGCTTGGCCTGGGCGTATTGCAAATGAACGGCGGTTTAAATGCTGTGTTTGGTCTGCCTGAAAATGGGCTCTGGCAGTTTGTTATTCTTTTCGTGATGTTCTGTGCCTATATGGCATCCACCTGGTCAGGCTTGGATAAAGGCATTAAGCGCCTTTCCAACCTCAATATGATCTTATGTATTGGGTTGATGCTGTATGTGCTCATCACTGGCCCTACGCTGGCCATTTTAGAAACGATAACCGTGGGCATTGGCGATTATTTGCAAAATTTTATCGGTATGAGTCTACGTATTTCGCCCTATAGTGATAATGAGTGGGCCAGTAGCTGGACGATTTTTTATTGGGCCTGGGTAATCGCCTGGTCCCCTTTTGTAGGTACTTTTGTTGCCCGTGTATCTCGTGGTCGCACCATTAAAGAGTATGTGTTTGGGGTGTTACTTGTACCGCCCCTGCTAGCCTGCCTTTGGATTGGTGTGTTCGGTGGTGCGGCGCTGCATATGGAGCTTAATGGCACCAATGTGGGACTTGCCGAAGCAACTCAGGCTAATATAACGGTGGCGCTGTTCGAGATGTTTGAGCTGATGCCGTTTTCAGGCGTGCTATCCGTTGTGGCGATGATGCTGATCTTTATCTTCCTGGTCACATCCGCCGATTCGGCCTCGTATATTGTGGCGCAAATGACCGATAATGGTTCGATTAATCCGCCGTTATATAAGCGTGTCATTTGGGGTGTGTTGATTGCTGCTATCTGTCTGACGCTAATTGCGTCGGGAGGCCTAACAGGGCTTCAATCGGCAGCAGTGCTGTCAGCGCTGCCATTCACCTTTATACTGTATATGATGATTATTGTGTTAGTTCGCGAGTTGCGCGCAGACCGCAAGGCGATGTTAACGCAGCTTTATCATCGTCATGGCGAAACGCCTGTCGGTGCCGATGCTTTTGAAGCGGAGTTATTAGGTGAAGAAGAGCGCCTGCGCCGCGCACCTAATGTGATCAATAGGCGTATCAATAGATAGTCTAACTATGCTTGCGTTAGCTTCTGTTATGGGTGCAGGCTATTCCAGGGGCAACGACATATGGAGCGAGGATGCTAATGGCTCGGCATGGACGCCACGGTGCGACGCGAAGGCAGCCCAAAGGCGTTACCTTTGACCGGTGGCTTGATCGTGTGGTGACAGTGGCGGTGGTAACGGCAATGGTCATTGGCCTTGCCGCGGTGCTCGCCCATTGGTTGCTCTAACGCTACTCGCGCTCCGTAATAGCAGTGTTATCTCGCCCGGCTTCAGGCCGGGCGTTTGCGTGTAGCTACCCGATTGCGCCCCTGTTTCTTCGCTTGGTAGAGCTGCTGGTCGGCGCGTTTAATGAGCGTTTCTGAACTGATGCTTTGGCCAGGTGACATGCTGGAAACCCCCATGCTAACGGTTAAATCTGAATGTGTGCTTGAAAAGGCATGTGGAATTGCCAGCGATAGCACTGCTTCTCGCAAGCCGTTGGCAATGCTGACGGCCTCATCATGGTCTTGGTTGGGCAATACGCAAACAAACTCTTCTCCACCATATCGTGCCAGCAAATCACGGGATGGATCGATACACTGATTGAGTGTAGTGGCCACCGCACGCAGTGTATCGTCACCCATCGCATGGCCATAGTGGTCATTAAATTCTTTAAAATTATCGATATCGATAAAAATGACCGAAAGCGGCTGTTGAGTTTGTTGAGCGATATGCCACTGCTGGTTATAAAATTGATCAAAGTGACGGCGATTAGGTACTCCTGTTAAGCCATCGATCTTGGAAAGAAGGTGTAAATGATCGCGCTGTTCCAGCCCCTGCTGAAAAGCGTTTAACAGGTGATCAAGGCTATCGACTAAATGACCCAGCTCATCGTTCTGATGGCCGCGAAGGCTGGGTTTAGGCCATCTACCTGGTTGGGTGGGGTCGGTGCCAATAATGGCAGCGTGCACTTTGAGTAGTGGACGGGTAATAAAAAAGTGGAAAAAGGTAATAACCACCATGCTTAAAATAAAGGCTTCTAGAATGCTGATGCCTACCACTGAATAAATGCGCTCTAAAAACTGCTGGGTTAAATAAGCTTCGGCGAGTTGCAGTTCAATATTACCCACAATGGTGTCCGTCAGATCGCTGCCCATGTAATACTCAAGATCCGCCTTATGATGTAACACATCGCCAAATAAACGCTGGCTAAGCCAGGTCGAGTTAACCTCTTCAGCCGCTTTGAATTCCGCTAAGGGGCGTCCAAAATCATCTCGAATAACGACCCAAGCCACTTCATCATTAAATAGACCATAGGCTATCTGGTGCGCGAGGTCAGGGTTCAGTTGAAAGGCAGCCTCTGCGGCGGCGCCGTTAACAATCGCAAGCTGCTGTGTGGTACGTAGCTGAACCTCTTGGCGCATATTTGAGGCGTGACTAATTAACTCAACGCTGCCAGCTATCGTGCTAATGAGTATGGCGATTAAGAGAGTTAACAGCGCTTGCTTGAAGGTCAAACTGCCCCTTCGAGGCGTCGTGCCGGTCGCAAAGGAGGCTGTTTTGCTACGAGACCGCATTATTGATTCCCCGATATAGAAGGGGGGCGTAGCGTATCCAGCTGTATTTGCAGCCTTGTTAGCAACGCTTCAGATACGCTGGGGTGGCAGGCGAGATAGAGCGGGGCGTGGGAAAAAGTGAATAAATGCGTTAGCGCGATATCGACTTCTTCTGCCATAAACTCACCGGTTGCCTTGCCGGTCACAATCACGTCAATCAGTCCAGCCTTTAGGCGCGCAATGTTTTCTCTTTCTGAAGGAGCGCGCAGAACATTAATGCCATGGCTGGCAACATAATCACCTACGGCATCTTCACGAAAACTGCCTACCCGCCAAACGTTTAAATCTGACAAAGAAGTTATCGAAAGATCACGTTCGGCTAAACTAAAAGCTGCCCACTCATTGGTCACCAGTGGCCCTACCCATTGAAACAGCGCTTCACGTTCAGGTGTGCGGGTGGTGGAGTAGACGCAGTGATGATGGCTTAAACGCGCTTCAGTGTAAGCGCGTGCCCAGGGCAGTAGCTGGAAGCGGGCTTGAATGTCAGCCTGGCGTAGCGCGGTACGTAGCAATAGCGTGGCGCTACCGATAATTTGCCCATGGTCATCTAAGTAGTTGAACGGGGGGTACTCTTCAGTGTTAATAATCAGGGGCATTGCTTGTAACGGCAATGCTTGAAGTGACGCTCCGAAACAGCCGATAGTGACGAGCAGAGTCACTCTTATGTGATGCAGCCATCTGCGGTGTATGTTTTTAGCCATCGTTAGCTACCTTTGAGAGCGCTCCATCTGCACCTTTTCCAACGCCTGCTGCATCATTGATACCAAGCGGCTATCGGTAGCTTGGTTAATGGCAAAGTATAGGGAAGATTCACTGAGCGTATGAACCGGAATCAAGCTGTTTTGGGGGTAGCCTTCCGATTCAGCAATCCACGCGGCAACCTCTGCACTGTAAGCCCACAAGTCCACTCGCCCCCGCATCAGCATATGCAGCGCGCTGCGGTTATCCATGGCGGATAGTATAAGGTGTTCAGGGTAGCCAGCTTCTATCAATGCCTGGGCACCGATATCTTCTCGAATCACGGCTACCCGCAGGCCACGATCAATCGCTTGTGACAGCGTTGCGATAGCAATAGGGGTGTCGCGATGGGCCAGCAGCACGACCTGGTCTCGGGCAATAGGTCCAACCCAATGAAAATCAGCTTCTCGTGCAGCGGTGCGCGTAGTAGAAAACAGCACGGTGTTAGGCTGGTTTAGCGTAAGCTCATAGCCTCGAACCCAGGGGTAATAGCGAATATCATCTCGACTGAGCGGCGTGTCGGTTGCCGCAAAAATAGCCTCTAATAATTCAATTGATTTGCCGGTTAACTGTTGATTAGCAGAATAATTATAGGGGGGATACTCTTCGGTAATAAACATCAGTGAGGTTAGCGTCTCATGCGTCTCTGCTTGAGCAACAACGGGGTTAAATATTAGCCAAGCGAACAGCACCACGGTGAGTCTCCCCCAAGGTAAACACCGTCTGGACTTGGCTAATTCCATTGAAATCTATCCACGTTGTTTATGAATCAATCAAACTTAGTGCAACGCTGGTCGACTGTCACCTTTAATCTGTTAACGCAAGCCATGGCAACTAGGTAATATCACCTGCTAGGCTTATTGATTCCTCTGTGAGAGATAACTAATGCTGGCTGCTAACTCTGCCAAGGCAACGGATCACTATGCATCACGCCGTGAAATATTCGGCTGGGCGATGTTTGATTTTGCCAATCAGGCCTACACACTACTGATTATTACCGTGGTGTTTGGCGAGCTGTTTACAACCGTTATCGTGGGCGATCGTGGCGATAACTTTCGGCTAGCTAACTTTTTATGGAGCCTTGCACTGGCCATTAGTTACCTGATGGTCGTGGTCACTGCGCCCCTGTGTGGGGCGGTAATGGATTATCGGGCAGAGAAGAAACGCTTTCTGCTGATTAGCTATTTAGCCACCGTAGCCACTACGGCAATGCTCTACTTTGTAGAACCTGGCTACGTGATTGTCGGCCTATTATTGATTGTGCTGTCTAACTACGCATACTCGATGGGTGAATCGTTTATTGCAGCTTTTTTGCCAGAGCTGGGGCCGCCTGAGGCGTTGGGCAAAATTTCCGGATTTGGCTGGGCATTAGGTTACATCGGTGGATTATTTGCGGCAGGTTTCACGTTGGTAGTGCTCGGTGAGGCAAGCGCTGAAAATTTTGACCGCATTCGCTGGGTAGGTCCCTTTGCTGCTGGATTCTTCCTGATTACTGCCATTCCCACCTTTTTATGGCTAAAAGAGCGTGGGACACCTGAGCCCCGCGGCGTCTCTTATCGCCATGTTGCTTTATCTCGCGTAACCGGCACGTTTCATGAGTTACGCCACTTCAAAGACTTGACTGTATTTTTGATTTCGCTGCTGTTCTCGATGGCGGGTGTTTATATCATCATCGCATTTGCGTTTATTTATGGTGCCCAAGTGATTGGCTGGGACGCAGGTGTGCGCAATATTATGTTCATTATTGTGCAAGTGACCGCAGCGGCGGGGGCCTTGGGATTTGGCTGGTTGCAGGATCAGTTAGGTGCCAAGCGCACGTACCAAATGACGCTGGCACTCTGGGTGGTGGCCATTATTGCGATCTGGGCTACCCCAGAAGTCACCGCGTGGGTGAACGGTAATTTTAATACGCAGTGGCAGGCCCAGCATGTCTTTTTAGTTGTAGGGTGCTTAGCGGGGCTTAGTCTAGGTTCTAGCCAGTCCGCGAGTAGGGCGTTAGTCGGGTTATTTTCACCCTTGTCTAAATCAGCGGAATTTTTCGGTTTTTGGGGGCTGGCTAATAAATTGGCAGGCGTATTGGGTATTGTGATGTTAGGTGTATTACAAACCCTGATTGGCTTACAAGCGTCTATTCTATTATGTGTTGCCTTATTCGTGATTGCGATGCTGATTTGCGCAAGGGTTAACGAACGCCGCGGTCGAGAGGCCGCGATTGCCTGGGAAGGGCAATCATAAATTATATCAGTATGCCCTTACCTCAGTGGGGTGAAACATGGCAACGCAAAAAGGAACTCGCATAGTCATTAAAGCAGCGCAGCGCGGTGGTGTCTTTATGATGCTGCTATTTTGGATATTGCTAATGGCGGTAGGGACATGGTGGATACACGGGGGGCTTGAAGACATGATGCGCCCCAATGCCAATATTGTTTATACGCTTCCGGCAGGTGAGCCTGTCACTTTGCAGCGTAATCGAGCTGGTCACTATGAGGCGCCGGGAAAAATTAACGGTCAACCGGTAACATTTTTACTCGACACTGGTGCCACTTATGTGGCGGTGCCTGCTGAATTAGCCAATCAGTTAGGCTTGGAACCAGGTCGAAGTGCCTGGTTTAACACTGCTAACGGAAGGGTAGAAGGCACCCTAACCGAGCTTGAAGAGGTTTCACTGGGCGGCTTAAAAGTGCAAAATGTTCAGGGCTCGATAAGTCCTGGGATGGAAAGCGACACCGTACTGCTCGGTATGAGCTTTTTAAACCTGCTGGCGATTGAAATGCAGGCGGGGGAAATGGTGCTTAGTCTCCCCGAGCAGTGAGCGTCGCTTGTGAACCAATAGCAGATATGATTAGCTAAATACATATACATGCCAACACGCTAAAAGGAGTTACTATGGGCATTGAAGTAGGTGGTTTGTTAGGGTTAATTTGGCTGATCATTTTGGTCTGGGCCATTGTGAAAGTAGCTAAGAGCTCCGCTGGCAGCCTTGCTAAGTTAGTATGGATATTGGTGTTATTAATCTTCCCGCTCGTTGGCTTAATCGCTTGGTTCTTATTTGGACCCAAGGGATGACAAATTAAAAAGCGCAATTGCTCAAAAAAGGCAGGCCTCTTGGCCTGCCTTTTTGATAACTTACGTGGTAATGGTAAACCTTGATTTTGCGAATATATGCCCTGTAACACAGGAACTGCAAAATAGAGGTGTCGTAATTACACGTTTTTAAAAGAAGCTCTATGCAAACGTGAGTTATGCAACGGAGTCTTCTCACTCACTTGGTGGCGCTTTGTAGTGCCCAGGGATTTTTAACTTCTCCCCGTTAGGCAAATCGCGTACCTGGGTTGGCACATAAACACGTTTAATTACACTTTTCGTTTTACTACTTTCCATGGCAGGTTTCTCCTGTCAGATTGTCGACAGTCAGCGCTTTCACATTAGTCCTCGCTGGTGTAAGAATCAAGTACAAGGGAAAGGTTCATACCATTAAGCGCGTAATTGTAACGACAGAGGCAGGCGTTTTGATGGTTTTGAGTTATCCTGTGAACCAACAATAGGGCACCTGCGTTGAGTATGGGTGAGCGGGTGAGATGTCAAACTGCCTAAGCGGAGTGCATAAAGAGGATGGTAGATCATTTGGAACAGCAATTTCAGGCACTTGAATCGCAAGAGCCTGTAATGCCTGACTATCCCGACCAAGATCATGTTCTGATCATTGAGGATGACCAGCGTCTGGCTGAGCTCACCCGTGATTACTTGGAAGCGAACGGCTTCCAAGTAACGCTGGAAGCGGACGGTGCTAAGGGGGTTGATCGCATTTTAACTTTGCAGCCTGATTTAGTTATTTTAGATTTAATGCTGCCAGGTGAAGACGGCCTAGCCATTTGCCGTCGTGTGAGGCCCAACTTTGCTGGTCCCATCATGATGCTGACCGCACGTACTGATGATTTGGATCAAGTGCTGGGGTTGGAAATGGGCGCTGACGATTACGTGCCAAAGCCTGTTCAGCCGCGGGTATTGCTTGCCCGTATGCGCGCCCTGCTACGTCGTGCCGATGGCCCTGCGCCTGATGGTGAAATGCGGCTGAAGTTCGAGAATCTAGAAATAGATAATGCCACTCGAGAAGCTTGGCTAGCCGGGGAGCGGATTGATTTAACCAGCGCCGAATTTGATCTGTTATGGCTATTGGCTCGTAACGCAGGTCGCGTGCTTACCCGTGAAGAGATATTCAGTGATTTACGTGGGATTAAGTACGACGGACAAGATCGTTCCATTGACGTTCGTGTATCGCGTATAAGGCCTAAAATTGGCGATGATCCGAACCAGCCGCACAGGATCAAAACCGTGCGCAGTAAGGGTTATTTGTTCGTCAAAGATAGTTGATTATCCAGAGGGTCGGCATCATGCGGCGGGTGCTCAGTAACGGCTCTTTTTTGCGTTTTTATGTGTTACTGGGCCTTGCACTGGTAGTGGTGTTCGCGATTGCATTAGCGGGGCGCTCGTTTATTGAGCAGGTGCGCCGCGAAGACTACCGCGAGCAGCTTGCCACATTGCCGATGTCGCTCATGGCGCGTCAATTAGCTGACACACCAGTGGATCAGCGCGAAGCGTTACTCACTAGTCTGGCTGAGCGATTGCGCATTCAGTTGGCGCTGTTACCGATTAACGACGCTGATTTGGGTTATTTTGAGCGAGCACGTTTAGAACAAGGCAAAGTATTAGTTGCTGATAACCCCTGGCTATTGCAGCAGCGCTTGCCTGGCGAAACATGGCTGCTGCAAGCCAGGCTAGATGAGTGGAGCGAGCATCAGTGGTATGGAAGTATTGTGCTGCTGAGTGAGTGGCTAGCAGGCCAGCCCTCAGAACTGCGTGTCAGCCGCTTACAAGAGCTACGCTCTGGTAGCTGGCCATTACAGCTTTTATCTTCTCCACCCCTCTCCCTGACCACTGAGCAACAGGCACAGTTGGCCAGTGGTAATGTGGTGACCCAGCTAGTTTCCGATAAGTTGTCAATTACGCTACTTTATCAGTTGCCTAGTGAATCTGAATGGCTACAGGCAGGGCCAATTTCACGGGGTGATACGCTACCGCTTAACCTACATCTACCGCTCTTGGTAGGACTGATGATTGTCCTCAGTCTTATTATTTATTTGATTATGCGCAGCATTGAAGCTCGTATGGCGCGCCTAGAGTTAGCTGCTACGCGGATTGCCAGCGGCCGCTTAGAAACCCGCGTAAAAGTTGAAAGCGGCGACTTTTTAGGTCGTTTAGGCATGGCATTCAACGGCATGGCTAATCAAGTGCAAAGCTTGTTACGCGGTCAGCAAGAGATGATCAGGGCGGTTTCCCACGAATTGCGCACGCCGGTGGCGCGCATACGCTTTGCTGTGCAAATGGTCGAAGATATGACTGACCAACCCGCCATTCGTCGCCAACTGCAGGGCATTGATGCAGATATTGCAGAACTTGATGAGCTGGTTGATGAAATTCTCACCTATGCACGCTTAGGCGGGGAAACGGTGAATGGTGCGGAGCTTGAAACTGCCCTGGTAGAGTGCCGAGCGATGGCAGAGCGGGTGATTGATACGCTGTCACCGCTACATAAAGGGTTAACCCTTACGCTAGCGCCTGGCCCCGAAATTGAATTGTTGGCAGAGCCGCGTTACTTGCAAAGAGCGCTCCAGAACCTAGTCGGCAACGCCTGCCGCCATGCAAAGACTAGTGTGGTGATTCAGCTCTGGGATGAGCCTAATCTGGTGCGTATTGATGTTGAAGATGATGGCCCTGGGATTCCACCCGAAGCGCGGACAGATATCTTCAAACCCTTTGCGCGTCTTGACGATAGCCGCGCGCGAAGTTCTGGCGGCTACGGGTTGGGGCTTTCGATTGTACAAAAAATAATGGCTGGACATAGGGGCAGCGTCACCATCGACACAAGCCCCACCTTAGGCGGAGCGCGGTTTACGCTGCTGATTCCGCGTCGCGATCCGCTGGTTTAACCCCCGTCAGCACCGCAAAGGAGGTCTCCCGCGCGGTGCGTAAGAAATCCTGCATCCACGGCGCTTCCCGCGTCTCTTCACGTATCGCGGCGTGCAGCGTGCTCCACACGCCATGCTCGCCTAGCTTCACTGCGCTGACATAGTCGCGCTCAAGATACTCGGTGAGCGCCCAGTTGGGCAGTGCGCAGACACCACGACCGCTGGCTACCAACTGCATCATCATAATGGTCAACTCTGCGGTGCGAATTTCTCGAGGGCGTATGTTCGCTGGCTGCAAGAATTGAGTGAAAATATCCAGGCGTGCCTGCTCCACCGGGTAAGTAATTAAGGTTTCATCGACCAGATCCTGTGGGGTAATAAACCCGCGGCCCGCAAACTCATGCTGACGGGCGACGGCCAATAACCCCTCATAACGAAATAGTGGTGCGTAATGGATTCCCTCAAGCGGTTGCGGATCGGCGGTGATGACCAGATCAAGCTGCTCCCGGGCCAGCGCTGGGAGCGGGTCGAAGTGATGGCCGCTGGGAATATCGATCTCCACTTCTGGCCAATGATCACGAAAGTAATCCACCGTTGGCATTAACCACTGAAAGCAGCTGTGGCACTCAATGGCCATGTGTAAACGGCCCTGTTCAGTGCCTGCTAGGCGTGCTAAATCACGCTCCGCCTTACGCACTTCTGGCAGAATTTGGTCGGCTAGCGCAAGTAAGCGAAGCCCAGCACGGGTGAACTCTACCGGCTTGGTTTTACGCACAAAAAGCGCACTATCCACCCGGCTTTCCAAGTCTTTAAGCTGATGGGACAAGGCTGATTGAGTAAGGTGAACTCGGTCAGCCGCCTCAACCAGAGAGCCGGTTTCACGCAGGGCAAGCAGTGTACGTAGATGGCGCAGTTCAATCATGAATCAGCCCGATGATAGTAGTCACATGGTGAATATTATTCATTTTCGATATTAAAAACTTTAGTTTGATTCATTGTTTAGTGATGCCCAGACTGTGTGAAATCATTCACGTTGGTAGATTTCATCATGACAGTTTCTCATATTCTCGGCTATCCCCGCATTGGCGCCCAGCGCGAACTTAAAAAAGCCACCGAAGCTTATTGGAGCGGTGATTGCTCACGTAGGGAGCTTGAAAGCACCGGGCGGGAGCTACGCTTGCGCCACTGGCAGGCTCAGCAAGAAGCGGGCTTAGACTTTGTTAGTGTGGGTGATTTCGCCTTTTATGATCAAGTGCTTAACATTTCGGTGGCGCTAGGCGCTGTTCCCGCTCGCTTTAATGCCCAAGATGAAGTGACCGCTGGCGATATTGACCTCGACACCGCTTTTCGTATGGCCCGTGGCCGGGCACCTAGCGGCGAACCTGCCGCGGCGTGCGAAATGACCAAATACTTTGATACCAATTATCACTATTTAGTCCCTGAGCTGCATGAAGGGCAAGCATTTACCCTGGCATCGAATCGATTGTTTGATGAAGTGGATGAAGCCTTGCGGGCAGGCTTTACACCCAAAGTAACGCTAACGGGGCCACTAACCTGGCTATGGCTGGGTAAAACGAAAGGTAGTGACTTTGACCGCCTAACGTTATTAGACGGCGTGCTCAATGTTTATAGCGAGATACTCGTGCGGCTCGCTACTCAAGGAATTGAGTGGGTCCAGTTGGATGAACCGGCGCTAGTGCAGGATTTGCCGCTGGCTTGGCAACAGGCCTATGAGCGTGCTTATCACCGCTTACAGTCAGCGCCCCTTAAGCTGCTAGTGGCGACTTACTTTGCAGGCTTGGGTGACAACCTCTCACTGGCAACGCGTTTACCCGTGGCGGGATTGCACGTTGACGCGGTGCGCGCCCCTCAGCAAGTGGAAAGCGTAATCGACCGCCTAGGACCTCATCAGGTGCTATCGATCGGTTTTGTCGATGGACGTAATATTTGGCGAGCCGATTTAGCTGCGCTGCGCGAACGCTTGCTACCGTTAAAAGTGCGTCTGGGCCAACGGCTGTGGCTAGCGCCAAGCTGTTCGCTGCTGCATGTGCCGGTGGATTTAGCGCAAGAAACAGCCCTAGGGGAAGAACTCGTCAGTTGGTTAGCTTTTGCGCAGCAGAAACTGGAAGAGGTGGTGACTCTCACCCGACTGATTGATAACCGTACCACGCCTGCCGACGAGCAGCGTTTAACTGAGGCGACTCAGGCGTTGGATGCTCGGCGTGAATCAACCCGTATCCACCAGCTCGCTGTCAGCGCGCGGTTGGCGGCCATCAGCCCCAATGAGAGTCAGCGTCAAGCACCTTATTCAGTGCGCGCAAACGCTCAGCGGCGTGCCCTTAAGCTGCCTTTATTCCCTACCACTACCATTGGCTCTTTCCCGCAAACCAATGAGATTCGTGCCGCGCGGCGCGCTTTTAAGGCGGGCGACCTTGCTTTAGCCGATTATGAAGCGTGTATGCAAGCCGAAATTGCCTATGCCGTTGAGCGCCAGGAAGCATTAGGTATTGATGTGCCGGTGCATGGTGAAGCTGAGCGCAACGATATGGTGGAGTACTTTGGCGAGCAGCTTGAAGGATTTGCTTTCACCCGTTTTGGTTGGGTGCAGAGCTACGGATCACGCTGTGTCAAGCCGCCGATTATATTTGGCGATGTTTCACGTCCAGCACCGATGACTGTACGTTGGAGTAAGTACGCTCAAACCCTAACCGATAAACCCATGAAAGGGATGCTCACCGGCCCAGTGACCATTCTACAGTGGTCATTTGTGCGCGATGATCAGCCGCGAGAAACCACCTGCTGCCAGATTGCCCTGGCACTGCGCGATGAAGTGCTGGATCTGGAAAAAGCGGGCATTACTATTATTCAAATTGACGAGCCTGCACTACGTGAAGGGCTACCGCTACGCCAGCACGAATGGCAGCACTATCTTGATTGGGCAGTGGAGAGCTTTCAGCTAAGTGCGGCTGGCGTTGCCAATACCACTCAGATTCATACCCATATGTGCTACTCGGAGTTCAACGATATCATCGGCGCGATTGCCACCTTGGATGCGGATGTGATCACCATTGAGACGTCGCGTTCAGATATGATTCTGCTCGATGCATTCCAGGACTTCGCCTATCCCAACGAGATCGGGCCAGGCGTATACGATATCCACACCCCGAATATTCCTGAGGTGAACTGGATGGTCGATTTAATGGAAAAAGCGCTGGAGAAAATTCCTGCTGAACGACTGTGGGTCAACCCTGACTGTGGCTTGAAAACACGTGGCTGGGCGGAAGTGGAGCCCGCATTAACCAATATGGTGAAAGCCGCCAAGGTACTCCGCCAACGCTACGCATAAGCGGTTAAAGATTAGAGTCAACCCCGCTGCACTATTATAGGGTCAGTTAACTAGGCAGCGGGGCTTTGGCATATAACTCTAGCTTTTCGATGCATAGGCGTAGAGCAGTGTCTCCTGGGCGCTGATGGCATCGCCATCACCCGGGTCTTGTAGCTGATAGCTGCCGTCGGTCTGCAGCAGCCAGCTCTGGCAGTTATCCACTAGATACGTCTCAAGGTCTTTGCGTACACGGGTTGCGAGCTTTTTATCCAGCAACGGAAAGCAGGTTTCTACACGGTGGAACATATTGCGTGACATAAAGTCCGCACTTGAGCACCAGGTTTCTGACTTACCATCGTTGTGAAAATAGAAGACGCGGGTATGTTCCAAAAAACGTCCAATGATTGAGCGAACGCGAATATTGTCAGAAACCCCTGGTATGCCAGGCTTTAGGCAGCACATTCCGCGAATAATCAGGTCACACTCAACCCCCGCTTGGGACGCGCGATAAAGCGCTTTAATCAGCTTAGGCTCAGTTAATGAATTGCATTTGATAATGATATGGCCACGTTTGCCCTTGCGCGCAAGCTGAGCTTCACGGTCAATCATTTCCATTAGCCGCTCATGCAAGGTGAACGGCGCGTGGAGCAGCGTATCGATTTTGCGTGCCCTACCCATCCCCGACAGTTGCTGAAATACTTTATGGACGTCAGCACAGAGCGCTTTATTAGCGGTTAGCAGGCTGTAGTCGGTATAAAGTTTTGCCGTCTTGGAGTGATAGTTGCCGGTACCGAGGTGAGCGTAATAGCACAGCTCGCCTTTTTCACGGCGCACAATATGCAGCATTTTAGCGTGGGTCTTGTACGCCATAATCCCATAGATAACGATGGCGCCTGCTTCCTGCAAGCGTGAAGCAAGCTGCAGGTTGTCGGCTTCATCAAACCGCGCACGCAGCTCGATAACCACCGTAACCTCTTTGCCTTGACTGGCGGCTTCCACCAGCGCACTCACAATCGGGGACTCTGCGCCAGTGCGGTAAAGCGTCTGTTTCACTGCCAATACATGCGGGTCCCGAGCAGCTTCACGTAAAAGATCTTCAATCGGGGTAAACGATTGGAAAGGGTGGTGCAGTAAAATGTCATTTTTGGCGATGGCTTCAAACAGGCTGCCTGCTTTTAATACTTTGGGAATGCTGGGCGTAAAAGGACGGTAAAAAAGATCAGGGCGATCGACATCACCTAACGCGGACATCATGCGGGTTAGATTGACAGGCCCTTTAACGCGATACAGATCATCGCTCTCAAGCTCAAACTGACGTAGTAAAAAACTGGTTAAATCGTCAGGGCAGTTGTCGGCGACCTCCAGACGTACGCCGCTACCATAGCGACGTGCCAACAGCTCGCCGCGCAGCGCTGAGGCAAGGTCAGAGACCTCCTCAGGGTCAACGCTCATATCCGCATTGCGGGTAAGCCGGAATTGGTAGCAGCCTTTTACACGCATGCCGGGGAATAGCTCATCGGCATGCGCATGAATCATCGACGATAAGAACACATACTCTGAAAAGCCCTCTTCGCATAAGTGCTTAGGGAGCGCTATTAAGCGCGGTAGCGAGCGGGGGGCCGGTAGGATTGCCATTCCTCCGGCACGGCCAAACGCATCTTTACCCTCCAGCTCAACAATAAAGTTGAGGCTTTTATTAACCAGCCGTGGGAAGGGGTGCGAAGGGTCAAGGCCTATTGGACTGATAACCGGCATAATTTCGTTATCAAAAAATGCCTTTGCCCAGGCTTGTTGCTCGTCTGTCCACTGGTCGCGACGCCGAAAACGTAAACCCTGGGTTTCCAGTGCAGGCAGTAACATCTCATTGAGAATTTGGTATTGGCGAACTATCTGCGCATGGGCAATTTCAGAAACTTCGGCTAGAACTGCTTTCGGCAAGCGACCATCGGCGGCGACCGTCTCGTCACCCAGGGCAATCTGGTGCTTCAAGCCAGCCACGCGAATCTCAAAGAACTCATCCATGTTGGATGAGAAAATGAGCAGAAACATCAGCCGGTTGAGTAGCGGGTGAGCGTCATCTAACGCTTGTTCCAGCACCCGGATGTTGAACTGAAGATGTGAGAGTTCACGGTTAAAATAGAGCTGAGTATCGTCGAGGTCGGTTTCGTGCTGTGCTTCACGCGCCTGAACCCCGGTGGGGGTACGATTGAGACGAAGCGGCATGTCTCCGTCGCTGCTGGATTGATCCGTAGACGACAAAGGTAAAAAATCTGAAGGTTGCTCGTCCATGATGGATCTCCCCGCGTCGATGGCTCGAATGTATCATAGCCTGATACTTGAATATCCGTGCAGTATGCGGGGAGAAGATGACAAACAAGTGTCACCTAGTTGTCATCTTCGTCATGATGTTTTAACGCTGCTTTAGCAGGCGAGCTGCATCAAGGGCAAAGTAAGTCAGAATGCCGTCAGCACCGGCGCGCTTAAAGCACATCAATGACTCCAGTATCACCGGTTCTGCTTCCAGCCAGCCATTATCAAACGCTGCGCGGTGCATGGCGTACTCACCGCTGACTTGGTAAGCGAAGGTAGGCACTTTTAGCTCATTTTTTACCCGGCGCACTACGTCCAAGTAAGGCATGCCGGGCTTTACCATTACCATGTCGGCACCTTCAGCAATATCCATCGCCACTTCGTGTAGCGCTTCATCACTGTTGGCAGGGTCCATCTGATAGGTACGCTTATCTGCTTTACCCAAGTTGGCAGCGGAGCCTACCGCATCGCGGAAAGGCCCGTAATAGTGTGAGGCATATTTGGCGCTGTAGGCCATGATACGCACGTTGTGCAGGTTCTCTTGTTCGAGTACTTGGCGAATGGCACCAATGCGGCCATCCATCATGTCGGAAGGCGCTACTACATCGGCGCCGGCTTCGGCATGGGAGAGCGCCTGCTTGAGCAGCGTTTCAACCGTGCGGTCATTCTGTACATAGCCGTGCTCATCGAGAATGCCGTCTTGACCATGGCTGGTGTAAGGGTCAAGTGCTACGTCAGTGATGATGCCAAGCTCAGGAAGGGCCTCTTTAAGGGCTCGCACGCTGCGCTGGACTAACCCGCTGGCGCTATAGGCTTCTTCGGCAAGCTCACTTTTCTGCTCTGCTCCAACTACGGGAAACAGCGCTAGTGCCGGGATACCCAATGTATAGGCTTCCCGCGCCTGTTCAATTAATAAGTCGATGGAGAGCCGTTCTACACCCGGCATCGACACCACGGCTTCGCGCTGGTTTTCACCCTCCAGCACAAACACCGGCAGGATTAAATCTGATGGGCTTAGGCTTTTTTCTTGCATCAAGCGGCGTGAGAAATCATCACGGCGCATACGGCGCATCCGTGTGGCGGGGAAGTGGCGGGGAGTTGGTATGCTCAAAGCTTTCTCCATTAATAATTGCAACATCAGAATGCCATTAGGCCTGGGTTGAGTATATCAGTCATGCCTTACGGCGAAAGCCGCCTTGTGGCATCAAGGCAGACTGACTAAAGTGAGCGGTTGATTCTGTATTGCGATTAGCAGACCCAGGGATAAGGAGATAGGCATGACCAAACAGGTGGCAGTCGTTTTAGCTGGCTGCGGCGTTTTCGATGGTTCCGAAATTTATGAAACTACGCTAACGCTGTTGCGCTTGGATCAGTTGGGTATTGGTTACCGCTGTTTTGCTCCCGATATTGAGCAGCACCATGTCATTAATCACCTCAATCAGGAAGTGGTTGAGGGTGAGCGCCGTAATGTGCTGCAAGAGTCCGCCCGCCTAGCGCGGGGGGAAATAAGCCCATTGAGCGAATTATTGGCAGACGATTTCGATGCTGTGATCGTACCTGGTGGTTTTGGCGTGGCTAAAAACCTCTCGGACTTTGCCAGTGCAAGTGACAGCATGCAGGTCTTAGAAGCGTTAAAGGAGGCCCTGGCAGGCTTTCGCGAAGAGGCCAAGCCGATAGGCTTGATGTGCATTGCTCCGGTGATGGTGCCGCGATTACTGGGCGACGGAATTGCGGTGACCATAGGCAATGACCCGGCGGTGTCTGGGGCGATTAGTGCGATGGGTGGTTTACACCGTAGCTGTAGCGTGGAAGATATCGTCGTAGATCTTGAGCATCGCGTCGTTACCACTCCTGCGTACATGCTGGCCACGCGGATCAGTGAGGCTGCCACTGGTATTTTTAAGCTGGTTGATCGTATCGATGAAATGATGAAGTAGTACGTTGCAGGATTGAATGTAGGTAAAAAACCGCCGTCATATTTTTATATGACGGCGGTTTTTTTGACCGTGTTAGTGCTGTCGCTATACGTCAGCTTCTTGCTCTTCAGCGGCTTCTTTTTCATCTTTGCGCTTGCGAACAAAGCGTCCGAAAAGCAGTCCCACCTCATACAGCAGGTACATAGGAACGGCCAGCAGGCTCTGTGAGATCACGTCAGGCGGCGTTAATAGCATGCCGACGATGAAACAGCCGAGTAGAATGTAAGGGCGCTTTTTAGACAGACTCTCCACCGTGGTGGCGCCGGAAAGAATTAGCAAGAAAGTCGCTATTGGGATTTCAAACGCCACGCCGAAAGCAAAAAACAGTTTAAGAACGAAGTTCAAATACTGATTGATGTCGGTCATTACCGCGACATTTTCCGGGCCTGTTTGGGTGAAAAACTCAAATAACAGCGGAAATACAACGTAATAGGCAAAAGCCGCACCGCCGTAGAAGAGCGCAATACTCGACACCAGGATAGGGATTGCCAGCGCCTTCTCATTATCGTAAAGCCCCGGCGCGATAAACGCCCACGCCTGATGTAGCACAAAAGGAATGGCGATAAACACCGCCACCACCAGCGTAAGCTTAAAAGGGGCCAGAAAAGGTGACGCCACTTCAGTAGCGATCATCTGTGAGCCTTCGGGCAGCAGGTCCATTAATGGTTGTGCCACAAAAGTGTAGATGTCGTTGGCAAAGGCATAAAGGCCCAAGAAAATCACCAAAATCACTACCACAGCGCGTATCAGCCGTGTGCGTAGTTCAATCAGGTGTTCAATGAGCGGGGCTTGGCTTTGCTCGTTACGCGGCTCCTGCGAATCGCCAGACATACTCATTGGTGATTACGATCCTTTTCAGATTCAGCCTTGTTAAGCTCAGCGTTGATAGATACAGGCTTTGCATGTTCGGGCTCAGCGTCATTTTTTTGCGCAGCAGCCAGCGTTGCGTCCACTGACGAGTGGGCGGAAGATGAGGATGGCGTTTCTTCTCGCACCGTTTGCAGAGCATCGTCTAGGCGAGCGCTGGCCTTGGCCACTCGCTGTTCGGTTTCGCTCTCAGCCGCCGGGGTGGCCGACGTTGAGCGTTTCGAGGGGGACACATCGGCAATACTCTCTACGTCTAATTTAGCCTTCTTCAAACTGTCATCGAGTTTCTGCTGCTGCTCATTCAGTTTTTGACGTAGCTCTTCTGCTTCTAACTGGGCGCTTATTTCGCGTTGCATACCGGATACCGTGCGCTTGATCTTGCCGATCCACATACCCGCCGTGCGAGCTGCGCGTGGCAGTCGCTCCGGACCGAGTACCAGCAGAGCGACGACGCCAATGAGCATTAGTTCAAGAAAGCCGATATCCAGCATGGTTTATTTGCGCTCTTCGTTGGGGTCTGCAGGGCGTCCGTCCGCGGCGTGAACGTCAGCAGCCCGTTTCTCTTCGGCCCGAACGTCGTAAGTGTTGCCAGGTTCTACATGGCCCACTTTGGCATGCGGTTGGTCGACGTCAGATTTCTCGTCCTCTTTACTCTTTTCTTCGTCGTGCATGGCTTTCTTGAAGCCCTTGACCGCCCCGCCTAGGTCGGTGCCCACGTTGCGCAGTTTTTTAGTGCCGAAAACCAGGATGATGATGCCCAGAACAATCAGCAACTGCCAAATACTGATACCACCTAACATATGCGTTTCCTCATCGATGCTGGTTAACGTTGGTTGTGACGCTTGAGTTAATAGCTTGTTATTGCGAACGTCCAGCTTTCTCATCGTGACCAGAAATGCCGAAGCGTCGTGCTAATTCATTTAAAACATCCTGATGCCCCATGTCCAAGTGGGACAGCATTACTAAGCTATGAAACCACAGATCGGCTGTTTCAGAAATCAACGCTTGTCGATCAGCCTCGCTACCGTGTTCTGCATCCTTTGCAGCGAGTAGCGTTTCGGTGGCTTCTTCGCCGACTTTCTCGAGTATCTTGTTCAAACCCTTATGATGCAAGGAGGCAACATAAGAATCTTCTGCTTTGGCATGGCGTCGCTGTTTCAATACTTCATTAAGCGTATCCAGCACGTAAGCATTATGGGTTGATGAAGCGTTGGTCGATAAAGTGTCAGACGATATTGGCTTGCTGTCCATGGGAATCCCTTTAATCGTTAGCGCATACTACGCTATTGCCAAACCAAGAGTAGTAAGCCGATGGCCGCAGCGGCCAACACCGGCCACTCCTGCAGTGCAATCCAGCCGCTTAACGGCTGCCAGGCGAGCGCGACAGCAAGTAGAATTAAGCCAATGCGCAGGCGATACAAGCGCTTGCCCTGGCGCGCCATGTGCAGGCGCATCGCATTGATAGAGTCAACCTGTTGGTGGCGCTGGCGATGCTCATGCTCCATGCGGCTTAGCGCTTGGTGAGCGAGTACGGGTAACTCAGGCAGTTGATGGGAAAGCTCCGGCGCCTGACGTTTCAGCGATTCCCATAAGCCGCTAACCCCCGCACGATCTTTCATCCACTGCTCTAAATAGGGCTTCGCCGTGCTCCATAGATCGAGATCAGGGTAAAGCTGGCGTCCAAGGCCTTCAATATTCAGCAGCGTTTTTTGCAGTAGAACTAACTGTGGCTGCACTTCCATATTAAAGCGCCGAGCGGTTTGAAACAGCCCCAGCAGTACTTGGCCGAAGGATATATCCTTTAGAGGTTTTTCTAAGATAGGCTCACACACCGTGCGAATGGCTGCCGCGAACTCATTGGCGCGGGTGTGCTCACCTACCCAGCCGGACTCAATATGCAGCGCCGCGACTTCGTAGTAGTCCTGATGGAAAAACGCTAGCAGGTTACGCGCCAAATAGTCTTGATCCTCTCGCGTAAGGCTGCCGACAATGCCGCAGTCGATGGCAATGTACTGCGGGTCTTCTGGATTATCACAGTTAACAAAGATATTGCCGGGGTGCATATCGGCATGGAAAAAGTTGTCGCGAAATACCTGGGTGAAAAATAGCTCGACGCCACGCTCGGCCAACTTCTTCAGGTTGGTGCCCCGGGCAATCAGGGTATCTAAGTCAGCCACCGGTATGCCGCGAATGCGCTCTTGCACCATCACATGCCGACGCGTAAACGGCCAGTAAATGGTCGGTACAAACAGCAGCGGGGAGTCTTTGAAATTACGCTTGAGCTGTGAAGTGTTAGCGGCTTCTTTGTAAAGATCCAGTTCATCAAACAGGGTGGCTTCGTAGTCGCGAATAACCTCGACCGGGCGTAGGCGGCGCGCTTCAGGCACTTTAGAAAGCAGTTTGGCAACTTGGTACATCAGTGCCATATCTTGGCGCATAACGCGGTCAATGCCGGGGCGAATAATCTTCACCACCACATCTTCACCGGTGTGCAAGCGTGCTGCGTGTACTTGAGCAATTGACGCAGATGCCAGTGGCTCGCTATCAAATTCAGCAAAGGCTTCCGCCAGCGACATTTCCAACTCTTTCTCGACGCGGGCAGCGGCCAGGTGACCTGGAAAGGGCGGAACCTGGTCTTGTAAGCGTTTCAGCTCATCGGCGATATCGCCAGGCAGCAAGTCCCGGCGTGTCGAGAGCATCTGGCCGAATTTGATAAAGATCGGCCCCAGCGCTTCCAGCGCTAAACGCAGACGTTCGCCGCGTGAGCGCTTGCCAACAGGCACAAGGCGTAGTGGCGAAAGCCATAGCAGGGTGCGTAACCACCAGGGCAAGCGTGCTAATGGCAGCAGTGTATCTAGCCGATGCCGAGTGATTACCCAGCTTATCCGCAGCAGGCGCAGGCTCATGGTTGGGGCTCCTGTAAGAGGCTCTGCGTTGCCGTGTGCTGTTGGGTTAAACGGCGCTGTAAGCGTTTAAGGCGTGCTTCCAGCCGGTCAGTCGCCACCTCTAACTCCGTTAAATGCTCGCGTAGTACGTTGCGTTGCTGCCGTCCTGGCAGTAGCCGAGCCTCTTCAAACACGTATTCATACACATCCTGGAGCAGTTCATCTTTAGCGCGCAATCCCCAGCGCGCCATACGGCGCAAACCTTCGGCAAGCGAGTGCGCGGGCACATCGCCAAGCCAGCGGGCCAGTTCACTTTCCCAATCAAGATCCAGATCGAAGAGCAGTTCGCGGGTGGCTTCCAGCAGATGGATATGACCTCGAACGGCCAGCTTGCCGTCAAACATCAAGCGTTCAACCGACGCCCCGCTAATCCACTCAGAAAACGTCTCAGACGTTAGCTCGACCACTGCATCTACGTCGGCTTCATTGATACCATCGCCTCGCAGTAGGTCTAGCCCCGCGTGATGATAGTGAATAACCAGCTCAAGTTTGGGTTGCTCTAAGCGCACCAGAAGGCGGCTGCCCGCCAACGCCGCCAGCCGGGTAGGGGCTGCCGGGTCGCGGGCGAGCAGGGCATTGAGCGTGCGTTCACAACCGGCCAATAACAAGGTCGGGGTTACCAGCATGCGGACCTCTTGGTCGGTAGCGTCATACTGCGCTTTAGGCTCATAATTTAATGCCGCGGTGCAGTGCAACGATGCCGCCGGTGAGGTTGGTGTACTCAACCCGTTCCAGGCCTGCATCTTCCATCATGGCTTTGAGCGTCTCCTGGTCCGGGTGCATACGAATCGACTCCGCTAAGTAGCGGTAGCTTTCGCCATCGCCAGCCACCCATTCACCCATCTTGGGCAGTAAGCGGAAGGAGTACTCATCGTAAGCTTTGGAGAGCAGCGGGTTGTTGGGCTTGGAGAACTCCAGCACCAATAGGCGTCCACCTGGCTTGAGCACACGGGTCATTGAGCGCAGAGCGGCGTCTTTATCCGTGACATTGCGCAGACCAAAGGCGATGGTGATGCAATCGAAGCTGTTATCCGGGAATGGCAGGCTTTCGGCATTGGCCTGAACGTACTCAACGTTGCTGCCTACGCCGTTATCCATCAGTTTGTCGCGGCCAACCTTGAGCATCGAAGCATTAATGTCGGCCAGCACCACTTTGCCCCGGGGACCCACTAAACGGGAAAATTTAAGCGTTAAATCGCCCGTGCCGCCGGCAATATCCAAGACATGGTGACCAGGGCGTACGCCTGCACGCTCAATGGTCATGCGTTTCCACACCCGATGAATACCCATCGACATCAGGTCGTTCATAACATCGTAGCGGGCGGCAACCGAGTGAAATACATCGGCTACGCGAGAGGCTTTCTCGTCGACCGGTACTTCCTGGAAACCAAAATGGGTAGTGCGTTTTTCTGTGGGGCTCATGGGGTCGTAGCTCCCGAATTCGAGGCGGTGGCAAAACGACCTTGGTCTTTTGACTTAGGGGTCGTCGCGTTTAAAAGGTTAGCGACATTGTAGCCTTGTCCACCCTGCTTTGTCTGCTCAACCCGGTTTGCTTGGCTACCTGAGTCGTTAGGTCACAGTTGCTTGAACTGAATTCCTGCAGGCTCTCGCGAAGCACCGGCATCCTGTAGGCGTTGCAAATAGTTCTGCCAATAGGCCTCTTGATGCGTGGCCAGATCGTAAAGGTAGTTCCAGCTAAACAACCCGCTGTCGTGACCATCATCAAAGTGTAATTTCAGCGCGTAGTTGCCTGCCTGAGTAATGTTTTGCAAGCCGACATCTTTTTTACCCACCTGCAGTACCGCGCTATCGCCGCCGTGCCCACGCACTTCGGCAGAAGGCGAGTAGACGCGTAAAAACTCTACCGGCAGCCGATAATTTTCACCGCTGGCATAGCCGAGCTCCAGCTCGCGGGCCTGCTTGTGGTAGTGCACCCGAGTCGGGGTAGGGGCGTTCATTAGAGGGCCTCGTTACTCATGCTATTGTCAAAGCAGCTTGGTCTGCGTTGTATGCTTTAGCAAATGCGTGAAAGCAAGCGCCACGCTAGACGTAGCACTTGCCTGGAAATGCTGATAGCCGCTAGCGCCGCTTACAAAATATAGCGCGACAGGTCTTCGTCGACGGCTAGTTCGCCAAGCTGAGCATTCACGTAATCGCCGTCAATGATCAACGGGCTCTCCATATCACCGCCCTTGAACGAAGCCTCTTCCAATAACCGCTCCATCACTGTGTGCAGGCGGCGAGCGCCGATGTTCTCGGTGCCTTCATTGACCTGCCAGGAGATCTGAGCAATGCGCTCGATACCATCTGGCGTAAACTCAACGTCCAGCCCTTCAGTGGCCAGCAGCGCTTGATACTGCCTGGTCAAGGAAGCAGAGGGTTCGGTAAGAATGCGCTTGAAATCATTCGGGGTGAGCGCATCCAGCTCAACGCGGATAGGCAGGCGGCCCTGAAGCTCAGGAATCAAATCTGATGGACGCGACAGGTGGAAAGCGCCGGAGGCGATAAACAGAATGTGATCGGTTTTAACCATGCCGTACTTGGTCGACACGGTGGATCCTTCAATCAACGGTAGTAAATCGCGCTGAACACCCTCGCGAGAGACTTCTCCACCGCTGGATTGGCCACTGCCTTTAGCCACTTTGTCGATTTCATCCAGAAACACGATGCCGTGCTGTTCGACAGCATAGACGGCGCGGGCTTTGATTTCTTCTTCGTTGACCAGCTTGCCAGCTTCTTCATCACGTAGCAGTACCAGCGCTTCTTTGACCGTAACGCGGCGATTTTCACGCTTTTGCTGGCCCATGTTGGAGAACATGCTTTGCAACTGGCTGGTCATCTCTTCCATGCCCGGCGGGGTCATGATGTCGATGCCGTGGCCTTGTGAGGAGATTTCGATATCGATCTCTTTATCGTCCAACTGACCTTCGCGCAGCTTTTTACGAAACGTCTGGCGGGTGCCGCTATCTTCACGCTGTTTCTCTTCCTGGCCACGCGGCGGCGGAAGCAGGGCGTCCAGCACCCGGTCTTCGGCGGCATCGGCAGCGCGATGACTGACTTCTTCTTTGGCCTGTTCGCGGACCATTTTGATCGCGGCTTCCATTAAGTCGCGAATAATCGACTCGACATCACGCCCGACATAGCCGACTTCGGTAAATTTGGTCGCTTCAACCTTGATAAACGGCGCTTTGGCAAGCTTAGCCAGGCGCCGGGCGATCTCGGTTTTACCTACACCAGTGGGGCCAATCATCAAAATATTTTTAGGTGTGACTTCTGGGCGCAAATCGTCGTCAAGCTGCATACGGCGCCAGCGATTACGGAGCGCGATAGCAACGGCGCGCTTAGCGTCCTGTTGACCAATAATGTGCTGATCGAGAGCGTGAACAATTTCGCGGGGTGTCATCTGGGTCATAAAAATAGCCTCAACGTTCGTTGATCATCAGCTCTTCGAGCGTTACGTGATGGTTGGTGAACACGCAGATGTCACCAGCAATGGCCAACGACTTCTCGGTGATTTCACGCGCCGAAAGCTCCGTATTTTCCAGCAGCGCACGGGCTGAAGCCTGGGCGAAGTTGCCGCCAGAGCCAATCGCAATGATGCCGCGTTCAGGCTCAACTACATCGCCATTACCGGTAATAATCAGCGAGGCGCTGTGGTCTGCAACGGCTAGCAGCGCTTCTAAACGCCGTAGGGCACGGTCAGTACGCCAATCTTTAGCGAGCTCGACAGCGGCCTTGGTTAAATGGCCCTGATATTTTTCCAACTGTGCTTCAAAGCGTTCAAATAACGTGAACGCATCGGCGGTGCCACCGGCAAACCCGGCCAGTACCTTGCCCCGGTAGAGGCGGCGTACTTTACTGGCGTTACCTTTCATCACGGTATTGCCAAGCGATACTTGGCCATCGCCAGCAAGGGCGACCTGATTGCCGCGGCGAACGGAGACAATGGTGGTCATGGAGATAACTCCTTATGGGGAGGCGTGCTCCCTATGACTTGTAAGTCGCTCAACAAGCGACCGTTGTGTAAGCATTCACAACAAAATGCGGGCGGCTGATAAAAAATCAACCGCCCGCAGGTCATCAAGGAGTGGTTTTATCAGTTTTGCAGTTGAATAAGCAGTGGCTCAATGCCTTGAGTGCTCATTAAATCCTGCGCTCGATTTAGCTCCCGGGTGTCCTCGTAAGGGCCGACCTGAACACGGTGCCAGGTGTTGCCGTCAGCCTGCACTTCGCTGATTTGGGCCAACAGGCTTAAGTTGCGCAGGCGCCCGCGCAGCTGTTCAGCATCGCTTAAATCACGAAATGAAGCCGCTTGAAGGACATAGCGGCTAGGGGTGCTACTGTTTGCCGCACTCACCTGGGCAGTGGACACCTGCTCTTCAGGGCGTGTGTTGGCCGCAATGACTTGGGCAATGGGGTCGTCGCCTGGATCACTACCGGCTATTTGCTCGGCGACCTCTGGACGAACAACGTTTGAAGGCAGCGTTACACCGGGCGCAATGACCTCGGTCTCAGGCAGCAGCGTATAAAACTCAAAGGTGGGCATCGAAGGTTGAGCAGCGCCTTCGGTTTCGCGGGCGGCCTCACGCTCCTCACTGCCAGAAGGCTTGGGTAGCACGGTTGCCTGGGGCGGTTCGCTCTGCTCCTGCCACGGTGCGGTTCCGTGCTGGTGCTGGGCGAGAAAGAAGCCCGCTGCCATGCCAGCGATGCCCCAGATCCAACCCGGTATGCGAAAGCCGCTGCCTGAGCTACGAGCAGACTTGCGCTGCGAGGTCGCTCCTCGGCGGGCGGGCTTTTTACGCGGTGGGCTAGCCATGAATTACATCTCCTCTGGGGCGCTAACCCCCATTAAATCCAGCCCGTTGCGCAACACTTGACGGGTAGCAAGCCCTAGCGCCAGGCGGGTGTTGCGCAGGGTGTCGTCCTCAACCATTACTTTAACGGCGTTATAGCAGGTGTGAAAATCGCCGGAAAGATCAAGTAAATACTGAGCGACTTGCTGCGGCTCGCGGTTCTTGGCGGCGGTTTCGACCACTTCGGGGAACCTGGCCAAACGGTTTAATACGGCTTTCTCCTGATCGCTATCCAGCAAAGCAAGATTGGCCATTGCTAATGCGTGATCGAACGGCTGACCAGCATCTTGCGCTTTGCGCAGCATGCTGCATACCCGTGCGTGAGCATACTGAATGTAATAGACCGGGTTGTCGTTCGACTGCGAGCGGGCCAGATCGATATCAAACGTGAGCTGCGAGTCGGCACGGCGAGCGGCAAGGAAGAAGCGCGTTGCATCGCGGCCTACTTCGTCAATCAAGTCGCGCACCGTGACGTAACTGCCAGCGCGCTTGGAGAGTTTTACCTCGACGCCCGAGCGAGTCACCATCACCATCTGATGGAGCACGTAGTCGGGCCAGCCTTTAGGGATGCCGACTTCCAGCGCCTGTAAACCAGCGCGTACGCGGGTTACCGTGGAGTGGTGGTCGGCCCCCTGCTCGTTAATCACCGTTTTAAAGCCGCGCTGCCACTTGTCCAAATGGTAAGCTACATCGGGCAGGAAGTAGGTGTAGCCACCGTCACGTTTGCGCATCACGCGGTCTTTGTCATCACCAAAATCAGTGGTACGCAGCCACATGGCACCGTCATCTTCATAGGTGTGGCCTGCGGCCACCAGTTTTTCGACCGTGGCGTCTACTTTGCCATCTTCGTAGAGCGATGACTCTAGGAAGTAAACATCAAATTCAACGCCGAACGCCTTCAGATCCAGATCCTGTTCGCGACGCAGCCACGCCACGGCGAACTCTTGAATGGCTTCTAAATCTTCGGGATCGGTTTTAGCGGTGACTTCACGGTCATCGGCCGTTACCGTTTTGCCTGCCAGGTAGTCGTTAGCGACATCGCTAATATATTCGCCGCGATAGCCATCTTCTGGCCAACTGGCATCGTCAGGCCCCAGGCCTTTAACGCGAGCCTGTACCGAGCGAGCCAGATTGGCGATTTGTGCGCCTGCATCGTTGTAGTAGAACTCGCGGGTCACGTCGTAACCGGTGGCTTCAAGCAGGCGGCAGAGACAGTCGCCAATCGCCGCGCCGCGGCCATGACCCACGTGGAGCGGCCCCGTGGGATTGGCGGACACAAACTCCACCTGAACCTTGGCGCCTTTACCGATCAGGCTGCGGCCAAAGGTGTCTCCACAATCGAGCACCTGGGCAACGATTTGGGCGGCAGCATCGGTCGCCGCGAAAAAATTGATAAAACCGGGGCCAGCAATCTCGGTTTTTTGGATAGCATCGCTTTGTGGCAGCGCAGCCACGAGAGTATTGGCTAACTCGCGCGGATTTTTGCCGGCGGGTTTCGCCAGCATTAGCGCTAAATTGGTGGCGTAATCGCCGTGGGCTTTGTCTTTGGTCGGGTCCACTTTGATGTTGAGCTGTAGGTCGTTCGGCAGCACGCCTTGGTGCTTGAGCGCGGTAACCGCGCCTTCGAGCAGTGAAACTATGGTGTCTTTCATTTAGGTATCCGGGTGTCGTCGGTGGCGGCGTGTGCTAACGCGCAACTATAAGGATGCGTCTATAAAGCGGCTATTATCAGCAATTGAGCCGCAGTTTCAAAGCCGTGTTGCTAAACAAGCGGGTCTGTACCCGTATTGGTGCCATGGCAGGTTTCCGCGAGGGCGCTGTTAACCCCTCCCTGGGCGCTACTTTTTCCATCTGACCGCCATGGATGGCGGAAATGCCGGAATTGTCGGGAGCACTTTCCGGCCGTGGAAAAAGACCCTCGCTACAACCTGCCCTGGCACCAGTTATGTCAATTGATGTTTTACTGTTATCTACAAGTGCTAAGCGAGAGTTTGTGGATCGATATCAATCGACCAGCGCACCTTGCGTGCCTCGCGATTGGCTTCCAGCCACTGCACCAGCCAGCTAACGGCGGGGTGTAACTGGCTGCGTTTATCTGCGGCCAGCATAACGTGTAAATGGTAGCGATTCTGGCGTCTTTCCATGGGGGCGGGCACCGGGCCAAGGCAGCGGGTAGCCACACCTGACGCTTTTAACCATTGGCGTAGGGCATGGGCTGCCTGTTGCGCCATGGCTAAGGCAGCCTCCTCTTTGGGGCTTTCGATACGTAGCAGGGCCATAAAACAGAAGGGGGGGAGCTGGGCGATGCGCCGCTCTTCAAGCATGTTACGCGCCAGCGCCCCGTAGCCGTGTTCGGCCAACTGGCCCAAATGGGGGTCGTCAGGATGCAGTGTTTGTACTAGCACACGGCCAGGGTGGGCGGCACGACCGGCACGGCCGGCGACTTGCTCAAGTAGCTGAGCGCTGTGCTCCAAGGCACGAAAGTCAGCGGCGTAAAGCCCGCCATCGGCATTGACGACGACCACTAGCGTTACGTGGGGCAGGTGGTGGCCCTTGGCAAGCATTTGGGTGCCGACCAGTACGCAGGGTTCACCCCGCTGAATCTCTTTTAAGATTTGCTCAAAGCTATCCTTTCGCCGAGTGCTGTCGCGGTCAATGCGGTAGACGGTGGTTTTTGGGAACAGCGTTTGAAGGGTCTCTTCCGTGCGTTCCGTACCACTCCCCAGGGCGCGCAAATCACCGCTGCCGCACTCCGGGCAGGCATCGGGAAGGGCGCGGCGACTATCGCAGTGGTGGCAGGCCAGCATGGCGGGTTGGCGGTGCAGGGTCATGCGCGCATCGCACTGGCCACAATCCGCCATCCAGCCGCAGGCGTGGCAGGCGAGCGTCGGCGCAAAGCCTCGGCGATTGATAAAAATCAGCACCTGCTTGCCAGCACTTAAGGTGCTTTTAATCGCTTTTATAGCGCCGGGTAGCAGGCCGCCTTGGCGATGCTGGTGGCGTAAATCAATCAGTTCCAGCTTGGCTGGCGGGTGGCGGCTAGGGCGTTGGGTGAGACGAAGATGGCGGTAAGCACCGCTAAGCGCTTGATGCAGACTCTCTAGGGAAGGCGTCGCACTGCCCATCAGGAGCGGAATTTTATGATAGTGGGCGCGCGCCACGGCCAAATCACGGGCGTGGTAGCGCAAGCCGTCGTGCTGTTTGTAGGAGCCGTCGTGCTCTTCATCGACAATAATCGCACCGGGGTTGGCCAGCGGTGTGAAAATCGCCGAACGGGTGCCAATAATAATCAGTGCACGACCACTGGCAGCGGCTTCCCATACGTCTAGTCGCTCGGGGTCGGTAAGGCCGGAATGCAGCGCCACCACGGGAACGCGAAAGCGACTGCGAAAGCGCGCAAGGGTTTGTGGGGTTAAGCCAATTTCCGGCACCAGTACCAACGATTGCTTACCTTTTGCCGCCACGGCTTCAATAAGCTGTAGGTAGACTTCTGTTTTGCCACTGCCGGTGATGCCCTCAAGCAAGCAGGGGTGGTAGCCGTCGAGTTTTTCATGCAGCCCTGCCAGCGCCGTGGCCTGTTCACGATTAAGCGGCAGGGCGGGGGTTGCGAGTAAGCTACCGCTCGGCGGACTGGGGGCGGTGAGAATATGTTCCTGGCTGGATGCCAAGCCTTTCTTTTCTAGCGCTAATAATTGGTCTCGGGTAAATCCATGGGCACTAACCGCGCGGCTGGGCAGGCCATGGGGGTGTTGGCGCAGCAGTGCATAGAGCTCAGCTTGCTTGGGCGCTCGGCTAAGAATTGCGTCTGCATCTTCGCCACGGGACAGCCATAACGTCTGTGTGCGGCCCGCCATGGGATGGCCCTGGCGTAGCCTTGCGGGCATCGCATGGTGCAGCGTATCACCCAGGCTATGCTGGTAGTAACGGGCAGCAAAGCGGCAGAGCCACAGCCAGTCTTGCGGCAGTGGGGCGTCATCGAGGGTTTCGCTAATCGCCCGCAGTTGGTTGGGGGCAAGCTCACTGTGGTCGGCCAGCTCAACGATGACCCCGACAACATCACGGCGCCCAAAGGGTACCCGAACGCGTAACCCCGGTTGCCAGCCTCCAGCAGGCGTCGTTTTGCACGGCAAGTAGTCAAACAGGCGTCGCAGCGGCGACGGCAGTGCCACTTTGAGCACTTTTGTGGACACTTGTGTCGGTGGCCGCGAAGAAACAGAATCAGGCAATTGGCCTCCGGCGTTAGTTTTGCTAGAATATGCGACCGCTCAATCTTAACGACCTGTATTTAAGGGCTGTCTTTTTAAGGTCTGCCTTTAAGAACTATCGTAACGAAAGAGTGCCTAACCGGTTAGTCGTTTTTTTCCAAACCCGTATGCGGTGCCTGGCACGAGATCAGGTGGCGGCATATAGCTTCGTGAGGCTCGAGATGAAACAAGGTATCCACCCGAATTACAACACGGTCACCGCTACTTGTTCTTGTGGTGCAAATTTCCAGGTCGGTTCTACCTCTGGTCAGGACTTCAATCTGGATGTGTGCTCCAACTGCCACCCGTTTTACACTGGTAAGCAGAAGCAAGCGACTACTGGTGGTCGTGTAGAGCGCTTCAACAAGCGTTTCGGCGCTGCTGTTAAGCGCGGTTAAGACCCATAGGCTTATCCAATCGATAGGTCTAGATCGCAGGTACGCTGTGTACTCGCGCAAAACCCACGCCTCGGCGTGGGTTTTTTGTTTTCTACTATGCTGTTTTATGGAAAATCCTTCCACAAATGCTGCGATACAGCAATAAGTAAAGCATTATGGGTGAAGGGTTTTTGCATAAGATTCAGCAAATATCTACTAAAAGTAACGAATATGAAGCTAAAATTCGGTTAAACGATCGTTTTGTTATGAGTTGACGACGCGCTTGAGACGCATAGGTTTTTTCTATATTCTGAAATGACTTATCTACTTTATGTTAACTGGACTCTGACCATGACGGATGCAAATAAGCAGGCTGCTTTGGATTATCACGCGAAACCCATTCCTGGAAAGCTATCGGTGGAGTTGACCAAACCCACCGCGACCGCACGGGATTTGGCACTGGCGTATAGCCCAGGCGTGGCTGAGCCAGTGCTTGAAATCGCCCGGGATGCGGAAAATGCCTACCGTTATACCGGCAAGGGTAATCTGGTAGCCGTTATTACCGACGGCAGCGCTATTCTTGGTCTTGGTAACCTTGGCCCATTAGCGAGTAAGCCAGTCATGGAAGGCAAGGGCGTGCTGTTTAAGTGCTTTGCTGGCATCAACTCGGTGGATATCGAAGTCGATGCGGAAAGCCCGCAGGCATTTATCGATACGGTTGCGCGCATCGCTGATACCTGGGGCGGCATCAACCTGGAAGATATTAAAGCACCGGAGTGCTTTGAAATTGAAAAAGCGCTGATTGAGCGCTGCAGCATCCCGGTCTTCCACGATGATCAGCACGGTACCGCGATTGTGACTGCGGCAGGCATGCTGAACGCATTGGATATCGCCGGAAAAAAAATCGAAGACGTTAAAATTGTCTGCATGGGCGCCGGTGCAGCGGCTATTGCTTGCATGCGGTTGCTGGTCTCGTGTGGTGCCAGTAAAGAAAATTTGGTGATGCTTGATCGTCGCGGTGTTATTCACTCCGAGCGTGAAGGCATTAACGAATATAAAGCGGAATTCGCCCGCGATACCGATATGCGCACCTTAGATGATGCTATCGACAACGCGGATGTCTTTATCGGTTTGTCAGGCCCAGGGCTGCTCTCCGCAGATCAGGTCAAGAAAATGGCGCGAGATCCGGTGATTTTTGCCTGCACCAACCCAGACCCGGAAATTCATCCGGACGTTGCCCGTGCGGCACGTCCTGATGTGATCATGGCCACTGGCCGCTCGGATTTTCCGAACCAGGTGAACAACGTACTGGGCTTCCCGTTTATCTTCCGTGGTGCGTTGGATGTACGTGCCACGCGCATTAATGAAGAGATGAAGCTGGCCGCGGTACACGCGCTGAAAGATTTGGCCCGGGAGCCGGTGCCTCAAGAGGTGCTAAATGCCTACGAGCGCACTGAAATGAGCTTTGGTCGCGAGTACATCATTCCGACGCCGGTGGATATCCGCCTGCTAGCGCGCATTTCCTCTGCGGTTGCTCAGGCCGCCGTTGATTCTGGCGTGGCGCGTAAGCCATACCCTGCGCACTACCCGCTGCAGTCTATTAACGACGTCTACGGCGGCTAATTCGCTGCGCTGGTCATTAGTTACGCCCGCTTCTTAGCGGGCGTAACTGTTTTGCGATGTTGCCTAGTTACTCTTTTGCATAGCGCGTCAGCCCTTCTTGCGCGGTGGAGGCCACTAAGCTGCCATCGCGGCTGTAGATATGCCCCCGTGCCAGGCCACGAGCGCCACCTGCCCAGGGCGAGTCGATAACGTAAAGCAGCCATGCGTCCAAACGCGTGTCCTGATGCAACCACAGGGCGTGATCAAGACTTGCAATGCGCAGTTTGGGGTCGCGGTACTCAATGCCATGGGGAATCAAGCTGGTGGTCAGTAGGTTGAAGTCAGAGGCATAAGAGAGTAAATGGCGATGTAGGGCTGGGTCATCAGGCAGGGTGCCTGATAGGCGGAACCATAAGCATTGTCCCGCAGGCGTGCCGTTGTCTGGGTTACCTTTAATGTGAACAAACTCAATCGGGTGGCCGGGAAAGCGGGCGTGCTTGGCATCACCGCTCTCGATCAGTGCTTCGGGGGGCGGCATGTCTGGCATGGCGCGCTGATGGCTGAAGCTTGGCTCGTCACTTTGAAAAGAGGCGCTGCAGAAAAAAATCGGTCGGCCTTTCTGAATAGCGGTGACACGGCGGGTGGTAAAGCTGCCGCCATCGCGAATAGTATCCACCTGATAAACAACCGGACGGTGAGGGTCGCCAGGGCGTAGAAAATAGCCGTGCTGAGAGTGGGGACGGCGCTCGCCAGGCACCGTACGTGCCGCTGCTGCCAGTGCCTGGCCAAGTACTTGGCCGCCATAGAGCTGAGGAAAGCCTAAGTCTTGGCTTTGGCCGCGAAATAGCGTTTCTTCCAGCGTTTCAAGCTCCAGTAACGCCACCAGTTTGTTTAGCGCGTCTGTCATTCTCGGTATCCTTGGTGCTGTCTAAATATGATGCTGACGATGAAGGCGGGCTGCCGCTGCAGCGGATGCGTCTTTCATACGATCGTTTAGCTACCTTAGCGGAGTTTGCTGTTATGCGCAGCGATGAATTTTACATGCACCGGGCACTGGATCAGGCTCACCTTGCCGCAGCGGCGGGCGAAGTTCCCGTGGGGGCGGTTGTGGTTGATTCGCTAGGGGAGATTATTGGTGTCGGCTGCAACGCGCCGGTGGCCAGCTGCGACCCCAGCGGCCACGCGGAAATTCGTGCCCTGCGCGAGGCAGGTCAAAAACAGGGCAACTACCGCTTAGAAGGCTGCACGCTGTTCGTTACCTTAGAGCCGTGCATGATGTGCGCCGGGGCGATGATACATGCGCGGCTAAGTCGTCTGGTATATGGCGCTGCTGAGCCTCGCGCGGGTATGGTCGAATCAAAAGCTAACCTTCTGGCACAGCCGTGGTTTAACCATCAGGTGAAAGTGACCGGAGGCGTACTTGCGGCGCCCTCGCAGAAGCTGCTTAAAGGTTTTTTTGCCGCTCGGCGAGCACTGCCGAGAGCGTAATGGCCACCCTTGCTTATCAGAGGCTTGCTAGTCAAGCGGTGGCACAAGTTCGAACAGGAAGAGCGGGTCATCGCTGACCGGTGTTTGCTCCAGTTGAAAAAACTGTTGGCGACTGCGTTCCACGTATTGAATCATTTCGTAGTAACGGCGGATATTGCGCACATAAATAACCGGTTCGCCACCGCGGGCGTAACCATGGCGCGTCTGGCTGTGCCATTCGCGCTGCTGCAACAAGGGTAAGGCTGCGCGCACGTCTTCCCAACTGTTAGGGTCGCCGCCGCGCATTTCGGCGATATTGCGCGCATCGTATAGATGGCCAAGGCCAACGTTGTACGCGGCCATGGCCATATACAGACGATCATCACCGGTAATGTTTTCCGGCAGGCGGTCTTTAATGCTGCGCAGATAACGGGCACCGCCATCGATACTCTGGGCCGGGTCGCGGCGATCACTAATGCCCATTTCACTGGCAGTAGGGTGGGTTAGCATCATGATGCCACGAACGCCCGTGGGGGAAACTGCCTCCGGATCCCAGTGAGACTCTTGATAACCCACTGCCGCTAATAATTGCCAATCAAATGCTGTTTCTCGAGCTGCTTGCTTGAATAGCTCCGTGTACGCGGGTAGGCGTGAGTCCAGGTGGGATAAAAAAGTGCGGGTGCCAACATACTCAAGGTAGTCATCGTGGCCAAAGTAACGGCTGACGAGCCGATCAAGCGTGCCGCTTTCCTGTAAGTCTTGTAAAAAATTATTGGCGGCCTCCAGTAACCCCAGGCCTCGTCCAGTGGGTAGCGCCCAGGCCATTGAAAGCGGGTCACCTAGCGTAAAGCCACGCTCAACGTTCGGGAAAAACAACCGGTTTAAGCGGAACTGATGTTCGAAAATGACCGCTGCATCCAGCGTGCCGCTTTCAACGCGGGCAAGTAGTTCGGCAACCTCTAGTTCATTTGACTCTTTCCAGCTCAAGGCAGGGTGAATGCGCTGTAAGTTGCGCAGCGCTTCCCCTGTTCCTGCACCACTGAGCGTGCCAATTTCTAACCCCACCAAGTCACTGGGTGCCTGAATGCCGTTAAGGCCGCGTCTGTAGACCACCAAAGGCTGCATCTGAAGAATCGGTCGGGTGTAGTGGATTCCCGGTGTATTCGGTAGCAGCGGCAGTGCTGCGGCACCTAAATCACCTTTTTCACGCACGGCAGGCAGAACAGTTTCTGGGTAGTGGCTGGCGTCAAGATTAAGACTTACTCCTAAATAGTCGGCAAAGCGGTGCATTAACTCATACTCAAAGCCGGTAGGGCCTTGGCGGCCTTGGTAATAAGTCGTGGGAGCATTGCGAGTGTGAACAGTAATGAAGTCTTTTGCTTTGATATGCGTAAGCTGCTCGCCAGGGGGGACGAGAGAAAAGGTCGGTACCATGACCAGTAGCGTCATAGCGATTAGCGCATAATAAGCGCTGGCGCGGGCTACAAAATGTCGGCAAATCAACGTCAGCATGGCGTCTTGTCGGCATAAAACAAGCTGCCACGATACCCAGCCAGGGTCATGCTGTCACCTTGTTGATTTCGTGTGACCGCCGCTTTCCAGTATCATAGGCACTTTCCGGTATCATATAAGTACGGCCGCATAGCGGTCCGGTGATTTCCCTGCTCGAATTTCCCTGCTCTAGAGGCTTCAGGATATGCTCGAACTGCGAGGCGCGCCCGCCCTTTCTGCCTTCCGTCATGCTCGGTTATTAGCGGTGTTGCGTGAACGAGTGCCCGAGGTGGAAGCGCTGTCTGCCCACTATGTTCATTTTGTCGATGTTCACGCCAATGATCACCACGAACAACTGGATGACGCCTCCCTCGAGCGTTTAGCTCAGCTACTCGATTATGGCACTCACACGAGCATGGAAGTTCCCGACCATGCCCAGCGCTTTTTGGTGGTACCCCGTTTAGGTACCCAGTCGCCATGGTCGTCGAAAGCCACCGATATTGCCCACAACTGTGGGCTGCGTCAGATTAGCCGCATCGAGCGCGGCATTGATTACCGGGTAAGTTTCACCGCGAGCCCGAATGAGGAAGACCTTTCTGCGCTGGCCGCTCTGCTACATGACCGTATGACCGAAACGGTACTGGCCGATGGGGCGGATGCCACTAAGCTGTTTGCCCAGCACGACCCTGCTCCACTAGGGAGCGTGGATATTCTGGAGGGTGGTCGAGAAGCATTGGCAACGGCCAATCAGGCACTGGGGCTGGCGCTGGCAGAGGACGAAATCGATTATCTGGTAGATGCTTTTAATGAGTTGGGGCGTAATCCCAGCGACGTTGAGCTGATGATGTTTGCCCAGGCCAACTCCGAGCACTGCCGCCATAAGATTTTCAATGCAGACTGGGTGATCGACGGCGAGCCACAAAGCCACTCGCTGTTTAAGATGATCAAGAATACCTTTGCGTCATCTCCCGATAATGTTCTTTCAGCTTATAGCGACAACGCGGCGGTCATTAAAGGTAGCCAGGCGGGGCGCTTTTTCGCCACACCGCTGACGGGAGCTGGTGGTGAGCGTGCGTTATATGCCACCCACCAGGAGCCTATTCATATCCTGATGAAGGTCGAAACCCACAACCACCCGACGGCGATTGCCCCATTCCCAGGGGCTGCAACGGGGTCGGGTGGTGAGATACGTGACGAAGGCGCCACCGGTATTGGTGGTAAGCCTAAAGCAGGGCTTTCAGGCTATACCGTTTCCAACCTGCGCATTCCTGAGTTTGTGCAGCCCTGGGAGGCGTTTGATTACGGTAAGCCCGATCGCATGCAGTCGGCGCTTAATATTATGCTCGACGGCCCGATTGGTGGTGCTGCGTTCAATAATGAGTTTGGTCGCCCCAACCTAACCGGCTATTTCCGCACCTACGAGCAGGAATCGCTTAACGACGGCGGCATTGAGCGTCGTGGCTTCCATAAGCCGATTATGCTGGCCGGTGGTTACGGTAATATCCGTGCCCATCACGTTCAAAAGGGCGATATTCCGGTTGGCGGCAAGCTGATTGTCATGGGCGGGCCGGCGATGCTGATTGGCCTGGGTGGCGGCGCGGCATCAAGCATGGCGTCCGGCACCTCCAGTGCTGATTTGGATTTCGCCTCGGTGCAGCGTGAAAACCCCGAAATAGAGCGCCGTGCTCAAGAAGTTATCGATCGCTGCTGGGCCATGGGCGATCACAACCCAATCCGCTTTATTCACGACGTGGGTGCCGGTGGGCTTTCCAACGCGCTGCCGGAGCTGGTGAAAGATGGCAATCGCGGTGGCTGCTTTGACCTGCGCGCAGTGCCCAATGCCGAGCCAGGTATGAGCCCGCTGGAGATTTGGTGCAACGAAGCCCAAGAGCGCTATGTACTTGCCGTTGCCCCTGAAGATTTGGACACGTTCGATGCCCTGTGCAAACGCGAACGCTGCCCCTATGCAGTGGTCGGTGAGGCACAGGAAGCGCATCACCTTGAAGTGCGCGACGGCCACTTTGACAGCAAGCCGGTGGATTTGCCGATGAGCGTGCTGTTTGGTAAAGCGCCTAAAATGCAACGCGAGTTTGAGCGTAACGAGCCTGAACTTTCCGGGGTGATGCTGGATAACCTTGATCTACGCGAAGCGTTAGATCGCGTATTGCGGCTACCCACAGTGGCCTCCAAAAGCTTTTTGATTACCATTGGTGATCGCTCAATTACCGGCCAAGTGGTGCGCGATCAAATGGTCGGCCCCTGGCAGGTGCCGGTGGCCGATGTAGCGGTCACCACGGCGAGTTTTGACAGCCATGTGGGTGAGGCCATGGCCATGGGTGAGCGCCCGCCGGTAGCGTTGATTAACCCCGCGGCCAGCGCCCGTTTGGCGGTCGCTGAGGCAATTACCAACTTGGCAGCAGCACCGATTGCCAAGCTTAGCGATATCAAACTCTCTGCCAACTGGATGAGTGCGGCCGATCACCCTGGCGAGAATCAGGCGCTGTATGACGCCGTCTATGCTGTGGGTATGGAAATGTGTCCTGCGCTTGGCATTGCCATTCCCGTGGGCAAAGACTCAATGTCGATGCGTACGTCTTGGGTGGATGAGAAGCAAGAGGGCGAAAGCGAAGAGAAGAGTGTCACCTCGCCACTATCGCTAGTCGTCACCGGCTTTGCTCCGGTCACCAATGCGCTGGCAACGCTAACGCCGCAAATCAACCTGGATCAAGACGAATCTGATCTGATTTTGATCGATCTGGGTAACGGCCAGAACCGCTTAGGTGGGTCTGCCTTGGCGCAGGTTTACGGCCAAGTGGGTAATGACTGTCCTGACGTTGACGACCCGGAAGATATTAAAGCCTTCTTTGAAGTCATTCAGGGTCTTAACCGCGACGGTAAGCTACTGGCCTATCACGATCGTAGCGATGGCGGTCTGCTGGTGACGCTGCTGGAGATGGCCTTCGCCGCCCATGCAGGGCTTGAGATCAAGCTCGACTGGATGATTGATGAACCGGTTGAAGCATTGAATGCACTGTTCTCGGAAGAGCTGGGGGCGGTGATTCAGGTCAACCGCAAAGACACCGAAGAAGTGCTGGCGCAGTTTGCTGTGGCCGGTATCGAAACCTGCGGCGTGATTGCCCGCCCGCGTTATGACGACCAAGTGCGCGTTACGCTGTTTGAAGAGCCGCTGCTGGAAACCACTCGCCAGATTACCCAGCGTACCTGGACAGAAACCAGCTACCGTATGCAGGCGCTGCGCGATAACCCAGAATGCGCTAAAAACGAATTCGATAATCTGCTCGATAGCCGTGACCCCGGCCTTTCCGCAACAGCGACCTTTGATATCAACGACGATATCAGCGCGCCCTTTGTGAATACGGCTAAGCCTGCCATGGCCGTGCTGCGCGAGCAGGGCGTTAACGGTCAGGTGGAGATGGCCTGGGCCTTCGATAAGGCTGGGTTTGAGGCGGTGGATGTGCACATGAGCGACATTCTGGAAGGGCGTGTGTCGCTTGATGAGTTTAAAGGCCTGGTGGCCTGTGGCGGCTTCTCCTATGGCGACGTGCTGGGCGCTGGCGGCGGCTGGGCCAAATCGGTGCTGTTTAATGAGCGCGCTCGTGAGCAGTTCGCGGCGTTCTTCGCCCGTGAAGATAGCTTTTCGTTGGGCGTGTGCAACGGCTGCCAGATGCTGTCACAGTTGAAGTCGCTGATTCCCGGTGCTGAAAACTGGCCGACGTTTGTGCGCAATGAGTCTGAGCAGTTTGAAGCGCGTGTCTCCATGGTGCGCGTTGAGAAGAGCCCATCGATTCTATTGGCCGGTATGGAAGGCTCCAAGCTTCCCATTGCCGTGGCCCATGGTGAAGGACGGGCGGAGTTCCGCGACAGCGCCCACCTGCGCAGCATGCAGTCGAGCAGCCAAATTGCCATGCGCTATATCGACAACTATGGTCAAGTGACCACGCGTTACCCAGCAAACCCTAATGGCTCGCCCTCAGGCATTACCGGCCTGACCACGCCGGATGGTCGCGTCACCATTATGATGCCGCACCCCGAACGTGTGGCGCGGGCTGTCACTAATTCCTGGCGCCCTGCAGAGTGGAATGAAGATGGTGCCTGGTTGCGCTTATTCCGCAATGCGCGTGTCTGGCTTAACTAACCATCGGCTAGTGCGATGGACTAAGCGATTGGATTCGCAGTCACGGCGGCTTTCAGCCGCCGTGTTCTATTAAGCGCAGTTAAGAAGTATGCGAAGCGGCAAGAGGCGGCTCATCTGCTTTTGAAGGGGGCAGGCCCAGTTTCGCCTCCAGCGTCTCAAGCTCTTGGCGGTAGCGCTCGACGATGTACTCGTAGCGGCCAAAGTCGTGGCCACAGTCCATACAATACACATGGGCTTTATCACGACGGGTAGCAGGTAAACGTTTTAGTCTGCTGCTGCATTTAGGGCACTCAGGGCTGAAATGATTGTTTGTCATGACACACCTCTTTACTCAGTTATTAGGTTCTCGCTTGAAAGGTATTGCGAGGACCGGAGTGTTTTTAAAACCTTCATGATTAAGATGCGACGAAAGTCGCATTAGTTCAATAGCAGGCTAATAAATTTGCCATTACCCAGTTCTACCTCTTTAACACCGCAACTGCGCCCGTATCAGCGGGAAGCCGTAAAGCGCGTAGTGGTGCATTTTCGATCATCCAGCGAGCCTGCCGTTGTGGTGCTGCCCACCGGTAGCGGTAAATCCTTGGTGATTGCTGAACTGGCGCGTTTAGCGCGCGGGCGTGTGCTGGTGCTGGCCCATGTGCGGGAACTGGTAGAGCAGAACCACGCCAAGTACCAGGCCTATGGGCTTGAGGCGGATATCTTTAGCGCTGGCTTAAAACGCAAAGAAGCCAACCGCCAAGTGGTATTTGGTTCGGTGCAGTCGGTGGTGCGTAATTTGCAGCGTTTTAATGACGCTAATTTCACGCTGTTGGTCATCGATGAGAGCCACCGTGTGTCGTTAAATGAAGACGCCAGCTACCGCCAGGTGATTGAGCATCTGCGACAGCACAATCCACAGCTGAAAATACTCGGGCTGACGGCGACCCCTTACCGTTTGGGGCAGGGCTTTATCTACTATCGCCACCATCACGGCATGGTGCGTGGTAGTGAAGATAGTTTTTTCCGCGACTGCGTGTTTGAGCAGCCACTGCGCCTGATGGTGAAGCAGGGCTATCTTGCCGAGCCAAAGCGCTTGGATATGGCTATTGAGGGCTACGATTTCTCAGCGTTACGGCCTTCATCAAGCGGCTTGTTTCAGGAGGAAGAGCTGAACCGCGTGGTAGCAGGAAATCGTGCAACGCCCGGCATTATTGAGCAGATAATAACCCGCGCTGACGATCGCCAGGGGGTGATGATTTTTGCCGCCACCGTGGCCCATGCGGAAGAGATCATGGGTTATCTACCTAAGGCAGAAGCCGCGCTGATTACCGGTGCAACGGCTTCCCGCGAGCGCACGGCGCTGATTGATGCCTTTAAAGCCCGCGAGCTTAAATACCTGGTTAACGTGGCGGTGCTGACCACCGGTTTCGATGCGCCCCATGTGGATTTGATCGCCATTTTGCGGCCTACCGAATCGGTGAGCCTCTACCAGCAGATGGTGGGCCGAGGGCTGCGTTTGTCGGCGGGTAAGAGCGACTGCTTGATTCTAGATTACGCCGGTAACCCGTGGGATATCTTTGCGCCAGAAGTGGGCGAGCCGAAGCCGGATAGCGACAGCGAGCCGGTCCAGGTGGAGTGCCCTGCCTGTGGTCATGCCAATCTTTATTGGGGCAAGCGTGATGGCGAGCTGGTGATTGAGCATTTTGGACGTCGGTGCCAAGGGCTAATTGAAAATGAGGAGGGGAAACGGCATCAATGCGACTTTCGTTTCCGCTTTAAGGTTTGCGATGAGTGCGGCGCCGAAAATGACATTGCTGCACGCCGCTGCCATGGCTGCGAAAAGCTGCTGGTTGACGCAGATGATAAGCTCAAGGATGCCTTAAAGCTGAAAGACGCCAAAGTGCTACGGGTAAGTGGTATGCAACTGGAAGCGACCACCAACGGTCGTGGCCTGCCGCGTTTAAAAGTGACCTATCATGATGAGGATGGCACCCATCTTTCCGAGTGGTTTGCGTTGGAAACGAAAGCGCAGCGGCGAGCTTTCTATGCTGCCTTTCTGCGCTACCACCTGCGCGCACCGGGAGGTAAATGGCAGCCGTCAACCGCCGAGGAAGTGGTTGCCGAACAGCGCCGACTACGTCACCCGGACTTTGTTGTGGGTCGAAAAGTAGGCAGGCATTTCCAAATCCGCGATAAGCTGTTTGATTATGCTGGCCGCTATCGCAAAGCGGTCGAAGCGGGGTAATCACGCTAGTTTTACCCTCTTAATAGAGAGACGCGAATGTCGCTGAGTTTGCTAAACTGTCTGCCTGTGCTGATTTCCACTTTTCAAGAGAGCCGACCCGCGTGAGCGAGACGCCAAGCGTTGCTGCCGACATAGAAACAGCTGATTCTCAGCCTAATGAGCCTGTGCAGATGTCGTTTGGGCGTCTGTTTAACGAGCCCATCACCCAAATGCCGGAGGATTTATACATACCTCCGGAAGCGCTGCGGGTCTTTTTAGAGACCTTTGAAGGTCCGTTGGATTTACTGCTCTATCTCATTCGCCGTCAGAATCTGGATATTTTGACGATCAACGTGGCGACCATTACTCACCAGTACATCGAGTACGTGGAGCTAATGAAGGCCATGGAGATTGAGTTGGCGGGTGAATACCTGCTAATGGCTGCCATGCTGGCGGAAATCAAATCACGCACGCTGCTGCCGCGCCCACCTAAAGTAGAGGGCGATGAAGAGGAGGATCCTCGTGCGGAACTTATCCGTCGCCTGCAGGAGTATGAGCGACTTAAAGCAGCGGCGGAGTCGCTGGATATGCTGCCACGCATGGGGCGTGACTGGTTTAGCGTGCAGGCGGGGCTGCCGCCGCTTGAAGCGTGCGTGATCCACCCTGATGTCGAGTTAAATGAGCTATTGAGCGCTTTATCGGATGTGTTAAAGCGCGCCGAGCTGGTGCAAGCCCACCAAATTAGCCGCGAGGTACTTTCCACTCGCGAGCGCATGCTAAAGATTATGGAGCGGCTTAATCACGACGCCGCGCATCAGCGCTACACCCCTTTTGAGGCGCTGTTTACCCTGGAAGAGGGGCGAGCAGGCGTGGTGGTTACGTTTATGGCGATTTTGGAGTTGGCCAAAGAAGCCATGATTGAAATTGTCCAGAATGCACCGCTATCTCCTATTCATGTGCGTGCGCGGGCTCCCCAAATGGGAGAACTGGGCGAGGAGATTGAAGAGGATGCGTTTGATGACACTGCCTTTGGGGAAAGCGCGTTTGAGTCTGATGAGGAGTTGCCATGAGTAGCACCGCGACTGTGCTAAACGACATGGTGTTGGATGATATCGTAGAGGCGGCGCTTTTAGCCGCTGGTGAACCGTTGCCGCTTGAGCGCTTGGAAACGCTTTTTTTAGAGGAAGAGTGCCCGTCGCGGCGCGATTTTCGCCAGGTGTTAGAGCGTTTGCAACAGCGCCATTCAGGCGGTGCGTTGGAGCTATTAGAAACTGTTTCAGGCTATCAATTGCGCATTCGTCCGCGCCTCTCTCAATGGGTGTCACGGCTGTGGGATGAGCGTCCGCAGCGTTACTCACGAGCCCTACTGGAAACGCTGGCATTGATCGCCTACCGTCAGCCCGTCACCCGGGGAGATATTGAAGAAGTGCGAGGGGTCAGCGTGAGTAGCTCGATCATGCGTACCCTGGCAGAGCGGGGCTGGATTCGCGTGGTAGGGCATCGGGATGTGCCTGGCCGCCCGGCGGTATACGCGACTACGCGCAGCTTTTTGGACGATTTTGGGTTAAAAACACTTGATGCGCTGCCACCAATGCACACGCTGGCCAGTTGGGATGAAAACGAAATACCCGAAGAAGAGGGTTTGGTGTCAAATGACGAGGACATCAATCTGCCAAGTGAGCCTGATGGAGAGCATGAAGCACTAGACGAAAGGATTGAAACGGTGCAGGATGCGCCTCCCCAGACAGATGAGATAAGCTCGGCTGAGATAGCCGACACACACGCCGAGACGGCGTTAACCCAGCCGCTGAGCTTTGCCGATTTAGAAGCACGGCTCGCGGCACGTGCGCGGCGCGCTAACGAAGATGATGGTGCCCGCACGCAGACTAACGATGTGAGGTCAGACGACCATGAGTGAAAGTAAAAACACCACGCCCCCCATTAGCGAAAAGCTGCAAAAAGTCCTGGCCCGTGCTGGCCTCGGCTCGCGTCGTGAAATGGAAACGGCTATTTCCGACGGCCGCGTAAAAGTGAATAGCAAGGTGGCCAAGCTAGGCGACCGCGTTGAAGCGCGTGATAAAGTCAGCTTTGATGATCGCCCGGTGGCACTTCGTCCGGAAGAAGAAGTGCCGCGGCGTGTCATTATGTACAACAAGCCGGAAGGCGAGCTGTGCACCCGTAAAGACCCGGAAGGTCGACGCACCGTTTTTGAACGTTTGCCGCGCCTCAAGGGTGAGCGTTGGATTGCCATTGGTCGCTTGGATATCAACACCAGCGGCTTGCTGTTGTTCACCACCGATGGTGAGCTGGCCAACCGTTTGATGCATCCATCCACCCAGGTGGAGCGTGAATACGCGGTCCGTGTGATGGGCGAGGTTAAGCGCGAGCATATTGTGGCGATGGTGGATGGCGTGATGCTGGAAGACGGTCCGGCACGCTTTACCGACGTTCAGGAGTTTGGTGGCGAAGGTATTAATACCTGGTTCCACGTAGTGATTCTGGAAGGGCGTAACCGTGAAGTGCGCCGCCTGTGGGAATCCCAAGCCTTGACAGTGAGTCGTCTTAAACGTGTGCGCTATGGCAACATCTTCCTTGATAAGCGAGCGAAAGCTGGCGAATGGGTCGAACTTACCCAGGATGAGGTGGATGATCTAGCTACCCTGGCTAGTTTGGAAAGCCGCAAGGTGCCTGCGTTGACTCCGGATGAGAAGAACCGCTGGAATCGCGACAAGCATAAACGTAAGCCAGTGCAGGCGATGCGCAAGCCCAAGACTAAAGCGCGTTAAGTAAAGTGCTTAAGCGTGCCTGGCCTTCTGGCGTGATGTGCCAGGCACAAAAAGGGGGCATTTATACCCTTTAAAGCTAAAAAGCACTTGCTATCAAAGGTGTGTAAGCGTAGGATATGCATCCGTTCAGGCGGGTCGTTAGCTCAGTTGGTAGAGCAGTTGACTTTTAATCAATTGGTCGTAGGTTCGAATCCTACACGACCCACCATTTAAACAAGCACTTGTAAAAGACTAGTTTAAATTCTATTGAACGGTTTCAGTATTAATTGCAATGCCAGAGTTCGTAAGGTGAGGCAAGTTTGGGTCGTTAGCTCAGTTGGTAGAGCAGTTGACTTTTAATCAATTGGTCGTAGGTTCGAATCCTACACGACCCACCAAATTCAACGCCCTTGACAGTTTACTGTCAGGGGCGTTTTGCTATGGGCTTAGAAAACATGGTCTTTAGAAAACAGTTTAGGATGACATTCTGTTTGCAGCAGGCCGCAATTACCCATCACAATAGACTAGAATAATTTTTGAGCGGTCGGCCACCGCGAAAGACGCAGCGGCCTATCGCGCACGCGAGCGGTATGTGTGCATCAACATGCGTACATATCCGTGACCCAGTGTTTAACAGGGGGATTCCCTGTTCGTCACAGTGGTAGACACGATGACTATTATGACTACTCAAGCAGAGCTTGATGCTCCGCTGCCCATTGCGTATTGCCCTACTCGTATTCCTGAGGAAGACCAAGCTCGGGTTGCAGAAATCAAGCGGCTGTTGAAGGCCCATAACGCCGTATTAGTAGCCCATTACTACACCGATGATGCGATCCAGCAGTTAGCAGAAGAGTCCGGTGGCTGTGTTGCCGACTCTCTTGAGATGGCGCGCTTTGGTGCCCGCCACGAAGCCACCACCCTGGTGGTTGCCGGTGTCCGCTTTATGGGTGAGACCGCCAAAATAGTATCGCCTGAAAAGCGTGTTCTCATGCCAACCTTAGAGGCGACCTGCTCATTAGACATTGGTTGCCCGGCGGATGAGTTCAGCGCGTTCTGCGATGCACACCCTGACCGCACGGTGGTGGTATATGCGAATACTTCGGCTGCGGTTAAAGCGCGGGCGGACTGGGTTGTGACATCGTCGATTGCGGTGGAGGTTATTGAGCACCTGCAGGCGAAAGGTGAAAAAATCCTCTGGGCACCCGATAAGCACCTGGGTGGCTACATTCAAAACAAGACCGGTGCTGATATGTTGATGTGGGACGGCGCTTGTATTGTCCACGAAGAGTTTAAAGCCAAGGGTGTGGAAGATCTCAAGCGCCTCTACCCGGATGCTGCAGTATTAGTACACCCAGAGTCACCTGAGCCTGTAGTGAAGCTTGCAGATGTGGCGGGCTCAACCTCGCAGTTGATTAAAGCGGCGAAAGACCTTCCAAACAACAAGCTGATTGTGGCAACGGATAGGGGCATCTTTTTCAAGATGCAGCAGGCAGTACCTCATAAAACGCTGTTTGAAGCGCCAACGGCTGGCAATGGCGCTACCTGCCGCAGCTGTGCGCACTGCCCCTGGATGGCCATGAACGCTTTAGATAATTTGGCGGGCGCATTGCGTGAAGGCAGTGGTGAAATTTACGTGGATGAAGCACTACGTCTGAAGGCTTTAAAGCCCTTAGAGCGAATGCTGAATTTCAACGCATAGCGAGAAAATTAACGAGCGCTTTATAGGTCACTGCGAGCGAAGTGAGGCAATCGCGGTGGTTACACCACCGCCTGTTGAGATTGCCGCGTCGTTTCAATGCTCGCAATGACCACTAGTTCCACTTCTCACTACTTGATCAGCAACTGACGTTTTTCATTTGGTTAGAATTTTTCTAGCGCTTCGCGATACTCAAGAAAAGCCTCGCGGCGCTGTTCGATACGCGCTAATGCCAGAGTGTCATTTTCCCGCTGGGCAGCATCCCGTGCGATGGTGAGCTGGCGAATACCACTATCTACCCGTCCGGTCAGTTGCAGGTATTCGGCACGCGCTAAATGCCCCCAGCCATTAAACCCGCTGCGTCCTGCAGCCTCGGCAAGCAGATTGAACCCCTGTGGATTTTCAGGGTTACGTGCGGTGATGTCGCGCAGCAGGGTGTAAGCCGCCTGAGGGTCACGCTGGAGCTGTGCTTCAGCCATGGATAATTGGGCAGGTAAGTAATTCGGCATCAAACGTAGTAATCGTTGGCTGCGCTGAATAGCATCATCGTAGCGGCCTGCTTCAAATGCGACCATCGCTGCCGAAGTGGGCAGCATCGCATAATCGGGCTGTTCACTGGCCAACTGATCAAGATGCTGGAGGGCGCTATCGACCTGGCCGTTCCGAGCCTCAATCAATGCCCCTAAATAGCGCTGGGCGACGTCTTCAGCGCCTTCCTGGGCAAGGCGAGTGGCTGCCTGTTGGGGAGTATTGGAGTGAATGCTCAGCAGAGCGCGCGCGCGCATCATGTCGTAAAGGATGTCGCTGGTATAACTGTCAGCAACATTAAGCTGCGCTGCGCGGGATTGAGCCGCGCTTAAGCGATTGTCGGTGACCGGGTGGGTAAGTAAAAACTCAGGTGGCGCGTTGCCCTGCAGGCGCGCCATGCGCTGCATAGCGGCAAACATGCGCACCATAGCCTGGGGGTCATAACCTGCTTCAGCCATTGCCTGCAGGCCTATGTTGTCGGCCTCTTGCTCAAACAGCCGCGAGTAGGTGAGCTGGTCTTGAATTAACGCCGCCTGTGACCCCATTGCCGCTGCCATGCCAGCGTCTCCACCGCCGCTTGCTGCAATCAACATGCCGGCCAGCATTGCCGCCATGGCAGGCAGTTGGGTTTGCGCTGCGCGGGCACTGCCGCGGGCGTAATGTCGTTGAGAAAGATGCCCAAGCTCGTGGGCGAGTACTGAAACGAAGGCACCTTCGTCCTCTGCAAAGGCAAAAAGTCCTGAGTTAACGCCGACCACGCCACCAGGAACCGCAAAGGCGTTGAGTGACCGACTATCCACCATAACGGTAATCGTCCTCAAGTCACTGATTTGGCTATAGGGCGCTAGCCTTGCGATCAGGCTTTCCAGATAGTCACTGACAATTGGGTCTTGCCACTGGGGGGCTTGAGCGCGAAATTGGCGCAACCATGCCCGCCCTAAACGGTACTCCTCGTTACTTGCCGATGTGGAAGCAGCGCCCAGGTTGGGGAGACTATAATCGTTGATAGCAGCGCTTTGGGGGCTAAATAGTAGGCTGCCAAATGCACAAGCAAACGCACAAATCCAACCTGGGCAAGTGGTACGGAGTGTCGGCATAGCATCCTCATTGGCGGTGTTAAGGCGCATCGGCCATGGTGCAGGCTTGATAGCGAGTGTGACATTGATATCAGAGTGTGACATTGATTAAGACGATGAAGTGCCGTTAAATCGAGTGTTTTGTAATATCATTCGTTAAGAAACAGTTTATGTAACAATGCCGTGAATATGCAGGGCATTTTGAGGGAGTATATATGTCTGAGCAAACTGGGGGCTTTCAACCCGACACGGTACTCGACGCTTGCGGGCTACATTGCCCGCTACCATTGCTAAAAGCGAAGCAGGCGTTAGCTGGCTTATCAGCAGGTCAATTATTGGAAGTACACTCTACGGATGCCGGTTCGTGGCGTGATATGGCATCGTTTACCGATCAGAGTCTCCATACGCTGGAAGGCCGTGAGCAGCGTGGTGATCGGTATGTTTACTGGATTCGTAAAGCCAAGGACGCACACTTATGACCCTTCGCACCATTTTTAAAAGCTGGGTTGAACGCTACTTTTCGGATGAAGAGGCTATCATTCTATTAGTATTGTTAGTGGCCGGTTTCGCGGCAATTATCCTATTTGGTCGCATGCTAGCGCCGTTTTTTACTGCCCTGGTAATTGCATTTTTGCTGCAAGGTGTTGTGGGGGCGCTGACGCGTCGAGGTGTGCCGCACCTACTTTCCGTGATCCTGATATTTTTAGCCTTTATCAGCGTCTTACTGACCTTGGCATTTATTTTAATGCCACTGATTTGGAATCAGCTAGTGGGGTTAGTGCAGGAAACGCCGCGTATGTTTGCCAGCGGTCAGGCATGGCTTGATGAGCTGCAGGCACGCTACCCTAATTTGATTACGCCAGATCAGATGCAGAATTGGATTGGAGTGGCGAGCCGTGAGATCAGTCAGCTAGGCCAGCGTGCATTAACGCTATCATTGGCCTCGCTGGGTAATATCATGGCACTGATTATCTATTTGGTGCTGGTGCCTATTCTGGTCTTTTTCATGCTTAAGGATCGCGAAGTGCTGGTGGGCTTTATGCTCTCCCTGCTGCCGCAAAAGCGCACGCTGCTGTCGCGTATCTGGTACGAGATGGATACCCAGATTGCCAATTATATTCGTGGCAAGTTCATCGAAATTATTATTGTCGCAACGGTGACCTTCATTACCTTCTCGTTCTTTGGCTTGCCTTACACAGCGCTATTAGCTGTTTTGGTGGGGTTCTCGGTATTAGTGCCTTATATCGGCGCTGCCGTGGCAACGCTGCCGGTCGCCGCCGTGGCTGGATTCCATTTTGGTATTAGCGAGGAGTTTGCCTACGTTCTGGTCGCCTATGGCGTCATACAGGCGCTTGATGGCAACGTGCTGGCGCCGATTCTGTTCTCTGAAACTAATAATATTCATCCAGTTTCGATTATCGTCGCGGTACTGTTCTTTGGCGGTATTTGGGGTTTTTGGGGGATCTTCTTTGCGATCCCGCTGGCAACCTTACTTAAAGCGCTGATCTACGCCTGGCCGCGCAGCCTTCAAGAGCGTAGCGATGGGTTGATTTTGCAAGCAACAGAAAAAGAGTACGAATAGCTTATACCCCCGCCCGCTCTGGCTCGATTCAGAGCGGGCGGCAGCGGCCTGTTAACAAAAGATTAGTTGGATGCGTTAAGCTCCTCTGCAGCAGCGAGTACCTCATCGACATGACCAGCGACCTTAACGCCGCGCCACTCTTTGGCTACCTTGCCGTCTTTGTCTATCAAAAAAGTGCTGCGTTCGATGCCCAAGTGCTCTTTGCCGTACATTTTTTTCAGCTTAATAACGTCGAAGAGCTTACACAGGGTTTCGTCTTTGTCGGAAATCAGCTCAAAATTGAATGCCTGTTTGGTTTTGAAGTTTTCCTGAGCGCGTAATCCATCTCGGGAAACGCCGAGGATAACCGTGTTGGCCGCTTCAAAAGCCGCCTTACTGTCACGAAAGTCACCGCCTTGCGTAGTGCATCCTGGGGTGCTGGCTTTTGGGTAGAAGTAAACGACTACCTGTTGGCCACGCAGCTCTGACAGTGTAATGGTGGTGTCGCCGGTGGCCGTGGCGGAGAAATCCGTAACGGTTTGGCCGATTTCAACAGGCATAATAAGTCCTTATTAATGGTAGGTATTAAGGGTGTATGGTAAGTGCGATTACACCTATGCCAGTCGCCTATGCCAAAGTGGTAAAATCGCATAGCTGCAAACTCACACCGCTTTACGCTGTACAGGTTCGAATCGCCTGAGTACCATTTGCTCTCTGTATAACGCTAGCGCTTGATACAAAGTATCGCGATGGCGGCTAGTTTTGTTAAACACATAGCACGTAAAATACAGATACTTGATATCACAATTTGGCTGGTGAGGAATATACGGATGATCACAGGCAGCATAGTCGCCCTGGCGACGCCTATGAAAGTCAATGGCGACATCGACTGGGAGGCGCTTCGCCGTCTGGTGAACTTCCATCTCGAAAACGGTACTGATGCTATCGTTGCGGCGGGCACGACGGGCGAGCCGACTACCATGTCCTTTGCAGAGCACTTTGATGTGATCCGCAGCGTGGTCGAAGAAGTCAACGGTCGTATCCCCGTGATTGCCGGTACCGGAGCTAACGCAACGTCTGAAGCGGTTGAGCTGGCGCGTTATGCGGGCGAAGTCGGGGCGGATTACTGCTTGTCAGTATGCCCTTACTACAACAAGCCGACACAAGAAGGGTTATATCAGCACTTTAAAGCGGTCGCCGAGGGTAGCAAGCTACCGGTTATTCTGTATAACGTGCCGAGCCGCACCTGCTCTGATCTCTACAATGAGACCGTCCTCCGATTGGCAGACGTTGATAATATTATCGGCTTGAAAGATGCCACAGGGAACCTAGAGCGTGCTGAAGATCTAATCACACGTCTTAAGGGTAGCGGTTTCATGCTCTACTCTGGAGACGACGCTACTGCCTGCGACTTTATGTTGATGGGCGGGCACGGTGATATCTCCGTTACGGCTAATGTTGCACCACAGGCGATGCATGACTTGTGTGCGGCAGCCGTCGCGGGCGATGCTGATAAAGCGCACCAAATTAATACACGCTTGATGCCGCTGCATACCAACCTGGGGATAGAGTCAAATCCTATTCCGGTAAAGTGGGCGCTGCATCGTATGGGTTACGCAGATGCGGGCATTCGCTTACCGCTGACCTGGTTGTCGGAAAAATACCACGCTACGGTCAGCGAAGCGTTGCAGCTGGCGGGCGTCGTAGAGGAGTAACCCGGTGCGAACCCCTTTGCTGCCCGGCTCTTGAATGATAGAGGGCTGGGTAGCTGAATTGTTGACTTAAGGTGGCTTGATGAGCTCTGTGCTTAAAAAACGTGCGCTTAAATGGATACCGCTGGCACTCGCAACGGCTGTCACACTGGCAGGCTGCGCGCGCGATGGTTATTATCACGACCGTAACCTGGACTATACCGAAGCCGCTCCGGCGCCTCCTCTGGTACTGCCTGAGACCCGCAATACCCAACGCTATCGGGATGCATTGCCCGTGCCTCAAGCCGCTGCTCAAGGGCCTCGTATGCAGGGAGCCGCTGAGATTCGCCCGCCGCAGTCATTGACGATCGGTAGCGGATTAGAGCCTGATTATGTGGAGCGCCGCCAAGTGGGTGATCAAGCGTGGCTAGTGGTCGCCGCCGACACTGGAACGGTTTGGCCCCAGCTGGAAGAGTTTGTGCGTAGCCGCCAGTTAGCGGTTCAGGAAAGTAGCGCTTCTCAAGGTATTATTGTCACTTCCCAAGCCGACTTACGTCTACAAAGTGCCTTGCGCGCAGGTAGCAGTGAAGTGCGCTGTGAGCGCGGAGGGCAAGTCATGACCAGCTGTTTGGATGCACTGGAAAGCCATCTGAGCTCGCGTAGTGCGTCTGCCAGCGTGTCCTCTTCGTGGACCGCACAGCGCCTGACCAGTGACCAATCGCTACAGGTTCGCCAGCAGGGCAATGAATGGGAAGTGGTTATTCCACAGCCTATTGATCGCGTCTGGGCTGAACTAAATCACTATCTTGAGCTGGATTTCACCCAGGAGGGGCAGCGCAATTTGCTGGCTGCCGACCCCAATGGGCACGAATTCCTGGTTGAGTATATGACCCTGGCAGAACGCAATCGCAATCCGCTACAGATCGTCTTCAGTGCGGATGTGCGCAAGATGTCGCAAGAGATTCGCCTTGTGTTAGAGAGTAACGGCGACCAAACGATTCTGCGTGCGATTAATGCCAGTGAACGGAGCTTTAGCGCCGCTGATCAGCGCGAGTTGCTTGAGCGTGTCTCCGGCTATTTACGTTAATTTATTAACCCTTGACCCCTTTCGGAGCTCCCATGGAAAAGCGCCAAGAACTCTACGCCGGTAAGGCGAAATCTGTATATACCACCGACGATCCGGATTTGTTGGTACTGCATTTTCGTGATGACACCAGCGCCTTTGATGGTAAGAAAAAAGAGTCGCTCGCCCGTAAGGGAATGGTTAATAACACCTTCAATGCTTTCATAATGGAGCGGTTACAGGAAGGCGGTATTCCGACCCACTTTGAAAAGCAGCTCTCTGATACGGAAAGTCTGGTCAAAAAGATGCAGATGATCCCGGTAGAGTGCGTGGTGCGCAATATTGCTGCCGGTGGCTTGGTCAAACGTCTGGGCGTGGAAGAGGGGATTGCGCTTAACCCGCCGACTTTCGAATTGTTCCTGAAGAACGATGAGAAGGGCGACCCAATGATTAACGAGTCGCTGGCGGAAACTTTTGGTTGGGCCACGCCAGAGCAACTGTCCAAAATGAAAGTGTTAACGTTTAAAGTTAATCACATTCTCAAAGCACTGTTCGCTGATGGTGATATGTTGCTGGTGGATTACAAGCTGGAGTTTGGAGTATTCAAAGGTGAGGTAGTGCTCGGTGATGAGTTCTCACCTGATGGCTGCCGCTTGTGGGATGCCAACACCCGTGAAAAGCTGGATAAAGATCGCTTCCGTCAGGGGTTGGGCGGCGTGATTGAGGCTTACGAAGAAGTTGGCCGCCGCCTGGGTATTACCTTTCCAGCCTGAGCATTCGCTAATGCTGGCTAGGGTAAATGTCGATAGCCATCACCTCTAAGGTGGTGGCTTCGTCTTTTTGGTGCGCATGAAATTTAACGTCCACATCCCGCAGCCGCACGCCATAAAGCCTGTCGGTCTCAGTCTCCTTTTGCTTATAAGCGGGCCTTGGGTCTTGGCTAAGTACCTGCTCAATTAGCGCATAAAGAGTGGCACCATCGTCTCGCTTAGCAAGAGCGTCCAGCGCGGTGGGATGAAAGATGACGTTTATCAGGGCAGGCGCCTGTGGGGCAAAGCCTGCCTGGGCATCGGGGCGTGATTCGGCCCAGGGAAGGTAGGGCTTGATATCGACGACCGGCGTGCCGCTAACCAGGTCACAGCCCTGTAGCTGTAAAGTCACGCCGTGCTGGGTGTCAATGCCCGCTAAGCTCACCAGTGATAGTCCCAGTCGATTAGGCCGATGGGTGCTACGGCTGGCAAAAACGCCTACCTTACGATTTCCCCCCAAACGGGGTGGCCTTACCAGCGGTGACCAGCGGTCAGGACTTTGGTGAAAAATAAACGTCAGCCACAGATGGCTAAATGCTTCCAGACCACGCACCGCAAGCGGGTCGTTATAGGGCTTAGTGAGCACCAGCCGGGCGTTCGCGGCGGGGGCAAGCCCTGGCTGTCGTGGGATACCAAATTTATCAGGGTAGTCGCTGATCACGTGACCAATGGGGGTCAGCGAAAAGCGTTCGCTGTCAGGACTAGGCTCCATCACACTGCCTTTTACTGGGATTATGGGCGTAGTATAAAGCAGCCCGATAGGCATAGCGTGATCAAATAAGGCGTGATTGAATGCGCATCAACGAATGATGGTTGAACAGCCCAGAGGTAAGTCATGACCAATAGCGAAGAGCATAAAGCGCCAGCTGCAAAAGCACGCGTAATGTATCGCGCTGCGCTGGCGCGAGACGCGGCCGATCAGGCGGAAGTGTTTTACCACGCTGTGATGCAAGGGGCAGCTACTCACTACACGCTTGATGAACGGCGTGCCTGGGCCCAGGCATTACCTCGTGAAGCGAGCGCCTGGGCAGTGCGCCAAGCGCTCTATACTACTCTGGTGGCGACCTGTGATGGCCGCTGCGTCGGTTTCCTGGAGATGGATGTCACCGATGGCCGAATTGAAACGCTATACGTCTGGCCGTCGCTAGCAGGGCGCGGTATTGGTACTACGCTGTTGGTGCATGCTGAACGCATGCTATTGGAGCAGGGCGTCGGGCGGGTCGAGATGGAGGTGAGCCTGGTGCTTTATGAGCGCCTGCTACGCCGAGGTTGGGAAAACCTTGGCGAGCAGTGGGTTGAGCGCAGCGGAGAGTCGCTCAAGCGCTATCGACTCTCCAAGCCACTGAACGCTGTCGAAACCTAACTGTTTAGATAAAAGCTAATTGTTTAGACCAGATTTAGTTGTTTAGTCAAAACCCAGTCTATTACACGCTATAGCTGCGGGTAATGCGCATTGATAGGTCGATTGAAGCGATATCTTTGGTCAGTGCGCCACTGGAAATACAGTCAACACCAGTGTCGGCAATCGCCCGTAAGGTGGCGGCATCGACGTTGCCAGACGCTTCTAATGTGGCGCGGCCGCCATTGATTTCAACGGCGACATGTAAATCTTCAACAGCAAAGTTGTCGAGCATCACAATGTCGGCGCCTGCAGCCAATGCCTGATCCAGTTCTTCGAAGGTTTCTACTTCCACTTCAACGGGCAGATTACTGGCCAATTTACGTGCCTGAGCCACCGCGGCCTTTATTCCGCCGCAGGCAGTGATGTGGTTCTCTTTGATCAAAAAGGCATCCCATAAGCCGATTCGATGATTGTGGCCGCCGCCGCAGGTAACCGCATATTTTTGTGCCAGGCGCATGCCGGGCAGTGTTTTGCGCGTATCAAGCAGACGCACGCCGGTGCCTTCGACCAGGTCAACGTATGTACGCGTGGCGGTGGCGGTAGCTGAAAGGGTTTGCAGCACATTGAGCGCCGTACGTTCACCGGTTAATAGCGCCCGTGCGGGACCTTCTAGCACTAAAAAGCACTGGTCGGGTTCAAGCTGATCGCCGTCAGCGGCTTGCCAGCTTAGGTTGACCCGGCTGTCTAAACAACGAAATATCTCATCTACCCAGGCCGTGCCGCATAGGACGGCGGCTTCACGGGTAATAATGTCTGCCGTGGCCCACTGGTTTTCAGGAATCAGTTGCGCGGTAATATCACCCGAGCCAACGTCTTCGGCCAACAGGCGAGCAGCGCTGGTGCGGACTTCTTCAGCAAGAGCGGTTTGATCATGCATGGCGGTGAGTTCTCTGAGCATCGTCGAGTGTGTCCGGCATTGTAGTGAAAAAGAGCGTTAAGGTAGAGGAGACGTTGTGCATGAAAGAAAAGCAAGCCCCAGAGGGTTGGTGGGAGAGTGCGCGTAAAGTCGTCTCGCCCAATTGCGACGCGCGACCTAATGGCGAAGTCTCGTTGCTAGTGATCCACGCAATAAGCCTTCCGCCAGGAAAATTTAGTGGTGATGCCATCGAGGCGTTGTTTACCAATCAGTTAGCAGTAGACGAACACCCCTTTTTTGTTGAGATTGCCCATTTAAGGGTCTCTGCCCATTTGCTCATACGACGCAACGGTGAGTGTATTCAGTTTGTCGACACCGACCAGCGTGCTTGGCATGCAGGGCGCTCTTGTTGGTGGGATGCGCTTAGTAGGGAGTGGAGAGGGGCGCTAAATGATTTTTCAGTGGGGATCGAGTTGGAGGGCGACGATATAACGCCTTTTACGAAAGCTCAGTATAACGCTTTAACTGAATCCGTAAGATGGCTGATGACCCGCTATCCTCTGCTTGATCGTTCGCGAATTACCAGCCATGCACGGGTAGCACCTCTGCGTAAAACAGATCCAGGTCCGGCATTTGACTGGGCCTATTTCGATCAGCGGCTATCGGCTAGCGGTAAATATTGAGTGCTGAGTAAGTGCTTCATTAGTTGATAAATAAAACGGTAGTTTAATTACACTTAAATGGTAGTTAGTCGCTGCGACTAATGTTCTAGTTATTGCTTATGTTGCAGTGCAATAGTTTGTTTTCGATAGGCTTTTTCACTGCGCCAGAATTGGCAGCGTGGCGACTTTGCGGTATCTTCCTATATACAAAAGGCTAACTTTCACGACATTTGTGTAGCTTTACTACATAAAAGCGCACGTAGCTTGTTGAATGTAGAGCGAAAACCCCTACCCGGCGTTCATTCGCTGGAAGAATGTTGGCGCGTGGTGGTATCGCAATACCGTCACCGTTCCAGGCCCCACGGGTTAGCGGGGCTTATTGTCATTTATCGTCATTCGGAGAGACCTCTATGAGTCTGGAGACAAGAGAAGATCTCGATCCGATCGAAACTACGGAATGGATTGATTCCCTAGAATCGGTATTGGATCGTGAGGGCGAAGATCGTGCCCGCTACCTGATGACCCGCCTGGCGGATCGCCTGCGCCGGGACGGGATGAAGGTGCCCTTCTCGGTGACAACCCCGCACCGTAATACGATTCCGGTTCATCGCGAAGCGCCAATGCCTGGCGATCTGTTCATGGAGCGTCGTATTCGCTCCTTGATTCGCTATAACGCGATTGCGCAGGTCATTCGCAATAACCGCGCTAACCCGGGCTTAGGTGGTCACATTGCTAGCTTTATGTCATCCGCAACACTCTATGACGTAGGCTTTAACCACTTTTTCCGCGCCGCAAAAGACGATTTTGCTGGTGACTTGATTTATATCCAGGGCCATGTGGCGCCGGGCATTTATGCGCGCTCCTACCTGGAAGGTCGTCTGTCGGAAGAGCAAATGGACAAGTTCCGTCGTGAAGTCGACGGAGATGGCCTTTCCTCTTACCCGCACCCGTGGCTAATGCCGGACTATTGGCAGTTCCCCACCGTCTCCATGGGCCTTGGCCCCATTCAGGCGATCTATCAAGCCCACGTGATGAAGTACCTGCATCACCGTGAGCTGAAAGATATGCACGACCGTAAGATCTGGTGCTTTATGGGTGACGGCGAGTGTGATGAGCCGGAATCTTTGGGTGCTATTTCGCTGGCGGGTCGTGAAAACCTCGATAACCTGATCTTTGTTATCAACTGTAACCTCCAGCGCCTGGACGGCCCTGTGCGCGGCAACTCCCGCGTTATGGACGAGTTTGAAGGCGTCTTCCGGGGTGCTGGCTGGAACGTGATCAAGGTTGTTTGGGGCCGTCATTGGGATCCGCTGTTCGAGAAGGATAAGAAAGGCATCCTTCAGAAACGTATGGACGAAGCGGTCGACGGCGAGTACCAGAACTACAAAGCCAATGGCGGCGCGTACACTCGCGAGCACTTCTTTGGTAAGTATCCAGAAACGGAAGCGATGGTCAAAGACCTCTCTGATGAAGATATCTGGAAGCTCAATCGCGGCGGTCACGATCCATTCAAGGTCTACGCGGCGTATCACGAAGCGGTTAACACCTCCAACGGCAAGCCCACGGTCATCCTGGCGCATACCGTTAAGGGCTATGGCATGGGGAGCGGCGATGGCGAAGCGGCCAACGAAGCGCACCAGGTTAAGAGCATGGAGTACGAAGCGCTTAAGACATTCCGTGATCGCTTCGGTATCCCATTGACCGATGAGCAGCTCAAAGATGTGCCTTACTATAAGCCGGAAGATGACTCTCCGGAGCTTAAGTATATGCATCTGCAGCGTGAGCGCTTAAATGGCTACCTGCCAAGCCGTCGTAGTGACTTCGAAGCGTTGGAAATTCCTTCTCTTGAAGATAAAACCTTTGCCTCGCAAATGGTTGGTTCAAAAGGCCGTGAAGTTTCCACCACCATGTCTTTTGTGCGCATACTCAATGGCTTGGTTAAGGATAAGGCCCTTGGCAAGCTGGTCGTGCCGATTATCCCTGATGAAGCACGTACCTTCGGTATGGAAGGTATGTTCCGTCAGTTAGGTATTTATACCGCCGAAGGTCAGAAATATGAGCCGGTGGATAAAGGCCAGATCATGTATTACCGCGAGGACCAGAAGGGTCAGGTTCTCGAAGAAGGTATTACTGAAGCGGGCGCGATGTCAGCCTGGATTGCTGCGGCAACTTCCTATAGCAACAATCACGTTACGCTGCTGCCGTTCTATATCTACTACTCCATGTTCGGTTTCCAGCGTATTGGCGACTTGGCGTGGGCGGCGGGTGACCTGCAGGCGCGCGGCTTTATGGTTGGCGGCACCGCAGGTCGCACCACGCTCAATGGCGAAGGCTTGCAGCACCAGGATGGTCACAGCCTGATTCAGGCCTCTACCATTCCTAATTGCCGCAGCTATGACCCGACCTATGCTCATGAAGTGGCTGTCATCGTGCAGGATGGTTTGAAGCGCATGTTCACCGATAAGGAGAACTGCTTCTACTACCTCACGGTGATGAACGAGAACTACGAGCACCCAGCACTGGAAAATGTACCCGCCGACGATATCGTCAAGGGCATGTACCTGCTGCGTGAAACACAAGGTGACAAAGGTCGTGTTCAACTGCTCGGTTCAGGCACTATTCTGCGCGAAGTAGAAGCTGCCGCTGAGCTGCTGGCTAACGATTGGGGTATCGGTGCTGATATCTGGAGCGTGACCAGCTTTAACGAGCTGCGCCGTGAAGCCTTGCTGTTGGATCGTGAAGCCTTCTTGAACCCGGACGCTGAAGCGCATAAGCCTCATGTGACTAAGTGCCTGGAAGGTCGCGATGGTCCGATTATCGCTTCAACCGATTACATGAAGCTCTACGCGGATCAAGTACGCGCCTGGGTCCCGGGTGACTACACTGTACTGGGTACCGATGGCTTTGGCCGTTCAGACACCCGCGAGAAGCTACGTTACTTCTTCGAAGTAGATCGCTACTTCGTGACGGTAGCAGCGCTGCGTGCGCTGGCTGATCGTGGCGAGATTGATCGCAAGCTTGTGGGTGAAGCGCTTAAGAAGTATGGCATTGACGCCAATAAGCCTAACCCGCTGACTAGCTAAACCGCTGCCCGGCGGGCGTTTGCCCGCCGGCTCGATCCGATTTGGAAGGAGCGCGACCTTGAGTAGCGAAATCATCAAAGTTCCCGATATCGGTGGCGATACCGATGTCGAAATCATCGAGATTGCGGTGTCAGTAGGCGACGTCATTGAAGCAGAAGACACCCTGATCACGCTGGAATCTGACAAAGCCAGCATGGATGTACCAGCCCCGAAAGGTGGCAAGGTCATTAAAGTGCTGGTCAAAGAAGGCGATAGCGTTTCCGAAGGCGACGATATCATTGAGCTGGAAGTTGAAGGCGGCGGCGACAGTAGCAGCGAAGAAAGCAGTAGCGCTGAAGCCGAGCAAGAAGCCGCTCCAGCCACCAAACAAGAGCAACCCAAAGCGCCGTCTCAAGAGCAGAAGCCAGCCGCTAAGAAGTCAGTCGGTGGTAAGCAGACGGTTGATATTATAGTGCCGGATCTTGGCGGCGCTGATAGCGTTGAAATTATCGAAGTCGCGGTAAGTGAAGGCGATGAAGTGGCCGCGGAAGATACGCTGATCACCCTTGAGTCTGACAAAGCCTCCATGGATGTGCCAAGCCCGTACAGCGGTAAAATAGTTAGTTTTACCGTAAAGGAAGGCGACAGCGTTTCCGAAGGCGATGTCATCGGTAAGATGGAGATCGTCGGTGAAGGCGGTGACGAGAGCGAAGAGGCACCTGAAGAGCAAGCCTCTAGCCAGTCCAGCAGTGAACCGGAAGCGTCGGCTGAAGAAGATGATCAGGAAGAGGCCAGTGGCGAACCGGAACGCAAAGAGATTCGCGTGCCGGATCTGTCAGGCGCTTCAGATGTGCCGATTATTGAAATCGGCGTAGCCGCTGGCGACGAGGTCAACGAAGAAGACCCGTTGATCACCTTGGAGTCTGATAAAGCCTCTATGGACGTGCCTAGTCCCTACAAAGGTAAGCTGATTGAGCTGACCGTTAAAGAGGGCGATACCGTCTCTGAAGGCGATGTGATTGGCTATATGGAAGTGGCGGGTGCCAAAAAAGCGGCACCGAAGAAAGCTGCATCTGCAAATGCTGATCAGCAAAAAGATAAGCCCAAAAGCGATAAGCCTAGCAAGGCCGCTGAGTCTTCCTCTGGAACACCCAGCCCGGAAGCGCAGATGGCCGCGCACAAGCCGCGCGACGGCAAATTGGTTCACGCTGGCCCCGCCGTGCGTATGTTGGCTCGCGAACTGGGTGTCGACTTGGAGCTAGTCAAGCCAAGTGGGCCGAAAGATCGCGTGGTCAAAGAGGATGTGCAGGCCTATGTGAAGCAGGCCATTGCCAATCAGGGTAAAGCCTCCTCAGGCGCAGCAGCGGCTAGCGGTGGTGCGGGAATCCCAGTGATTCCCGAAGTCGACTTCAGCCAGTTTGGTGAAGTGGAAGAGAAGCCAATGGGTCGCCTGCTTAAAATGGGCGCGACCAACCTGCATCGCAGCTGGCTCAACGTGCCTCACGTCACGCAGTTTGATGAAGCCGACATCACCGAGCTTGAAGATTTCCGTAAGGCGATGAAAGCAGAAGCTGAAGCACAGGGTGCCAAGCTCACGCCACTGCCATTTATGGTCAAAGCCTGTGCCTTTGCACTGCGAAAATTCCCGCAGTTCAATGTTAGCTTGAAGGGTGATGGTGAAACGCTGGTATGGAAGAACTACGTCCATATCGGTATCGCTGTGGACACGCCCGATGGCCTGATGGTGCCGGTACTGCGCAACGCCGATAAAAAATCCTTGATTGAGATTGCCAAGGAGATGGCCGAGCTTGGTAAGAAAGCACAAACCAAAAAGCTCAAACGTGACGAAATGACCGGTGGCTGTTTCACTATTTCGAGCCTCGGCTCGATTGGTGGTACCGCGTTTACGCCGATCGTTAATGCGCCTGAAGTGGCTATTTTGGGTGTGTCAAAAGCCCAAATGAAGCCGGTCTGGGATGGCAGTGCCTTCCAGCCGCGTCTGATGATGCCGCTTTCGCTCTCCTACGACCACCGGGCGATCAACGGGGCAGATGCAGCACGCTTCACCGCTTTCCTGGCTGATGTATTGACGGATATTCGTCGTTTACTGCTGTAATCGATAGAATGGATGTTTAACAAGCGGCGCCCTTTTGGGCGCCGCTTGTGTTTGCCCGGCTGATAGAAGGGCGACCAAAGTGTAAGTTTTTCGGCACCCAGCTGTTTTAATTTAAAAAAAGTGAAATAAAAGCGGGTCTCTCAGGCTTTTGGGGAGTTGTGTCGCCTGGAAGGCGCGGTTATTGTCGGGTAATAGATTTTTTCATATTTTAAACATCAAGGAGCAGTGCCATGCGTTTGATCCTGTTGGGTGCCCCCGGCGCCGGGAAGGGGACTCAAGCTCAGTTTATTTGCGAGCAATTTAAGATTCCTCAGATTTCCACCGGGGATATGCTGCGCACCGCCATTAAAGACGGCACTGAGCTAGGTCTTAAAGTAAAAGAGATCATGAACAGCGGTGGCTTAGTGTCAGACGACATTATCATTGATCTGGTGAAAGAGCGGATCAGTCAGCCGGACTGTGAAAATGGTTTTCTGTTCGATGGTTTTCCACGCACCATTCCACAGGCCGATGCCATGAAGGAGGGCGGTGTCAAATTGGATCACGTGGTAGAAATCGCCGTTCCCGATGAGGAGATCGTTAGTCGTTTAGCGGGGCGTCGTGTTCACCAGGCCTCTGGCCGGGTTTATCACGTTGAGCACAACCCACCCAAAGAGCCGGGTAAAGACGATGTGACCGGTGAGACGCTTATCCAGCGTGAAGATGATCAAGAGTCTACGGTGCGTAATCGCCTGTCGGTTTATCACGACCAAACCGCACCGCTTGTTAATTACTATCAGCAATGGGCAGCGCAGGATCCACAGGGGGCCCCCCAGTATCACCGCATCGAAGGGGTGGGCAGCGTGACGGATATTACCCGCCAAGTGAAAGAAGCGCTGGGCTGATAAAAGAATTAGCCAGCTGCTTTAATTAGCCAACTGCTTTACAACGTTGACGATGGCCCGCTTAGGCGGGCCATCGTCGTGATGGCGTGACAAAGGTATAATGCCGAAACTTTTCTTTCGAGTGGCTACTCGCTATGCCGTTACACCTGCTTGCCCTTGACGCTTCATCAAGCGCCTGTTCAGCGGCGCTACTACGCCAAGATGATGCGGGGACAGAATGCCTGGCGCGATTTGAAATGACGCCCCGCGCCCATACGCGGCGCTTAATGCCAATGGTTGATGAGGTGCTTGCCGAAGCGCAGCTCTCTCCCTCCCAGCTTGATGCGGTCGCCTTTGGGCGCGGTCCCGGTTCGTTTACCGGCCTGCGCATTGCGGCGGGCGTTGCACAGGGGCTGGCATTCGGTTTGGACTGTCCCCTCTTAGGCGTCTCAACGCTAGAGGCTCTCGCTCTCCAAGCCCATCGCCGCTACCACCTTCGCCATGTGGTCACTGCTTTAGATGCGCGCATGGGTGAGGTATACGCCGCCACATGGCACTGCCTAAAAGATACCATCACGCCGATGAGTGACGAAGCCGTGCTAGCGCCAGAGGCGCTACGTTTACCAAGTGGGGAAACTGACTGGGTCGGTGTTGGCAGCGGTTTTACGCTGTGGGAGCGGTTTTCAACCAGTGTACATGTGAGCATGCCTCAGCATTTGGAAGACCTTGAGCCGCGTGCGGAGGAAATGGCTTGGTTAGGCGCGCGGGATTTTACTGCTGGATTAGGTCAGGCTGCTCACTTGGTTCAACCCGTTTATCTACGCAACGACGTTGCCTGGAAAAAACCTGCATGATGCTGGTCGATGCAATAGCGCTGCCGTCTCAGCTAGCGTTAGCGCAGCGAGATGGCCGACTGGTACTGGTAGGCGATGAAGCTCGCTATGGGAAACCGCTCAGCGTTGATTTCGTCTCAGGCAAAGCCGCGCATCGGCGCCAGTTTGGCGGCGGTCGTGGTCAGCTAGTCGCGAAGGCGTGTGGGCTAACTAAAGGTGTTACACCGAGCATTGTTGATGCGACTGCAGGATTAGGGCGTGATGCGTTTGTACTGGCTGGTTTAGGTGCCCAGGTGCTGTTAATTGAGCGGGTTGCGGCGATTGCTGCGCTGTTGGAAGATGGCCTGGCACGTGCGCTGGGCCATGCCGATACCGCTGAAATTGCCGCCCGTATGACGCTACGTCATGGTGATGCAGCCGACGCTCTAGCGACGCTTGTCGCTAGTGCCGGCTTCTCACCCCAGGTAATCCATCTGGATCCGATGTTTCCCCATCGTGAAAAGTCAGCGCTGGTGAAAAAGGAGATGCGTCTATTTCGTGAGTTGGCGGGTGACGATAACGATGCCCCACGGCTGCTTGAAGCAGCACTCGATGTTGCCACCCACCGGGTGGTGGTAAAGCGGCCCCGCAAAGCGCCCCCCATTGCTGGCCCTGCTCCACAGCATACGTTGGAGGGTAAAACCAGCCGCTATGATTTATATGTCCATCGCTCGCTAGCGCGTTAAAGACTATCCGCTTATCAGTCAGGAGTATGAATGCAGAACGTGTGGCGAGAAGGTAATCAATTCACGCTGCTGCCGGAGGCCTCGCGCTTTCTGCCAGCCATGTTTGAAGCGATCAATGCCGCCCAGCACTATGTGCTGGTTGAACTCTATTTGATGGAGTCAGGCGAGCTGGCCGATCAAGTCAGCGAGGTGTTGATTAACGCTGTTCAGCGAGGCGTCAGCGTCTGTTTACTGCTGGATGGCTACGGCTCGATGGGCCTATCCAACGATGATCGCCAACGCCTGCGGCAGGGCGGCGTTCAACTGCGCTTTTTTAACCCTATAGGGTTTCACTCTTTAGCGCTTAATCTTAGCCGTGACCATCGCAAAATAGTGGTTATTGATGGTGTGCTGGCGTTTACCGGTGGCTTTGGTGCGGTAGATGAGTTCCTCAATGCTTGGTACGAAATTGCGCTACGTATTGAAGGGCCAGTGGTCGCTGACTGGGAGCAGCTGTTTCGACGGCTGTGGAGCTCGCGGCTAACCCGTAATGAAAAGGGCGATAGTAGTCGTGGGGTGTTGCCTGAGCAGCGTGAGCCACAGGTGCATACTAATGGGGTTTCAGGCCGTGCGATGTCAGCGCGTGGCTATCGTTACCAAGCGATTCGCCATTCACTGCATGATCGCGTTAACAACGCGGGCGAAAGAGTGTGGCTGTGTACGCCCTATTTTGTACCTACCTTTGCCTTACGCCGCCGCTTGATTAGGGCGGCGCGCCGCGGCATTGATGTGCGGCTGCTGCTGCCAGGGGATAAGCATGATCATCCCGGCGTTCGATTTGCGGGTCAGCGTTTTTACCAGGCATTATTAAAAGCAGGGGTGCGTATTTATGAGTTTCAGCCGACCTTTATTCACGCCAAGTTTGTGCTAATTGATGATTGGATAAGTATTGGGTCATGTAACTTCGACCACTGGAATTTGCACTGGAACCTGGAGGCCAATCAAGAGGTGATTGATCCTCGACTGGCAGCCGAAGTACGCCAGTTATTTGAGCGTAATTTTGCGGCCAGCCAGGAAGTAGACGCCGTCGCTTGGGCCGCGCGCCCCTGGGGGCAGCGCGCTCGCGAGTGGATCTATGGGGTGTTGGATGCCATGATAACGCGACTTAAATAAGCGTTAGCGTTTTTTGCCTTTAGAGGGTGTCTTCTTGCGTGGTTTGGGCTTGGCCGTTTCCGGCGGCACGCGGTAGTGCAGATAAAGATCAAGCACCAGTTCCGGTAACTGGGCCACCAGTGACTCCTGGCGCGCCTGATCCTTTGCCAGCTCGGCCATATCGGGCTCTTCTTCGAATAGCCCAGAGAGCAGCATAAACGGCAGCAGCAGCGTTGCAGCGGCTTCTTCATCATCCTGGAACCAAGCACTTTCATCGCTGAAGACACCTTCCATAAAGCCTGCACACCAGTCTCCAATAGGTGTATCTTCAGCGGGCTCTCCTCCCAGCGTTAACTCGAAAGGCAGCTCCGGTAATCCGCCTTGCTCAAGTAACGCCACGGCATTGTCACGCAGCAAGGTCAGCAGGGTGATAATCTCATCGCGCTCGGCATTATCTGCGTAGCGCGGTTCGCCCTGGAACAGTTCTGCTAACCATTGGGTGGGCGGTACTTCGCTGGGCGCGACGGCCAGAGCGACGAGAAAACCATGGGCAGAAATGAGATCTAGCGCATCCTCGTCCACTTGTTCCGAGGCAAGGAAGTCATCCAGTCTATCCAGTTGCTCGTCGTCGAGCAGTGGCTGTGGTGGCGTGTTGGTTTCAGGCGTGTCACTGCGCTCTGCCATGAGTAAAGCCTCGTCAATGCGAATCGGTAATCAACGGTTAGCATGTATCGAAATCAACATGCGCCTAAATTAATATCTATCTATGACGGCTAGTTTATCACTAATGAAGACGACACCACTGCCCCCTTGGCCTGCTGTTAAACTGGCAGCCATGTCCGATGCTGAGTTGCACCGGGCAGCGCTGGTGCGCGTAGAGCAGGCTTGGCAGCGTTGCTTTGAGGTGTATCCCTCGTTGCCACGTCCAAAGGTTTGGTTTGACTTGCGGGGAGCCTCCGCTGGCCAAGCACATCTTGGCCGTGGAGGCTTACGGCTGAATCCTGTGCTGCTGGACGAGAACCGTATGGCGTTTTTTGACGAGGTTATCCCTCATGAAATGGCTCACTGGCTGGTGTTTCATTTAGAGAATGGCCCGCGCCTGAGGCCCCATGGACGTGAATGGAAAACGGTGATGCGTGATTTGTTCGGTCTAGCGCCCAGCGTAACCCATCGCTTTGATATTCAGCGCTCACAGGCAGCGCCATATCGCTATCAATGTGATTGCCGAATTCATCGATTTACCACACGTCGTCATGCTTTAGCGGTAAACGGACATCGTTATCGTTGCCGGAGCTGCGCTAAGACCTTGGTATACACTCCCGAAGATTAATGCTGACATGGTTATAAATATTTGTTTTTTAAACAAAAAATGCTAATACCAATGTCTAAAGGGAAGCCTTTGCGAGGAGGTTTATGCTAGGGCTACATTAATAGCTGTCGATACGCCCAATAACGGTTGCTAAGGCCACTGAATATCATAAACAATCGTACCGACGCCCATTTTCTAGAGAGTGCATTTTCACGGACAGAGGCAATTTCATGAGCAATCAACAGAACGTCTATCCGGTGCGCGACGACTTCGCCGCCAATGCGTGGGCCGATAAAGCCAAATATTCGGCCGTGTATCAGCAGTCGATGGACGATCCGGAAGGCTTCTGGGCCGAGCAGGCCAAGCGCCTTGACTGGATTAAAGCGCCTACCAAAATCAAAAATACCTCCTTTGCACGTGACAACGTCGATATTCGTTGGTTTGAAGATGGTCTGCTTAACGTCAGCGCTAACTGCCTGGATCGCCATCTAGATAAGCGCGGTGATCAAACGGCGATTATTTGGGAGGGTGACAACCCCAACGAATCCAAGCACATTACCTATCGTGAGCTCTATGCGCGTACGAACCAGCTTGCTAACGCGCTAAAAGAGTTAGGCATTGGTAAGGGTGACACTGTTACGCTTTACATGCCGATGATTCCTGAGGCGGCCATGGCGATGCTTGCCTGTGCGCGTATCGGCGCGGTGCATTCGGTTGTGTTTGGCGGCTTCTCTCCAGATGCGGTCGCCCAACGGGTGATTGGCTCGGACTCCAGGCTGGTCATCACTGCCGATGAATCAGTGCGCGGTGGTAAGCATGTACCGCTGAAAGAGAACGTGGATGCCGCGCTGACCCGTGAAGGCACCGATGTATGCAAAAACGTACTGGTTGTAAAGCGTACCGGTGGTGAGATTGAGTGGAACGAAGGTCGTGATATTTGGTTTGATGAACTCGTCGATCAGCAGTCCAGTGAGTGCGAAGCCGAAGCGATGGGCGCTGAAGATCCACTGTTTATTCTGTATACCTCTGGCTCTACTGGCGCACCGAAAGGTTTGAAGCATACAACGGGTGGCTACCTGACCTATGCTGCGATGACTCACCAGTATGTGTTTGATTATCAGGAAGGCGAAATCTACTGGTGTACTGCTGACGTTGGTTGGGTAACCGGCCATAGCTACATCGTTTATGGCCCGCTGGCGAACGGCGCTACCACGTTAATGTTTGAAGGCGTACCGAGTTATCCCACTCATGGACGCATGGGCGAGATCGTTGATAAGCACAACGTTAATATTCTTTACACTGCCCCTACTGCTGTTCGCGCACTGATGGCCCATGGCGATAATGTGATGGATTCCAGTAAACGCGATAGCCTGCGTTTGTTAGGTTCCGTGGGCGAGCCGATCAACCCGGAAGCGTGGGAGTGGTTCTATCGCGTTATCGGCAATGAAAAATGCCCGATTGTAGATACTTGGTGGCAGACAGAAACCGGTGGCATCATGATTGCCCCGCTACCAGGAGCAACGCCGCTTAAACCTGGTTCCGCGACGATGCCTTTTTTTGGTGTTAAGCCAGCGCTAGTCGACAATGAAGGTAAGATTCTTGAAGGCGCGACCGAAGGTAATTTGGTCATTCTCGACTCCTGGCCAGGGCAGGCGCGTTCTATTTGGGGGGACCATGAGCGCTATATCCAGACCTATTTTTCAACCTACGATGGCATGTACTTCACGGGTGATGGCTGCCGCCGCGATGAGGATGGCTACTTCTGGATTACCGGGCGCGTAGATGACGTCCTTAACGTTTCAGGCCACCGTATGGGTACCGCCGAGATTGAATCGTCACTTGTCGCGCACAGCGCCGTCGCTGAAGCAGCTGTGGTAGGCTTCCCTCACGATATTAAGGGACAAGGCATCTATATTTATGTCACCCTGAATGACGGTATTGAGGCGACAGACGAACTCAAGAAAGAGCTGACGTTGTGGGTACGTAAAGATATTGGACCCATTGCTTCACCTGATGTTATTCAGTGGGCACCAGGTTTGCCGAAAACTCGCTCGGGTAAAATCATGCGACGCATTTTACGCAAGATTGCTGCTAATGAGTGTGATGGCTTGGGCGATACCAGCACATTAGCCGACCCATCAGTGGTAGATGAGCTGATTGAGCATCGTGCGAATCAGTAATGGCGACACCGTTATAGGCTTCTTAGCCTAAGGTGAACAGTGCCGGCCCATGTAGGTCGGCACTGTTGTTTTGTAGATATGAGCTTTTATGTAGATAAGTTTTCAGTAGCATAAGTTTTTAGTGGTATGAACGATCTATTATAAATTGTGCATGTGATGCTTGGGCATGTTGAAGCCCATGGGGTACCATGCTTCACAACCGTAAGAGCCTAGCGTCGCGGCGGCAGACCACCCCGCTGCTCGAGGAACCGGAGGAATATCCATGGCAGTAGCTCATAAGTTTATCGTCGCAGACGATCACCCGCTGTTTCGTGCAGCGCTGACACAAGCGTTACGCCAATTAGCCCCCCAGGCGGAAATTGTCGAAGCGGATACCATGGAAGCCACCACGGATGTGGTGAATCGCCACCCAGATGCTGATTTGATTCTTCTCGACCTGCACATGCCAGGAGCCCATGGCTTTTCTGGCCTAATTCAACTGCGGGGTCAGATGCCTGATATTCCGGTAGCGGTGGTGTCAGGCAGTGATGAGCCGTATGTGGTTCGTCGTGCTATTGACTACGGCGCATCGGGTTTTATCCCTAAATCATCGTCACTACAACTAATTGCTGAGGCCGTAGGTGAAATCCTGCAGGGTGAAGTATGGTTGCCAGAGGCGCTGGCTAATGTGCTGGAAGAGACTAGCGAAGAGGAATCGCGCTTTGCTGAGGCGATTGCATCGCTAACCCCCCAGCAGTTCCGTGTTCTGAACATGCTGACAGAAGGTCTGCTGAACAAACAGATCGCCTATGAACTTAGTGTCTCTGAAGCCACTATCAAGGCCCACGTGACAGCGATTCTACGCAAGCTAGGCGTGCACTCCCGTACCCAAGCGGTTATTGCTGCGCAGAAGCTGGAAGTTGAACCGCCCAAAGTCGTTTCTTAAAACTGCATAAGCCGATGGGTAAATCCCGCAGGCGCGGCGCTTAACGCGCCGCGCGATTGGCTTGTAAAGTGCGGGTAAGCAAGGCACGCAGTGCCGCGGGTTTAACGGGCTTCAACAGCAGTTGATAGCCCGCCCGTTTAATCTCTTCAGCAACGGCTTCGGTTCGATCAGCGGTAATCACAATCCCTGGTACTGCCCCCTGAAAACGCTCGCTCAACGCTTCCAGTGCCATTAATCCTGTGACTTCGTTATCAAGGTGGTAGTCCGCCAGGATAGCATCGGGGTCGCCATCCATATTGCGTAGAATCGACTTGGCCCCACCAATACTGGTGGCAGTGAACACTTCGCAGCCCCAGCCGCTTAGCATGGCGGTCATGCCTTCTAGGATCAGCGTTTCGTTATCAATACACACAATTCGCGTGCCGCTAAGTTTATGGCTGCCGCGCCGTGCCTGGGGTTCGAGATCACTATCGCTGGCCTCGCGAGCGGCCACTATCGGCACGCTGACCGAGAAAACCGCTCCGCGGCCTACCGTTGAGCGGACTTTAATCGGATGATCGAGAACCCGGCTCATCCGATCAGCAATCGATAGCCCCAGCCCAAGGCCTTTTTCACTCTCTTTATGGCGTGACACCTGATCCAAACGGCGGAATTCCTGGAAAATCTCGGTGAGTTTGGATTCGGGAATGCCAGGGCCGCTGTCCCATACTTCAATGGAAAGCCAGTTGCCTTGGCGCCGACAACCCAAAAGAACGCGGCCCTCTTGGGTGTAGCGAATGGCATTGGATAAGAAGTTCTGCACGATACGGCGCAGCATCTGTGGGTCTGAGTCGACCCACCGCTGAGTTGGCACTACTTCTAAATCGAGTCCGCGGTCATCCGCCATTACCTCGAATTCAGCACGCAGAGGGCGGAATATGTCCGATAGAGCGAAGTGGCTACGGCGGGGGGTGAGTGCGCCAGCATCTAGTTTGGAAATATCCAGCAGGGTGCTAAGCAACTCCTCTGCAGCCTGCAGCGAGTTATCAATGTGACCGACAATGCGCTGGGTGTCGGTAGTTGTCACGTTTTGCATTAATGCTGAGGTGAAAAGCCGTGCCGCGTTGAGCGGTTGCAATAAATCATGGCTGGCAGCGGCCAAAAAGCGTGTCTTAGAGGCGTTAGCATCTTCGGCCAACTGCTTAGCCTGGCGAAGCGCAAGCTCCGCTTCCGCTCGTACACGGTTCTCTTGACGCAGTGCCGCGTTCGCTTCAGAGAGCGCCTGGGTACGTTCGCGTACGCGCTCTTCAAGGGTTTCATTAGTCTCTTTAAGGGCAATTTCCGCCTGGCGGCGCTCGGTAATATCCTGATAAAGGGCAAAAAAGCCCAGAATCGATTGGCTGTCGCCAAAGTGGGGTGTGTAGGTGACCAACATATAGCGCATTGCATCACTGACCCGCAGGGAGACTTCAAAGCTGACCCGCTCACCGTTTAGCGCGCGCGCCACCCAGGGCGCACGTTCTTCCGCCTGTTTGATCTGCAGTACGTCTTGAAAGCGACGACCAATGACAGCATTACGATCGATATTGAATGCCTGTTCATAGGCGCGGTTGGTAAATAGATAGCGGCACTCTTTATCAAAGTAGGCAATCAGCGCAGGCACGTTGTCGGTATAGATGCGGATATTGTTTTCCGAACGAATCAGTGCCTCTTCAATGCGCTTTTGCTGGGTAATATCCTGATAGGTGTACACAAAGCCGCCGCCGGGCATGGGGTTGCCCTGAACTTCCAGCACGCTGCCGTCCTGGCGATAGCGCACGTAGCGGTGGGGTTGGCCTTCGCGAATATTGTCGAGCAGTAGCTGTACGTGCTCTTCTGGGTCACCTGGACCGTATTCGCCGTTATGGGCGTTGTAACGGAAAATGCGGTCAATGGGGGCGCCTACACGAATCAAATGGTCAGGGAAGCGGAATAGCTCCAGGTAACGCTGGTTCCACACCACTAGCCGCAGGTTCTGGTCGACAACGCTGATGCCTTGATTAATGTTTTCGATAGTGGCTTGGAGCAGCGCCCGGTTGAACTCCAGTACCTGAGAGGCTTCATCGACGATTGAAATAACATCGGAGATGCCAATGCCGCGCCCCTGAAGTGCCGAGTTCACCACGATCCGCGCTGATGAAGCACCCAGTACCGAGGCCAGAAAGCGTTCGGTAAACTGGATAATATCAATTGAGGCACGAGTGCCATCGTCGAGTGGTTTACCTGCACGCCGGGCGTAATCTTCAAAGGCACGATCCACTTGGCCCGCACCAAGAAAGCGCTCACACAGCACTTTTAAATCGCCGACGGTAGTTGCCCCCGTCCAGGGGCGGTTAACCGAGGTTTGGCGTGTTTCTACGCTATCGACGAACAGTGAGGCTTGAATACGCTCAACCACCCGCTGGGAGGTGACCTGCGAAACAAAAATGTAGCAGAACAGGTTAACCCCAAGGGAAAGCATCACACCGTGGGTAAAGCTATCGCCCAGGTTAAGACCAAAGAGTGACGTTGGCGATAGCCAGTTAAGACCTAGCGGCCCTCCTTCAAGCCACAGCGTCGGTAGCACACCGGCATTAATCATGGCAGGCATGAGTAGGCTGTACGCCCAGATGGCGAAGCCAGCATTCATGCCCACCACTACACCGAGCCGATTGCCGCGCTTCCAGTAAAGACCGCCAATGACGGCAGGCGCAAACTGCGCGGCAGCGGCAAATGACAGCATGCCGATAGACGCCAGTGAGGTGAATTCAGCAATTAGTTGGTAGAAGCCATAGGCCATGGCCAAAACGGCGACAATTGTTAAACGACGTGCGCGCAGTACTAAGCGGCCGTAATCCCGAGCTTTGGTATCAAACCAGCGCAGCCGGAAGAGTGCCGGGATGACGATTTCATTGGAGATCATGATCGAGACGGCCACCGCCGCCACAATCACCATGCCGGTGGCCGCCGAGAAGCCGCCAATAAAGGTAAGTAGCGTTAGCCACTGATGGCCTGAGGCCATCGATAGCGCCAATACGTAGGTGTCGGGCTCTACACCGCTTTCGGAAAATAGCAGCAGACCCGCAGCTGCCAACGGTACGACAAAAAAGGCAATCGCCAGCAGATAGAGTGGGAATAACCAGCGGGCTTTGGTGGCATCGTCAGGGTGAATATTTTCGACGACGGCGACATGGAACTGACGCGGCAAACAGAGTATCGCCAGCATCGCCAGCAGGGTTTGTGCCCAGAAGCTTTGGCCAAAATCCTGATTGGCAAGCTGGCGCTGAAGTTCAAGCTGGCTTTCAGCGTGGCCCATTAACTCGCCTAAGCCACCAAACATGCCCCAGGTGACAAAAGCGCCGAGTACCAAAAAAGCCAACAGCTTAACCAACGATTCAAAGGCTACCGCATGAATCAATCCTTCGTGGTGCTCGGTGGCATCGGTGTGTCGGGTGCCAAACAAAATGGCGAAGATTGCCATGACGATGGCGACAAAGAACGCGGTATCGCCAAACAGCGGCGTATGGGTCACATCAGCGGCGTCGGTGAGCACGCTAAACGAGGTGGAAACCGCTTTTAACTGAAGTGCGATATAGGGCAGGGTGCCGACGAGGGCCACTAGGCTTGCAAAGGCGGCCAGCGACTGAGTTTTGCCGTAGCGGGAGGCGATAAAGTCGGCAATAGAGGTAACGTTTTGGTGTTTGGCGACGCGAATCATTTTGGCCAGGACAGGCCAGAAGAGTAAAAAGGTCAGGATAGGGCCAACAAAGATACTGGCAAAAGACCAGCCTGCGGTTGCCGCTTGGCCTACCGCACCGTAAAACGTCCATGAGGTGCAGTAAATGGCCAGCGCCAAACTATAGATAATCGGCCGCCGCCGAGAGGCACCATGGGTACGCGCACGGCGGTCTCCGTACCAAGCGATGCCAAATAAAACGGCAATATAGAGTAGCGATACCGCTACCAGTAGCCCGCCGTGAAACATGCCTCTCTCCCCGCCAGAGTGTGCGACCCGCTTATAACATTCGCTGTTTAAAAAGGCTTCATTCTAGGCGATATACATGGCTGTGTACGACCACTTGATACGCTTATATTGTTATGGACATACACTGTTTAGCAGCGGTGAGGTTTCACGCAATGTACGTATCTCTTCCAGAATCGGTTCGCGGGACTCTTTATTCAGAGGCACCAGTTCGCGACTATCACAGTTCAGTAAATAGGGTTGGGTAATGATGATGTCGGTGTAGTGGCGTTCAAACTGATAAAGAATAAACTCTGCCAGAAGAGCGTCATCCTGCTCAATTAACCGAATGTTTTCACTATCGACCACGCTAAACTTAGTCGTCATGGGAATGGCAAAGGTCCACGGGCGCCATACTGCTGTTTCCGTATCACTGGAAATTACTGTGGTGGTTTCGGGGAGCTGCGCCTGCTTATGCTCAAACCAGGTGTACTCCACATGAACTTGATAGCCCAACATACCTAAGCCACCAAACACTGGTACGATCCATGAAGGAAGTCGTTTACCGCTTAGGGTGCGCAGTATCAGGCCAATCCCTGCGGCCGCAAGGCCTGCAAAAATGGCGGCAATCAAATGCCAGATCATAAAATATCCTTACTAGAAGCCATCTCTAAAAACCTTTTCTAAAAGCTTTTTTAAAAGCATCGGGCCTCCCTAAGGAAGCCCGATGGTGAGGTCAGTTCCAAAGCGTGGTCACTGCAGAGTGCTAACACGCCAGGAATTGATTATGACTTAATGGTTGATCGCCATACCAGCACCTTTGGGATAGCGGACGCTTTCCACCAGATCCTGGATCTCTTGCGGTGGCGCTTTCGTTACGCTGGAGACCGCGAAGGCGACGGCGAAGTTGATCATCGCGCCTACGGCACCAAAGGAGAGCGGGGAGATGCCCAGGATCCAATTGTCAGGCGTGTTCGCCAGCATGTTGGTGCCCGGCACGAAGAACCAGCCCAGGTAGGTGAAGATGTACAGCAAGGTACAAATCAAGCCTGCCAACATACCGGCAATCGCACCCGCGCTGTTCATCCGCTTGGAGAAAATACCCATCATCAGTGCAGGGAAGAGCGATGCACCGGCGATACCAAAGGCCAACGCCACCGTTTGTGCCGCAAACCCTGGCGGATTAAGACCCAGGTAAGTGGCCAGCAGTATAGCGCCACCCATGGAGATCCGAGCTGCCAGCATCTCGCCTTTCTCGGAAATCTTCGGATTGATCATCGTTTTGATCAAGTCATGACTGATGGCCGAAGAGATTGCCAGTAGCAACCCTGCTGCAGTAGATAGCGCCGCGGCGATACCGCCTGCTGCAATCAAACCGATGACCCAGCCGGGGAGGTTGGCAATTTCAGGGTTAGCGAGTACTAGAATATCGTTGTTTACCGTCAGCTCGTTGCCTTCCCAACCACGCTCAGAGTAATCGACAGCGTCGTTATACATCTGAATACGGCCATCGTTGTTCAGGTCGTTGAAGGTAATTAAGCCTGTGTCTTCCCAGGTGCGGAACCACTCAGGGCGCTCTTCGTAAAGAATTGGGTTTTGCGCTGCCTCTTCATAGTTCTCTACCTGCCCCGCCATTTCTGGATACACGGTCGTTGCCAAGTTCAGGCGTGCCATGGAGCCTACTGCAGGCGCAGTGAGGTACAGTAGTGCGATGAACACCAACGCCCAGCCAGCAGACCAGCGGGCATCAGCGACCTTAGGTACGGTGAAAAAGCGAATGATAACGTGGGGCAAGCCAGCAGTACCGACCATCAGCGACAGGGTGAACAGCACCATGTTCAGCTTGTTGTCCACATCAGCGGTATAGTCCTGGAAACCAAGCGCGTTAACCACCTCATCCAGTTTTTCAAGCAGCGGTATACCTGATTCAGTATGTGTGCTGAACATGCCGAACATGGGGATGGGGTTGCCCGTCAACTGGAAAGCAATAAATACCGCAGGAATGGTGTAAGCCACGATCAGTACGATGTACTGCGCCACCTGCGTGTAGGTAATGCCTTTCATACCGCCGAAAACCGCGTACAGGAAGACGATCAATGCCGCCAGCCAGATACCCCAGGTGTTGCTGACTTCCAAAAAGCGTGAGAAGGCAACGCCCGCACCGGTCATCTGACCGATAACGTAAGTAACAGAGGCCGTGATCAAGCACACGATCGCGACAAAGCGAGCAGTGTTGCTGTAGAAGCGGTCACCGATAAAGTCTGGCACGGTGAACTTGCCGAACTTACGTAGGTAAGGTGCCAACAGCATCGCGAGGATAACGAAGCCGCCGGTCCAGCCCATGAGGAAGGTAGAGTTGGCATATCCTCCTGACGCTAGCAACCCCGCCATCGAGATAAACGATGCTGCTGACATCCAATCCGCCGCAGTAGCCATACCGTTGGTGATCGGGTGAACACCGCCGCCTGCGACGTAGAAGTCTTTTGTCGAGCCGGCGCGCGCCCAGATCGCTATGCCTATATATAAGGCAAAGGAGGCGCCGACGAACAGTAAGTTAATTGCAAACTGGCTCATGCTGGCTTACTCCCCAAGGCCAAATTTTTCATCGAGCTTGTTCATCTTCCATGCGTAGAAGAAGATCAAGGCGATGAAAGTCAAAATAGAACCCTGTTGTGCAAACCAGAAGCCCAGGTCAGTCCCGCCAATTGGAATGCCCGCTAACAGCGGACGGAAAAGGATAGCGCATCCATAAGAAACGAACGCCCAAACAGCTAGGCACCCGAAAATTAAACGGACGTTAGCTTTCCAGTATTCAGCAGCATTAAGGTTGTCGTCTGCCATTGTGTTTCTCTCCACTTGTGATTTTTAAGGTTTGGAAAGTTCACTAGGAATAGCGTGTGATCCATTAGGGCAATCGCACGTCAGAAACCACTCGAACCGAGAGGTGATGAATCAACTTTGTGTCGGTATGTCACCTTATTATTTGAGACAAAATGTCGAGTTAGTTAGTGACTTGCGATTACCCCGCATGACTCATTGTTTATACTGGGCAATAAACACCAAAAAATAAATCCCAGACTTTGGTATCAATAAACCCATTGTGAGTAAAGGTAGAGTTGCATGTGGTTGAAAATAAGAGATTTTGGGTGCTTTTTAAGCGACATTAGGCGTTATTGGTGTAGGTATAGGACGATAGTCTAGTGGGTAAATAAAGTGCATTGTTTGCTACTTTAAATAGAGTGTTTATTTTTTAAGTTAATCTGGATTAGCTAGACTCAATACTTTAGTAGCGTATCAAACGTCGCTTCGACGTTAGCGTGATAGCTAAAGGTATAACAAGGTTCTACTTGCCACTTGGGAAGTGAATCCTTTATACCCGTACCATCACCTTCACATAATAAGTGATAACAGTTTTTGAAGCGTTGGGGTAGGGCGAATGATACAGGTCACCGTGTTTATTTATTTTCTCTAATCTTTTCTAGCTCGCCTTTAGTTGAATGAGGTTATGTACCATGGTCGATGTGGATCTGTCCCAGCTGCCGTTTACGCTTCTTGACGATGAAGGGCGCGACCATATACGTCGTGGCATTGACCTTGCTTACTTTGATCGTGACGAAATTATTCTCGAGACCGGACAAGCGGGCGAGTTTGTTTTTCTGATTCATAAAGGCGAAGTAGCTGAAATAGACCCCACGCTGCCCTCTTCCAGTGCGCGCATCGGGCACTATACGGCAGGGGATGTGTTTGGGGCGATCAGTATTCTTAATGGTAAAAGCCGCTATCGCTTTAAAGCAGAGCAGGAGTGCCTTTGTTACCTAATGCCTAAAGCACTGTTTCAGCAGCTTTGCCGCCACTACCCTGATTTCAGCAATTTTTTTCGCCAATCACTGACCCACAAAGCACGCCTGCTGACGGAAAAGCGTGCTGAGGGCGGCATCACCATGGCGGGCTTTATGCTGGCCAAGGTGAGCGAGTGCATGCGCGAACCATTACTGATGGCGGCTTCGACCAATATTTCCAGTGCTGTGAAGCAGCTTAACGAGAGTCACGCCGATAGCCTGCTGGTAGAGACCCAGGGCCAGCTTGGCATGGTCACTAAAACCGATCTTCTCAATGGGCTGGTGTTGGGCGGCTATGTGGTTTCCTCACCGGTGGATAAGGTTGCCCACTTTAATCTGGTGGCGGTCGAGCCAGATCAGTACCTGTTTGAAGTATTGGTACGCATGACGCGCCATAAAGTGACGCGGGTCGTCGTGTTAGAGAAAGATGTTCTTAAGGGTGTTGTAGAGCTTACCGATGTACTCAGCTACTTCTCCAGCCGTAGCTATGTGGTGAGCTTACAGGTTGAGCAGGCGAAGAGTTTGGAGGCGCTCTCGGCGGCCAGTCAGCGCACCCCGGAACTGGTGAAGGCGCTAATGGCCCAGGGTGTTAAGCTGCGCTTTGCCATGGATCTGCTCGCAGCGCTCAATGGCCGTATCATGAGTAAAGCGTGGGAATTTACCATTGAGGAGGGTTATCGCGAGCAGAGCTGCATGATGGTGATGGGCAGCGAAGGGCGCGGTGAACAGATCCTAAAAACGGATCAGGACAACGGCTTGATACTGGCCGATGGAACCCAGTGGCCTGAGCTTGCCAATCAGATGCAGACGCTTACCGAAACGCTGATTCAACTGGGCTACCCGCCATGTCCTGGCAACATCATGGTATCGAACCCCGAGTGGGTGGCCACGGTGTCCCAGTGGAAAGCCAATATTGCCAAATGGGCGCATGAGCGTGACGGTGACAGCTTAATGAAGTTAGCGATTATGCTTGATGCACACGCCGTGGCGGGCAACCCCAGTTTACTTGAAAGCGTGCGTAACGAGCTTTTTGAACGCTGCTCAGGTGATGAGCTGCTGCTTTCGTATTTCGCTCGCACAGCACTGCGCTTTTCAACACCGCTGACGCTATTTGGGTCGTTGAAGAAGCCTCAGCACGGTATTGATATTAAAAAAGGCGGTATTTTCCCCATTGTTCATGGCGTGCGCACCATGGCACTTGAGCGGCGCATTAAGGCCACTTCAACGCTTGACCGGTTAGACGCACTGGCCGCCGATGGGCGCTTGGAGCGACGATTTGCCGATGATCTGGGAGAAGCATTAGCCCTGTTTTCCGAGCTGCGGCTCAAGCAACAGCTAAGCGCGTTGGCGTTACCTGCTGGTGCTCAAGTCGATGCTCAAGAGCCCAGCTTGCAAAAGAGCAACCGTGCTAACCGCGTTGTAGTGCAAACACTCTCTTCGCTTGAGCGTGACCTTTTGCGTGAAGCGCTACATATAGTAAAAGACTTTAAACAACGGCTTTCTCACCGTTACCACTTGGAGTATTCGTGAGCGGAATGCGGCTGTTAGATCGACACGTGACGCTCTTTAGCGGTTCACTGCGCACGTTGCTACGCCGCGAAAGCGACCGTCGGCGCTGCGCTGACTCGCCCTATGCTTGGCTATTTCAGCCATACATGGGAGATGAGCTTGTGGCCATTGCCTGTTATGTAACGCCCACCTCGTCGTCTCCGCTGATTAGCTTGGCTGCAGTGGTATTGAGCCAACAGCAGGTACGTACCAGTCATGCTTTTGTGATGACACTGGGCACGCCGGAGCATATCGAAAGCGCAACGCTGCGCCGTCATCAATTGCTGTACCAGGCAGGCGATATAGTGCCGCCCAGCAGTGAGAGCTTGAGCGCCCTCGTCGAGTTTATTGGGAATCGTCCGATTATTGGCTGGCAGTTAGACAAGCGGATTAGCACCTTAAATGTAGTGTTAAGAGCAACACTAGACTTTGCATTGCCCAATGCTCAGGTCGATGTCGCTAAACTGCATCAGCGCCAGCTACGCCGTTTGCACCCACAGGTTGACCCCCCCAGCAGCTTTGCAAAGGCATTAGCGTGCTGGCAAGTACCTAGGGTTGGCGTGCAAAGTGCGTTGGGTGCAGCGTCGGCCAGCGCTCTGCTGTATATGCGCCTACAACGCATTATGGCGGAAACAGAATAGCGGGCAGAGTTTGGGTCAGGCGAAGAGTATTGCTAGAATGGCGCCCAATTATGCCTTTCCAGCGCTTTTTACCATTCCATCGGCAGTGCTTATATCATGCAATCTCTTGATCATTTCGACCCCGCTCATTTTGATGCTACTGGCTTGGATCCTGTTGAGGCAGCCCCCGTTGATGCTGCTCAATATCCATCAGAGCAGGCTGACGCCAAGCAGAAGCGTGAGTTTAATAAGCTACAGAAGCGCCTGCGTCGCGAAGTAGGCAACGCAATTATTGATTACCAGATGATTAATGAAGGTGATCGGGTGATGGTATGCCTTTCCGGTGGCAAGTTATAGGCCATATATTTTTTGTAAAGTTATTTCCTGCCTCTTCATCTCCCAAAAGCCCGTTTTTCGGCCTATCTGAAGAGTTTTAATTGACAAAGACTTGTCAGAGTAATAGATTTTTGTAATCTGTTTATAGGATTACATATTTTGTCAAGGATTAGACTTAAAAAATATCTTTATGGTGGCATCCAATTCGTATCAATTGTAGACGAGAACGATTGTCCTTTAGACGTCTATGCGGCAGCTTACATAAATAGCGTATTATCTCGAAAGGCGTTTAATACAACGGTGAGATACTCAAACGAACTATTGTTTGCGCTTTGTTATTTCACTAACCGCTCGATAGATCTGACCGCCCGAGTAGCAAACGGCAGGTTAATTTCATACCCAGAGTATTTAAGTTTTTTTGATTTTTGCCACCATCAAAAAAGCGCACCACTTGAGCCTCACGTAATACCTTTTCTTGGTGTCGAGGATAAGCATCTGCGAAATGCTATGACAGCGAACCTCCGGGCTTTCTCAAAGGTAGCTCCAGAAACTATTCAGGGTCGAGTACGTCGGCTTAGGCAATATCTAGAGTGGCTATTTGATGAATTTCACGGAGGAAAGGTAGTTACTGACGAAGTCGAGGATCGCTTTCATAAATTGATCTCAAAATTAAAGCTTGATGAGCAATCGTTTGGCCGAAATTCGGATTTCAATCCTGTCTCAACTACCGATTCGGTAATACCTGACAGCGTATTCGAAAGCCTACAAGAAATGATCCTTCCTGAGTCTAAGCACAATCCCTTTAAGTCTTCCAAAGTAAGAAACTATCTGATTGTTTCACTGCTTGAGCAGACGGGCATCCGGCGCGGGGCGCTCGCAAAAATTAAGATATCAGATTGCCGGTTTCATGGTAGCTATGACCGAATATCTATCTATCGTTCGCGTGGCGCGGATGTTAGCGATCCCCGACTAGAAAAGCCAAATCAAAAGACTCGTTCCCATGAAGCTATTGTTAACCGCAGCCTAATGGAGAAAATAAAAATCTATATAGACTGTATTAGGCCGCAGTTTGATCAGTCAAAAACGCATGATTTTATTTTTGTAAGCGAGAAAAATTCAAGAGGAACTTCCGGACAGCCGCTTTCACTAAAAACAATTAATAATATTTTTAATAAACTCTCAAATGCTCTCGATTTTAAAGTGTATCCCCATATGCTACGACACAAATGGAATGAGAAATTCTCTTTGGCAGGTCAAGAGCAAAAAATTGACGGAAGGCTTTTAGAAGATATGAGAAGAAAAGCTATGGGCTGGTCCCCTAGATCAACTATGGGGCAAGTTTACAATGACAAAGTCCTCCAACGTCATACAGATGAAATGATGAAAAGGCACCAAGAAATCTTGGATAATAACAAATGAAAAGCATTAGCGAATCAGGAGAAAATAAAAATAAAACATCCTTCTTTGTTGAAGATTATATTGCTTCTGATAGCAGTATTCCTGAGTATATTACTGCAAAATCAGGTTTAAAAGTAAGAGTTGCTGACTCCGAATGGAGGCTCTTGCATAATAAAGGAAAGGGTAATATTCTTAACCTTAGTTGGTTAAGAGGTAGTAATTTAAAAGATAGAGAGCTTCAACTGACATTGCTAGTTTTTATTTATTATGCGATTAATAAGGCTGCTTCAACTACTGCCACAGTCTCAATTGGCATCAGGCCTGTTATAAATTCTGGTTTTCCCTCGGTACTAGATCTAACAATAATGTGGAGTGGGTTAAGTATAAGCAAGAAAAAAGCTACTAATCAGTTTTTCGGCACATTATTAAAGCTTGGTTATCGTGAATTTAAAGAATATCATCAGTTTACTTCAGCTAACCTTGGGTCAGATAATGCTGATCCGTTAAGCCCTTTTACAGGAAGGCTCAATGATATTGAGTTTGATTCGGTAATTCAAAATTTGAATCAGGAAATTGCTAAAGTCGATTTTGATGAAAATAAAGATTACAATTTTTTCGCGAAACGTGGTAACTCATATTCTTTTGCATTTAGTACGCTCCGGTCTCTTATAGGTACGAGACTGGTAGTTGCTGTATTACGTCGACCATTACAAGTTGCAATGATAAAGTGGAGCGATATAATTCCAGTTGGAGGTACTTTTGATGACGATTTGATACCGGTGGAAAATGAGGTTTTTAATATTGGTACTGTCTCTCTTCAATTAAGACTTTATCGTATAAAGAATAACGTAAAGGATGCTAGGTATCGTTCTACTCCGGAGAAGTATCCTATGACTTTGAGTGAAAATTTATCTCTTCTGTTATATCGCTATAAGAAAATATTTATAACAGGTGTCCAGCTAACTCTACTAAATTCTGGGATTAATCTTACAAAAGATAAAGTTTTAACTTTGATAAAGAACATGCCTATCTTTATTTCATCAGAATTTTTTAGTGTAAAGATTAATTGTTTAAGTGAATTTGAGGGAATATTCACACATAATTCTTCTCTCTACCACTTAAATGAAGCACTGATAACTAATGCAGTTGCAGGTATGAAAGGGATATCGGATCGAACAAATAATTTATGTGTTACTTCAAACAGACTTCGTCATACTGCATTAACTCGTGGTGCAGAAGAAGGGCTCGATTCTGCACAACTAAGTAGATTAACAGGTGTTACAGAGCCTGCAGCCAGGCATTATATAGATATTGATTATCTATCAAGACGATTGATTGATGATAATTATATTGCTAATGATTTTTTGAGAAATGCTTTTACAGTCCCGGTTCGGAACTTAGATAAAGATAGTGGTGTTATTATAGGGCATGATTTTGAAGAAATTGGTGGTGTGAAAAATATAAGTTCTTGTAACCTGTGTCTGGCTAAAATGGGCAAGCCAATTGGTTGTTATGGATGCCCAAATTTCCTTCCTCTTCTGGATGCTGATCACCGTTTTATACTTGAGCAAGCTGAAGAAAAATTAAAAGCTAATATGGCGCAGTTTGATCTTATAATCGGGAATAGGTCATTAGAAAAACTCGAACGTCAAGTCAAAAAGATAAAAATAGTAATTTCCCTATGTGATGAAATTATTAATAAAAAAGAAGAACTAAATGCTTAATCTTTATTTGAGTAACTTACATTCCCTTATTTCTGAATATGAACTAAAGAAATTCCCTCAATTTGTAGGGACTTATGGTAGTGAAGCGACACTGGACGATCTGGTTTGGTATCATATTGATTCAAAAACCGGTAGAAAAATCCGTCTTTTGTGTACCATTTTTAATGGCCAAAAAATAAGAAACGACAGTAAATTATCATCAGAGCTTGCTCTCGCTAAGCCCTATGATCACCTATTAAAAATATTTATTATTGAATCACTTGCGATTGGTTCTTCTGCGGCTCATTTGCAATCCAAAATAATATCAGCTCGCACTATTCTTTCAGTGGTAAAAAATTCGTTAGATGACGTAACAATAGAAGGTTGGAACTCTAGTAAAGATAGTGGATTTTTTTGGCAGTTCTGTAAGAGACATAACTTATTAGGTGGGCACGAAAGCCCAATATATTGTAATGATGATCGTGACAGGACAGGCGATGAGATTAACGAGCGCCGTAGAAACCTCTTACCAAGTCAGCCAGTAATAGAGGCGCTCGGACAAATTTTTATTAATACATTTCGTGATGTTGATGACGAGGGGAAAGTAATTCCTGATGGATCAATAGATATATCTGATGCTTTAACATGTACGTTTGCAGCCTTATCATTAGCGTCACCAAATCGTACGGGCGCTGAAATACCTGTCATTCATAAGCAAAAATTAAAAAGTTATTCGGAAACTTATGAAAAGCCGGTATATTACTTAGAATGGAAAGGCAGTAAAGGGTATAAAAATTATAAGAATCATATCTTAGAGGCGTTATCCAGCAATGTTTCTCAAGCAATTAATTTCTTTTATTCTTATTGTGAGCCTTATAGAGTCATAGCTCGTTTTTACGAAAACCCTAATCAAAAATGTAAAGATCTTTTATGTAATTTCAGCGTAAATAAAGAGTTATTATCTAATGATGATCTCAATAACATTCCTAGCTTGTTCTTTTTAGCGTTCGTTCTTGGTTTTTATAATCATAATGCCACTGTATTAGTTATTAAAAATATAAATAGATCTAAATTAGTCCGTGAAAAAGGAGGTAAATTAAACAGTACACATTTTTCTGACAAGTTAATTCGAGAACTTAATGCTGAAGATTTTTTCTATACACCTGGTTTCCATAAAAGCAAAGTGTGGAGTATTTTATTTGGTGTGATTGTAAGTCCTGATACAGTAAAAGAGCTTGAAGACTTTATAACAGTAAAGGAGCTTCAGGATTATTGGATTGGCTATTATAAATCACAGCTTTCTACTTCCTTTCCTTATGCCTATAGTGCGGGCGAAAATTATGAATTTTATTCTGAGTTGCTGTTTTGTTTGCCAAGATGTGTTTTGAATAGATCTTCACTTGGTGGTGTTAAATATAGCAAGTCTTTTTTGGCTTTAGATTCACCTAGAAACATTTCATATCATGTTTCTAGTAGACTTAACAAAAGCAATGTTAAAAGATCAGCACGCTTTTCTATCTTTCAAGAAAATGGTTATGGTGAGGTAATGTACATTAGGCCACACCAGCTTAGACATTTTGCAAATACTTTAGCTGATCTTAGTAATATTCCTGTTGAAATTAATACGGCATGGTCTGGAAGAAAGGATGTTAGTCAAACATTTGAATATATTCATACTACTAAGCATGAGGAATCTGAGCGCTTAAGCTCTGTGCTCGATTTTTCAAATGACAAAGACTCAGATATTCGTATAATCACAAGTAAGGACTTGGATGAGATTACTAACCTGCCTGCTTCCGTGACATCAACTGGCGTATGTATTCAAGAGCTAAATGTTTCCCCTTGTGAATATTTAAACGATTTTGTTAGTCAGTGCTTTATGTGTTCTTCCTCTTGTCATATTGCAGGAGATCAAAAAGCGATTGATCTTTTTGAAAAAGACTTTGTTTACCAAAAGGCTCGCTTGGATCAGGTGAGAAATGATTCTAGAGTCAAAGTTTCAAAAGCAATGCAAGACTGGCTTGTGTTACACCACCGTAATACAGAAGTACTTCAATCACTGATCCTGCTTATGAAAGAGTACCCTGTTGGTTCTATCATTCGTTTTTCCCAAAGTATTAGTGAGTTCAAAGTGACGGATCTGAGTACCAAAAAAGTAGAGACAATAAGGTTTTCTTTGCCTGGTTCAAATAGTGAAATGGAAAGCCTCCAGTCCATTGAAACCAGTCACGTCGACCTTGGTATTGAGAATAGTGATTTGAATAATTTGCTATCCAACTTTGGTTTGTCAGAGGAATAAATTCAATGGCCTTGCCAAAAATAAGCTCTCAGGAACAACGCAAAATTGAAGTTCTCATTCATAAGTGGAAAGGGAAGCTTACCTGGGCGACATTGGTTGAGCGAGCCGAGCTGGAACTGGGGATAAGGGTTACTCGCCAGACACTCTGCACCTATACGGGTATCTTACACGCTTATAAAGATAAGAAAAATCAGCTACGCGGTGTTCCCTCGTCAATGCCCGAAGAAGTCACTGTGGAGAGTGCAAGCCTTGCTCGGCAAATTGAAAACCTAAAAGCAGAGATAGTCATTTTTGAACGCAAAAACAATGAGCAACTGAGGTTGATCGAACGCATTTTATCTAACGCTAGAGAAATACCAAACTTGGATTTACGTACCCTAATCAAGAAACGCCCTGAAGAGATGAACAATGGCTAGTGGTCAGCAATTAGCAAAACACAATCTTGAGCAGTTTCGAACTTGGCGAGCCACTCAGACTGACGAAGATTTTCTACAAATTATCCACCTCGGTCGGTTGAAGCGCGTGGAAATTGCTAAGGCAATTGGTTGTGGTAAAAGTGCGCTAACTCAGAATCCTGGTTTGCGTGCTGAAATCGATGCTCTTGAATCGGAATTACGGAATCGGAGTATCCTTCCACCAGTAGTAGAGGCCGCCCATACACCAACCGATCAGTCTCGGGAATACAATATTTCGGCAACACGTCTAACGCGCAATGATCATCGTTCCGCCCGACTTGAGCAGGAGAATATAGAACTCAAAGCCCGAATTAGAGAGCTAGAGCGCCGCCTAGCCCGCTTTGGCGAGCTATCCGAGACGTTAGCCGAAATGGGGGTGATGCCGCGCTGATGAATACGCTCTGCCCATTTGATACTGATTTCTTGCGAGTTACTAGCATTCCATATGCAACGGATAGATATGTCATTTTCAGCGGTGTCCCAGTTCGCAACTCCTCTCCGTTAGTCAGTAGCGTAAAATACGTCATTACGATCAAATCCGATTTGTCAGCTCTCCCTGTCGCACCGTCAATAGGTCAGCATTGGAAGGTTACTGGGTCGTACGTGATCGACACTCTGCAGAATGGTGCTTATTCGTTCAGACGCCACACCTATGATGCGCCAAAACAGCTTGCTTGTACCTTGCCGCAAGACGGCGAGCAGTTGATTCAATTTATCGCTAAAGAAGAAGACTTTAAGGGCATCGGAGAGCAGAAAGCCCGCTTGCTCTGGCATGCATTGGGCGAACACTTTCATATGACCGTGAGCAAGGATACACCAGAGTCTCGAAATAAATTACTGAAGCTACTGAGCCCTGATTCTGTCAATGCACTGTTTGAAGGATATGCCAAGTATGCAAACCTCTCTGCCTGTAATTGGATGTCCGAGCACGCCATACCGGCGCCAGTTCAGCAACGGCTTTTAAAATTTCATCACGAGCGTTCCATTGAAATAATCCAAGAGAATCCCTATGTGCTTATGGGTTTCGGCATGTCCTTCCAGGAAGTGGACTCTCTCAACTTCACTATCACAGATGAAGACCCTAGACGTCTGATTGCTGCTGTTGAGATGGCGATAAGGAAGGACGTCGAAAAAGGCCATACCTACACGACTCAAAGCCGAATTCGCCCGTATGTCAGTAAGGCGCTTGGCACTTCAAAGCTTGCGTCTCGGGCTTTTGAAGTCGGTCATCAAAAGGCCCAGTTCGTGCTGAACCAGGAAGCTGATACCTACCATCCAACGGCGCAGTTCTTGATGGAGTCAGTTGTAGCAAAGCGACTAAGAAAGTTAGCTGCTCAAATCGATTTATATGACCAGGATGCCGACCAAGCCTGCAGAACCTCATTAGCCGAGATGCCTTATGAATTGACGCAGCGTCAAGTTCAGGCCATTGCGATCTCTCTGGATAATGCTGTTAGTTGCATCACAGGCGGTGCAGGAACGGGGAAGACCACTGTGCTCCGCACAACGCTTAGTGCCTTCAAAGCTCTCGGCTACGAGATACACGCCGTTGCCCTATCAGGCCGGGCAGCGATGCGCCTGCAGGAGTCGATTGGTTTCCAAACAAGGACTATTGCCGGGCTGCTACGGCAAGCACCTGTTGAGCCCACTAGTGCTCAACCTCTGCACCTGCTCGTAATAGATGAAGCCAGCATGGTCGATTTACCCACCATGTATCGTCTAGTCACTCACCTCAGCCCTGATATTCGGATCATTTTCACGGGTGATCCTGATCAGTTACCACCAATTGGTTGCGGTAAAGTTCTTTCAGATATTGTTGCATCGGGCCTGATTGCTAACACAACGTTAGATATTGTGAAACGCCAAGTGGAGTCGACGGGCATCCCTGAATATTCGCAAATGATTAACGAGGGTATCGTTCCTAAGCAGCTGTCTATGGGTGCAGTCTTTTTTCACGAGACACCCCAAAACAACATTGCCGAACAATGTACTGCGCTGTTTGCAGAGGCTCCAGACGGTAGCCGCATCGTCGGCGCAACTAAAGCGCTCGTAGCTGATATTAATCAGCGCGTACAGGCAGCGGTGAATTCAAGCGGACAGCGTATGGAATTTGAGCTGCAAGGTGACCGTTTTTTCCGCGAAATTCGCTGTGGCGACTCTGTGTTATTTACGGAGAATAATTACGACTCAGGTATCCAGAATGGGTCATTGGGTACTTTAATTTCGTCCGAGTCCGAGGCTACAGGAAAATATTTCGGCGTGGTGCGATTGGATGTCGGCAGCGAGATTGTGTTAACTCAGGCTATCCAGGAATCAATGGAGCTCGGCTATTGCATTACACTTCACAAAGCACAAGGATCGCAATTTCCGCGTGTGATTATTGCCCTTAGGCCTGGGAGAATAGTGGATAGAGCATGGCTTTATACCGCGATTACACGCGCTGAGTCGGAGGTGCATATCGTTGGCACGGCTCGTGACTTAGCAACGATTACTCATAAACCCAGCTTTTCCCACCAAAGACTGAGCTATCTAGAACAACTTTTGGCGAAGGAATGAGGAGAAACTCCTATTTTTCAATGCTTGCACCTCAAACCCCAACCAAAATCACCTCCGCCTGCCCATCCAACTGTTCCTTCACTGACTGCCATTCCGGCATAAAACTGTATTGGTGCCAGGCAGGTTTGTCGATGGGTGCACGAATCATCTTCAAGTAAGTAACTTAATGCAGGTTTAACGAACGGTCTCCAACAAAAACTCTTTCAGGTGCAAAAAGTAAAGCACCGAGGCTTCCTCAATATCTCAGTCCCCGCCAAGTATTCAGGTGCCGTTCAGTGATCCACCGAACAGACTAACGTTTTTTGTGAGATTAACGTCGATTACGTTTCACTGTGGTTGCAGTGGCCAAATCGTTCTATCTTAAATGTTAGTTGACAACGAGGAAGCACACGCGTTTTACGTAAAAATATTGGGTAAGCGGATTAAATGGTTGATCTTACCTTTGCATGAGAGTGAGACAGACCGGCATCTCATCGGATTATCTGG